>OBLV0100000212.1_pt1 | contig 18971 bp, 14 predicted proteins | sample 1520071 | NCBI WGS metagenome assembly OBLV01 (sample SAMEA3888446, study PRJEB22518) | metagenome | reverse complement strand
GAGATCGTGATGTGACTGGAGTTCAGACGTGTGCTCTTCCGATCTGGATCTACAACAGCGGGACTCTGACCGTCACCGACAGCACCATTAGCTACAACAACCCCTACGCCGGGGGAGGGGGCGGCTCGGGTGGGAACGGTGGGTTCAGCATGAACTCCACCGGAGGAGTCGGCGGCTACGGTACATACGGCGGCTACGGTGGTGGGATCTACAACAGTGGTTCGCTGACGATCAGCGGCAGCACGATCGACCACAACGGCGCCGGCAACGGCGGCAGCGGCGGCGGCGGCGGCGGCGGCACACCCGGTGGCGCGGGCCGAGCCGGCGGCGCCGGCGGGGATGGCGGCGGAGTCTCGAGTCCGGGGACGTACCTTTCGATCACCAACACGACGGTCGCTGACAATGGAGCCGGTGACGGCGGCGCCGGCGGCGCGGGCGGCGGCACGGACAACGACCTCCAGAACGGCGGAAGCGGCGCGGACGGTGGCGCCGGCGGCAACGGCGGCGGGCTGGAGGTCAGCAACTCGTCCAATCGGGCGAGGCTGCTGAACGCGACGGTGTCCGGCAACCAGGTCGGCCCAGGGGGAGCTGGTGGAATCGGCGGCAACGTCGGCGGGCTACAGGGACAGAACGGCAGTCCTGGCGTCGCCGGCATCGGAGGCGCCCTGGCCGACTACGGGCTCGGCACGGTCCTGCAGAACACGCTCGTGGCGTCGAATAGCGGCGTCGACAACTGCTATGGCATCAACCTCTTCAACGGCGGCCATGACCTCGGCTACGGCGATGGCAGCTGCCCGGGTTCCACCGGGACGGATCCCGACCTCGGAGCGCTACAGGACAACGGCGGTCCGACCGAGACGATGGCACTCGGAGCCGGGAGCGCCGCGATCGACGCTGTGCCCGCGAGCGGCGCGGACTGCCCGGCCACCGACCAACGGGGTGCGCTGCGCCCGGCGGGGGAGGCGTGTGACATAGGCGCGTACGAGCTGGCCACGCCGGGCGCGAGCACCGGACCAGCTAGCACGCCGACCAGCGCGTCGGACAGCGTCACCGGCGTGGCGTTCAATCCGGACGTTGCCGCCGGGACGGCGCACTTCCAGTACGGCACGAGCACGGCATACGGCACCAGCACGCCAAGCCAGCCGGTGCCTGCCACCACGGCGGCCTCGCCGGTGAGCGCCGCGCTGGGAGGACTGACTCCGGGGACGACCTACCACTACCGGCTGGTCGTGACCAACGCGGCGGGGACCGCGTTCGGCGCTGATCGGACCTTCACGACCCGCGCGACCGCGGCGTCCGGAACCGGGGGCCCGACGGGTGGCTCCGGGTCAGGGACCGCCCGACCGACGGTCGCGAACCTGAAGATCACCCCGCATCGGTTCTCTCGCAAGCACGGCGCCACCGTCACCTACACCCTCACCGAAGCCGCGACGACGAGGTTCACGGTGCTGCGGCCGGTCGCCGGGCGATTGCACGGTCACGCGTGTGCGAAGCCAACCCGAGCCACCCGCGAAGGTCGGCGCTGCGTCCGCTGGGTCGCCGTCGGCCGAGCCTTCACGCACACCGGCGCAGCGGGGAAGGTGAAGTTCAAGCTCACGCGGGCGCTGGCCCCCGGTGACTACCGGCTGCAGGCGACCGCGCGCGCCGGCGGGATCGCCGGCAACACGATCGCCACGCCATTCGTGGTCGTCGCCACCGGCCGAAGCGGCCACGAGTCCCGGACTTGAGGGCCGGTGCGATGAGAGCCGGGGGACATGGTCGGGCCGGCGGCGCGCGGATGGGGGCCGTCGTGGCCGCCGTGGCCCTTCTGAGCGCACTCACCGCTGTGCCGGCGACGGCGGCACCGACCTGGCTATCGCCGACGGCGCTGGACGGCACGACCACGAACTCGGTCGGCGCGAACCTGGGGGTGGATGCGCGCGGCGACGTCGTGGTCTCGTGGCGTGACTACGACGACAACCAACTGGAGGCGGCGGCCCACCCCGTGGGCGAGGGCTGGCAGCCCGCGACGGACCTATCCGGGGATTTTGGTGCCGCCGCTGCGGTGGCCGTCGGTGGCGCCGGCGAGGCGACGGCCGCCTGGGACAGCGGCGACGTGAGTAAGGAGCTTGCGGCTACCGAGCAGGATGATGGCGCCTGGCAGACGGCGACGCTGTTCACCGGCAACGGCAGCCAAGTCAGCACCCCCAGCGTCGCCGCCGACCCCGCCGGCGACACGACCGTCGCGTTCAACGCCGAGGATCCCACCACCGGCAATTGGTACCTCTGGGCTGCTTTGAGACCGGCCGGCGGTTCTTGGCAAGGGCCGGTGCCGTTCGCCACGACCACCACGGTGTCACGTCAGGATCCGCAGGTGATCATGGACGATGCCGGCGACACACTGGCCTGGTGGCAGGCCACCGACGCCGAGCACGACACGATCCTGCAGGCGGCGTTTCGCCCCGCCGGCGGCAACTGGCAGCCGGAGACCACCGTGTCGGAGCCCGGCGCCTCGACCGGCTGGCCGACGATGGCGTTCGCTCCCGACGGGACCGCGTACGCCGCATGGGTCGACAGCGCCTCCGATTCCGTGTTGATCTCCGAGTTGCCCACGGGCGGGGCGTGGACGACGCCCTGGCCGGTGCCGGGGGCCACCGGTCCATTTGACTCGTTGTCTCCCATCGGCGTCGACGCCGCCGGTGACGTGACCCTGGTCTGGACGCGCCAGATGTCGACGAACCAGGGCCTCATGTATGCCGCCGTCACCACCACCGGGCGCGTCGGCGGTTCCTGGGTCACGCCGGTCACGCTCGAGGGTCCGAGCGGAGCGACTCCCAGTCCGCAGCTCGCGGTCGATCCCGCCGGACAGGCGGTCGCGACGTGGCTGAGCAACCCGAACGACGACGGGTGGACGGCGGACGTCGCCGTGCGGGCGCCGGGCGGGAACTGGCAGCCGGCAATGGCGCTCACCGCCCAGAACGACAGCGGCGTCGACGACCCGCGAGTGGCTGAGGATCCGGAGGGCGACATCGTGACCACGTTCAACCAGATCACCCCGAGCGACATCGACACGCTCTGGACCCAGGCCTACGACGCCGGCGGTCCATACATGTCCGGCGCGTCGATCCCGGCCACCGGCACCGTCGGCGTGCCGGTGACTTTCTCGGTGCGGCCGCTCGACGCGTGGTCCCCGGTCGCCGGCACCGACTGGAGCTTCGGCGACGGAACCTCGGCGATCAATGACATGGTGACCCACACCTACACCCAGCCAGGTACCTACACCGTGACCGCGTCGGCTTCCGACACGCTCGGCAACGCCAGCGCCAGCAGTGGCACGATCACGATCGCCCCCGCGCCGGCAGCGGGCCCGGGTGGAAGCAGCGGCACCGCTGCTGGGACGGCGAGCTTGGTGCTCTCGCACGTCGCCCAATCGCACGCGCGCTGGCGCGACGGGAGTGCCCGGGCGACGCTGGCCCAAGCCCGGCGGACTGCGTCGCCGCCGGTCGGTACCCGTTTCACGTTCGCGGTCAGCGCCGCGGCGCACATCACGTTCACGTTCGCTGAGAGCGTGGCGGGACGACGAGTCGACCGACATTGCGTCGCGGCGAGCGTCCGCGATCGCCACGCCCCGGCCTGCCGGCGTCCCCAAACTCGAGGGACGCTCACCTACGCCGTCGGTGCCGGCACCCACCACCTCGACTTCGCCGGGCGCATTGGCCGCATACGCCTACCTGCCGGCATCTATACGGTGACGCTGCGGGCGACGGACGCCGCCGGCATTCGGTCGCAGACGCGCACGCTGCGCTTCACGATTGTCACCTAGTTGCGCCGCCGGTGAGGATCGAACCCACGACCTTCGGATTCCGCCTCCACCCCCGAAGCCGTTCGCATACATGCGGTCCCGGGATCTTGACGCCGTCGCGCACGCCGATCAGGATCCAGTCATGTCGTTAAGGGGCGGTCGCCTGGAGCGAGGCGCGGAGCTCGGTGGGTATCGCATCGAGCAGCAGATCGGGCAAGGCGGAATGGGAATCGTGTACCGCGTGACGAACGTCGCGCTGGGCCGTGTCTACGCGCTCAAGGTGCTGGCTCCCGAGCTCGGCGAGGACGAGCAATTCCGCCAGCGCTTCCAGCGGGAGATGCAGATCGCCGCGTCGATCGATCACCCGAATGTGGTGGGGATCCACTATGCGGGCGAACAGGACGGGTTCCTGTTCCTCGCCATGGACTACGTGCACGGCGAGGATCTTCGCCAGTTGATCCTCCGTGACGGCGCCCTGGATCCGTCCCGGGCCGTGGCGATCTTGACCCAGGTCGGGTTCGCGCTCGATGCCGCCCACGCAAAGGGTCTCGTTCACCGGGATATCAAGCCCGGGAACATGTTGCTCACGATCCGCGACGGCGAGGAGCGCGCGTATCTGACCGATTTCGGACTCGCCAAGCGCAGCAGCACGCTGGCGGAGCTCACGGTTGCGGGGAGCATCGTCGGCACCGCCGACTACATGGCTCCCGAGCAGGTGAGCGGCGAGCCATCCGACGCCAGAACCGACGTCTACGCGCTTGGATGCGTGTTCTTCCAGATGCTGACAGGGAAGGTCCCTTACGAGCGTGAAACGACTCTGGCCACGATGTTCGCGCACGTGAACGATCCGCCGCCGGCGCTCGAACCGCCGCTCCTCGACGAGTACCCCGAGTTCACGCCGGTCGTTCAGCAGGCGATGGCCAAGAAGCCCGCTGACCGGTATCTCTCGGCGGGCGATCTCGCGCGCGACGCTGCCGCGGCGCTGCACGGGGCGCGCTACAAGGGCGCCCCATCGATGGTGGCGACCGGCGACGCCAGACCGTCCATCGCTCAGGCGGCCACCGGCTCCCCGGGCGACGCGGCGCCTGCCGCCTCGGCGGGAATCGCGAGTGGGGGCGGAGCGACGGGTGTCTCGCCTGAGCCGAGCGTGGATGACCGACGGACCGGGGCAACTCCACCCCCGGGCGGAGGCGCTCCCGGGGGCCCGGCCGCTCCCGGTGAGAGCCAAGGTGGCGGGCGGCTGCGACGGTACTGGTGGGCGATCGCAGGACTCGTGGTTGTCGTTGCCGCCGCGGTCGTCGCCGTGATCCTGCTGACGCCCTCTGGCTCGTCATCCTCCCCGGGACAGCTGTTCGAGGCTGTGCTCCGTCCGGTCCCGGACAACAACGTGACCGGTAGCGGTACCGCAGCGGTCACCCTGCACGGCGACGTCGCGACGATCACAGTCGACACCACCGGTCTGCTGAACGGGGCGTCTCACCCGATGCACCTTCATGCGTTCGGAGAGGGCATCTGCCCGCCCGCCTCGGCAGCCAGGCGATACAACGGTCATCTCGCGATCAGCACCACCGATGGCCTGAAGTACTACGGACCGATGGCCGCCGCGCTGACCCTCAGTGGCGACATCAGCATGAACAGCATGCTTGCCTTCTCGAGGTATCCGACGACGGGGAACATCCACTACCAGCGAACGATGACGCTCACGGCCGCTACCGCCAACGCGATCCGCAACGGCAACGCGGTGGTCGTGGTGCACGGCATCGACTACGACCACAGCGGCCACTACGACATGGTCCTCAACCGGAGCGAACTCGACAGCGCCGTGTCGCAAGATGCCACCGCCCCCGCGCTGTGCGGAACGCTGCTCAATCCCGCAAGCGTCGGCGAAAGCGGCTGATCGACGCCGCGGCGTCGAGGCGAACAGCGGATGCCGTCCGCCTCGACTGGAGTGGTTCACTCGCCGCTCGAGCTCCATTCCGGCGGCTCGTACACGCCGCCGGGTACGCCGCCGATGCACAGCACCCGAAGCCCGTCGGGCCCGGATGACAGCACTCGGGCCGTTCGGGGGTCGACCCGTACGACATGCTCGGCGTCGAGCGGCAGGGATGTGCCCTCGACGTCGATCGAGCCCGAGCCGCGCAGCGGCACGTAGAGCTCCTGCTGCCCTGATTCGGATTCGTCGTGTGAGGTCGTCGAGTAGTCGGGCGGCAGGTCCATGATGTTCGCGCCGAACGCTGTGATGCCCAGCCCGGGGCGCACGAGCTTCGCGAACCCGTCCCACAGTGTCGGCAGCTCGTCGATCGATCGCGCGGAGTAACCGGTGGTGGCCGTGACGCGGGTCACGAGGCCACCAGCCCCAAATTGCGGGCGATGGTCGCCATCGTCCGGTCGTGTTCCCCGACGGGGCTGATTTCGATCAGTTCGCCCGGTTCGATGGTCTGGACGAAGTGGCCGGGCCGCAGGTGGTATGCCTCGCCCGCATGGACGACCTCTTCGGTCCCGTCCGGGTAGGTGACGCGGAAGGATCCTTTGAACAGGTAGCCCCAGTGGTCGCACTGGCAGCGATCGTCGGGCAAGCCCTTGAACGGCGACTCGTCTGGCGGGAAATGTGCGGGCATCGACTCGAACGCGATGCGCATTTCACCGGCGTCGACCTGGCGGCCCTCGTACTCGCCGAAGACCGTCGGTTCCAGCTCATCTTTGGACACGTGCATGGAGAACTCTCCCTTCGTTGGTGGTGGGCGCCGCCGCCGCGCGGCGGCGGGTGATGAGAAGCAGCAGTCCGCCGGTGCCGATCGCGGTCGGCCCCAATCCCGCGGCGAGGAGCGTGCCGCGGGCGCCGAGCGCGCCGACGGCGACCCCGCCGAGCACCAGCGCTCCCAGTTCGGCGCCGTTGCGCGCGCCGTTGTAGACGGCGAAGACGCGGCCGCGCAGCGCCTCTGGCGCTTGCTCGTGGATCAACGTGCGGAGCAGCACGTTCTTGACCCCGTGGCCCACCCCGCCGAACGAGAACCCGATCAGTGCCACCCAGAGGACCGAGGACGCCGCCCCGCCGGCGATGCCGAATCCCTGAAAAACGACGGCGACCAGAGCGCCGGCGGCGAGCTGTCTGCGGGTGACGTGGTGGGCCACTCCGGCAGAGCCGGCCGCCATGCCGAGCGTCCACGACGTGAGCAGCAGCCCGTACGCGAGGCTGCCTGCGCCGAGCACGTCCGTGACGAAGAACGGCTCGGCCGTGGCGGACATCGAGAATAGTGCGAGCGCGGCCACCGCCCCGCCGAGCGTGATCGCGAGGTCGCGCCGGCGCGCGAGGAAGACGAAGCCATCGCGGGGGCGCACCGGGTGGCCGGTAGGTTTCGAGTGTTGCGGCCGGCGGCGCGCGCGCAGCAGGACGGCCGCGGCAGCCACGACGACGAACGACAGCGCGTTCAGGGCCAGCGCGAGCCACAGCAGACCGGCCGCGCCGAGTGCGCCACCGACGACCGGCCCGGCGGTGAAGCCAATCGCCCGCACGGTCTCCATCAGACCGTTGGCCCGTGCGGCATCGATGTCCGGTCCGGCTGCCGCGGGTACGAGCGCGAACTCGGCCGGCTGGCTCACGGCGACGCCGCAGCCCAGCAGCACCATCAACGGCAATAAGGCCCAGAGGCTGTCGAGCCCGGTGAGCATCGCGGCGACCGCGGCCGCTTGGAGGAGCGAGACCGCGATGAGGATGCCGCGGTTCTCGAACCGGTCGACGATCGTGCCGGCCAATCCCGCCATGAGGACGACCGGTCCCCAGAGCGCGAAGATCAGCGCCGAGACGGCGAAGGCCGAGCCGGTGTGATGCCGCACGTGCAGGATCAGCGGGAAGATCGCCATGAAATCGCCGAGGGCGGAGACGCCCGCCGCGCCGACGAGGAGGCGGAGGTCGTGGCTGCGTGAAATCGACATGGGTCGATGGTCGGGAGGGGCCGTTCGCGCACCGTTCGGCCTTCGTGAAAGGTGGTCGGTCGGCTTGCGCGAGCGCGGTGTGATGGACGACAGTTGGGCCGATGCTGGAGCTCCGACTCGCAGGTGGCTTGGCTTTGCGCAGCGATGACCGCGAAATCGCGCCGCCGGCGTCGAAGCGGGCGCGCGCCTTGCTCGCCTATCTCGCGCTCAACCCCGGCCCCCAGCCTCGAGGCCGACTGGCGGCGCGCTTCTGGCCCGATGTACTCGACGAATCGGCGCGGACCAGTTTGCGCGTGGCCCTGACCGAGTTGCGGCACGCGCTGGGACCGGCGGCGGGCAGCGTGGTGGCCACGCGGGACACGGTCGCGCTGGAGGGGCCCGACCTCAGCGTCGACACGCGCGCATTCCAGCGGGCGCTCGCCGAAGGCGATCCCGTGCGCGCGCTCGAGGCATGCAGCGCGCCGATCCTCGACGGCTTCGACGAAGAATGGGCCCTCGAGGCGCGGGATGAGCACGCGCATCGACTCGGCCAGGCGCTCGAGCAGGCCGCGGTGCTCGCCGACGATTCGGCGGAGGCCGTCCGGCTAACCCGGGCTCAAGTCGCGCTCGACCCGCTCGCCGAGGCTCCCAACCGCCGGCTGATCGAGAGGCTCGCCACCATGGGAGACCGCAGCGCCGCGTTGTCGGCCGGCCGCCAGTTCACCGAGCGTCTGCGCGGGCAGCTTGGCATCCCGCCGTCGCGGGAGACGAGGGCGCTGCTGGCTGATCTGCGCCGCGGCGTGCCGGCGCTCGTCCCGCCGCCGCCTAGCCTCACTCGCGCGTACGAAACTGAGTTCGTCGGCCGCGGCGCCGCACTTGAGCGGCTGCGCGCGTCATGGGGTGGCGTGCAGATGCATCGCGACCGGCGAATCGTGCTTGTCGCAGGCGAGCCGGGAATCGGCAAGACACGTCTCGCTCACCATTTCGCCTTCGCTGCTCTCGCGACTGGCGCCACCGTGCTCGAGGGTCGTTGCTCGGAGGAGCCACTCGCGCCGTTCGAGCCGTTCACCGAGGCGCTCGCGCATGCGGGCGCACCCGAGCTCCTCGAGCCGGGCGACAGCGACGACGGCGGGGCCCGTCATCGCCTGCTCGATGCCGTCGATGACGCGCTGGCGGACCTGGCGTCGCGAGCTCCGCTGCTGCTCGTGATCGACGACCTCCATTGGGCCGATCGTGGCACCCTGCTCCTCACGAGCTTCCTGCTGCGCTCGAGCCGCAGTGGCCCGATGCTCGTGCTCGGCACCTATCGCGACACCGAGCTCGGCCGACACACCCCGCTCACTGCCGCCCTCGTCGAGCTGAAGCGCAGCGGCGCGCTGGACCGCGTCGACCTGCGCGGACTGCCGGTGGAGGACGTAGCAACGCTGGCCCGGTCGGTGTTGGGCACCGACGACATCGCGCCGCGAGTACACGCACGTACCGATGGGAACGCGTTCTTCGTCGAGGAGGTGCTGAGGGACCTGGCGGAGCCCGGGCCGCAGGTGGTGCCGGAGAGCGTCCGACACGCGGTCGGAGTTCGCCTGTCACGCATGGGCGACGAAGCGAACGAGCTGATCGGCGCGGCCGCGATTCTGGGCATGGAGCACGATGCTCGCGCGTTGCAGGCCACCGCCGGACTCGACGCAAACGCCGCCGAGGCAGCCCTCGACGAGATCCTTCGCGCCTCGCTCCTGCGCTCCGCCACGACACCGCACCGCTTCGCGTTCGCGCACGCGCTCGTGCGCGAGGCAGTGCTCGAGGAGTGCAACGTCCTGCGCCGGGCGCGGCTTCACCGCCGTGCGGCCGAAGCCTTGACCACTCTGGGCGAGGATCGGCACCTCGAGGAGATCGCGATGCATCTGTTCGAGGCTGCGTCGACCGGCGACGCTCGACGGGCGGCCGAGATGCTCATGCGAGCGGGCCACCGCTCGCTCGCCCGGCTCGCGTACGAGGACGCCGCGGAGCGCTTCGAGCGCGCGCTCGAAGCTCTCGACCTCGCGGGCGCCGAGGATGAGGCCGGTCAAGTCCTGCTCGCCCGTGGCGGCGCCCTGCTGCGCGCCGGAGAGACCGACGCGGCTCGCGCAGCATTCACGGCGGCGCGCAGGCTCGCGCTGCGGCGCGACGATCCCGCTCTGCTCGCGGAAGCGGCGCTCGGCTTCGCTGGCCTGGGCATCGCCATCCTCGACATCGATGCCGACGCGATCGCCCGACTCGAGGAGGCGCTCGAGCGCCTCGAAGACGGCGCGCTGCGCGCCCGCGTTCAGGCGCGCCTCGCCGTGGAGCTGTACTACGCGACCGACCGCACGCTGTCGGAGACGTTCAGCGCCCAAGCAGTCGCCACGGCCCGCGGGTCACGCGACGCGAGCGCGCTCGCCTCAGCCCTCGGGGCGCGGCACGTGGCGCTGTGGCGCCCCGACCGCGTCGAGGAGCGACTGGCCGTGGCTGGCGACATGATCGCGACCGCCCGCGACGCCGCCGATCGCCACGCCGAGCTGCAGGGCCACAATTGGCGCGTCGCGGACCTGTTCGAGCTCGGCGATATGCGGGCCTGGCACGAGGAGACCGCGCGGCATGCACGGCTCGCCGAGGAGCTCCGGCTGCCGGTTTTCGAGTGGTACACGCCCCTGTGGGCGGCCGTGGAAGCAATGCTCGCCGGCCGCTACGACGACGTCGAGCGCCTGAGTGCCCAGGCGGAGCAGGCCGGTCTCCGCGCCGGCGACCGCAACGCCGAGCTGTTCGCCGGGATGGTGCGCTTCTGCGCACAACTCGAGCGGGAGGCGTTCGAGGAAGTCGATGTCGAGTTCATCGAGAGCAAGATCGCCAACTCGGCGGTGGGCATCGCCTACCGCAGCTCTTACGCCTGGATCCTCGCGGGCCGCGGCGAAACCGAGCGGGCCCGCGAAGAGCTCCACGCAACGATGGCCCTGCAGCACGCCTTCGACGCCAACTGGCTCTCGCTCCAGGCCGAGTGCGCCGAGACGAGCATCCTGATTGCCGACGCCGCCCACGCCCAAACCCTCTACGAACGGCTCGTGCCCTACGCGGGTCGGCCGGCTACGGCCGGCCGCGGCGTGAGCAGCTACGGCGCGGTCGACCGCCTCATCGGCGGCCTGGCTGCGCTACTCGGCCGCCGGGACGACGCCAAGCGTCACCTCGAAGACGCCATCCGGGCCAACGACGTGCTGGGCTGCACCATCTGGCGCACGCGCGCGCAACAGCAGCTCGCGCAGATCGCATGACCGCTTCAGGGTGGCGCGCCGAGCGGTTGGCTGCGATCATGTGCGCCGATTGATCCGAGCGGATCCAGGCTCGGTGGATTTGCGGGAGGTACGTGTATGCGTCGAATCGGCGCGAGGTTCTGTTGTGCCGTCGTGTCGGCGATTGCCCTGTGCGCGGCGGCGGGCGGGCTGGCTCCAAGCGCACGGGCCTCCGTCTCGCCGTCGCTGAGCTTGGATCAGAGCGCCGGCACCACTGCGGGCTCGCTCGAGAACCTCGGCGTGGACCTCAAGTTTGCATCCACCGGGAGCGACTCGCCTCAGCGATTGACGCTTGACTTGCCTCCCGGCCTGCTAGCTGACGCGTCGATCAACGGGGGCGCGTGTCTGAGGAGTGCTGATCTCACCGATGCGGCCTGTCAAGTCGGCAGCGGCACAGTCACCGCCGACGCGTACGGCGCGATTCCGGTCACTACGCCGGTCACCTTCGATCTCGTTCCAGCGCCTGTGCCCGGCGACCTCGCCGGGCTGGCGGTCAACAGCGGCGGCACGCAGATCGGCTCGACGGCGGACGTCAGGATCCGGCCCTCGGGGGATCCGGATGGCGTCGGAGTCGCGATCGACTTTGTGCTGCCCGACTCGCTTTACGGCGTTCCTATCTCGATAGCTGAGATCAGCAGCACATTCGACGGGCTCCGCTATCCCACTACGTGTCCCTCCGCATCGGAGAACTTCAGCGTTTCGGTGGATTCGTACAGCGACCCAACAGTCCGAACCGCGTCGGCGCCGCTGTCGGTAACGGGCTGCTCGGGGCTGCCCTATGCGCCTTCGTTCGCAGTGTCTGCCACGAAGGACCCCGGGGACAACCAGGTGGCGCTGACGACCCAGGTCACCCAGACGGCTCGCGAGGCCCCGAGCAGGTCGCTGACGCTCCTGTTGCCGCAGCCGCCCCTGCTGCCGAGCCTCGGCGCAGGCGCGCTTCTCTGTCCGAACGTCTCGAGCGGCACGTGCTCGCCGGTCGGGTCAGTGTCGGCCAGTTCGCCGCTATATCCCGGTCCGCTGACAGGGGTGGCGTACCTGACCGGTTCGGGATTGAGCCTGTCGCTGACGCTCGCGTTCCCGTCCCCGTTTCCGCTGACGCTCACCGGGCCGATTGACCTGTCTAAGAACTCGACGACCTTCACCGGCCTTCCTGACCTGCCGCTGACCAGCCTGCGCGTGTCGCTCAACGGCGGAAGCAACGGTCTATTCAAGGCGACGTGCGCCCGACCGTCCGGGACGGCGGAGGCAATCCTCACTGACCAGAACGGTGACAAGACCGTTGATGCCGCCTCCGCGTTCACCGTATCCGGCTGCTCTGCCTTAGGCGGGCGAGGCGGTAACGGCGCAGAAGCAAGCCTGACGGCCACGCACGTGTCGGGACTGGGGTCGGGGCATCCGTCGATTGCCTTCCGCGTCCACGTCGCGCGGCGCGACCCAAAACTACGAGCCGTCACCGTCGTCCTGCCCGCCGGGCTGAGCTTCGCTTCTGGAGGAATCGGGAAGCCCGGCGTGATCACCATCACCGGAGCCGGCATCGGGAGGCTTCGCCTCTCGCACGGTCGGCTCGTCATCACGCTGCGCAAACCCGCCTCGAGCATCGTCGTCAGAATCAACAACGGCCTGCTCCGCGAGAGTCCCTCGCTCGAACGACTCGCCAAGCACCGGCACGTGCCTCGGCTGGCCCTGACAGTTAAAACCGAGAACACCAAGGGGCGACGCGCGACGATTCGCGCGCAGATCGGGAGCCCCGGGCTGTAGGAAGGAGCGGCATGAGCCACGAAATCAACCGTCGCGTCGTCGTGTTCGTCGCCGTTCTCGCCGGCGTATGCGCCTTCGCGCCCGCCGCTCGCGCCGCGATTTCGCCGGCGGTCAGCCTTGACCAGAGCGCGGGCACGAAGGCCGGCGCGATGCTGAACCTGGGACTAGACCTGAAATTCACCGACACCGCCACCGACAGCCCGCACGATCTGGCGATCAACCTTCCGCCTGGACTGCTCGCCGACGCGTCCCGCGATGGGGGCCTGTGTCTCAAGTCGGCCAACGTTTCGGGTAGCGCCTGCCAGGTCGGTAGCGGAACGGTGACTGCGACGCCGGATCCTATCCCCGGCGTGCTGAACCTACCGGTCTCGATATCGGTGCCGGTCACGTTCTATCTCGTCCCTCCGCCGGCCGCGGGCGACCTCGCGGGAGTGGCGGTCGAGGGACTTGGGGAGCAGATCGGCTCGACCGGAGAGATCCGGCTGCGGCCCAGCGGCGATCCCCAGGGGGTCGGACTATCACTCGATCTCGTACTGCCGGATCAGCTCCCGCTCACCTTGCCGATCGTGGGAACTATTAACGCGGCGCAAATCTCGCTGACGGAAATCCAGAGTACGTTCGACGGCCTCCGATATCCGGCGACGTGCCCCGCGGCCCCGGCGAAGGTCGGGGTATCCGTGGACTCCTACGCCGATGCGACGATCCACACGGTCACGGCGCCCCTGTCGGTCGCCGGGTGCTCGTCGCTGTCCTTCTTACCGAACTTCAGTGTTCAAGCGGCGCGCGACAGCGGTGACCGGCAGGTCAAGCTGGACACACAGGTCACTGAGGCCGCGGGTGAATCGCCGAGCCGGTCCTTGTCGCTTGCGTTTCCCGCCTCGACCCTTATTCCCAACCTGCAGTCGATCCAGGCCCTCTGCCTCGACCCGGCGTCCGGGACCTGCTCGCCGGTTGGGTCGGTCACGGCGACGTCTCCGCTCTACCCGGTCGCCCTGCACGGAAATGCCTACCTGACCGGCTCACCAACCGGACTCACTCTTACTCTGACGTTTCCGCCCCCGTTCCCGCTGACCCTCGCCGGGGCGGTCGATCTGGTCAAGAACTCGGCCACCTTCACGGGTCTGCCCGACATCCCCCTGACCGACCTCCAGGTGTCGCTCGATGGTGGGCCGACCGGCCTCTTCCTCTCGACGTGCCAGAACCCCATCGGCACCGCGACCGCGATACTGACCGACCAGAACGGGGACAAGACGGTCAACGCTGGATCGAGCTTCAGTGTCTCGGGCTGCCCGGGAACCGGCGCGAGCCCGAGCGCCTCGAGCGCCTCCGGCGTGACCGTCGGCACCACGACCCTCAGCAAGGGCGGGTTTTCCGGCCTGGGGACGAGCCATCCCACGCTGCGCTTCACGCTCCGCGTCGCCCGGCACGCGCCGAAAATACGCGCGTTGACTGTGGGGCTCCCGTCAGGCCTGCGTTTTCGCTCCCATCTCCGGAACATGCGGGCCGCCGTCACGCTGAGCGGGGCGAAGGTCAAGGCGCTCTCGGTCTCCCACGGCCGCCTGACGATCGTCCTCCGAAGAGCGGTTTCCAGTCTCACCGTTGCGATCCACGGCACCCTGTTGACCGAGAGTCCGGCACTCACGATCCGGAGCCAGCACATCCATAGCCTCCCGCTGACGGTCACAACGGAGAACACCCGTGGCCGGCACACCGTGATCCGCGTGAAGGTGACCAGCCGACGAAACTGAGGAAGCTACTTACCTAAGAGGAATCTCTGGTTCACTGGACGATCTGGTTCCGGGTCGTCTGCTTGTCTTATCGCCAGGAGTGTGAGTGAGCGAGCTTGAATTCCTCAACGCGCTGCGTGTCGAGATGGTGCGCCACCGCGCGCTGCGTCCAGAAGCCCGTCGGCATGAGCTGTTTCAGACGTCCACGATTGAAGCTCTGCTAGGTGGCGCCTTCGATGGTGACGTGTCGCTGTCGGAAATCCTCCAGCACGGTGATCTGGGGCTCGGGACGCTGAACGGGCTCGACGGCGAGTTGATCGTGATCGATGGGCGGGCGTGGAAGGCCAATCGCGACTGCATGCTGATCAACGCGCCCGGTTCATCGAAGACGCCGTACGCCGTCGTCGTGCCGTTCTCACCGGGGCCGCCGGTCGGCCTGCGCGGGCCGTTGCACTACGCCGCCTTCGGCGAGGCCGTGGGACATCGACTTCAGGGCACGATCCGTCCGGTCGCGGTGCGGATCGACGGTCGCTTCGACCACGTGCGTGTCCGCTCGGTGCCGAGACAGCGACGCCCGTACCCCCAGCTGGCTGAGGCACTCGCCCAGCAGCGCGTCAGCGATCTCCACGACGTGCCCGGGACGATGGTCGGATTCGGCTTTCCCGATGCGCTGGACGGGATCGAGATGATCGGTTGGCACCTGCATTTCGCGAGCGACAACCGGACTCGCGGCGGGCATGTCCTCGACTTCGCGCTCCAAGACGGTATCGCTCGCCTCGACGACGCGACCGAACTCCAGGTTGAGCTGCCGCCCGCCGTCGACGTTCACGACCAGGCCGTCCTCGATCAGGACGCGCTGCGGCGGCTCGAGGGCGACGGCGAGCACTAACCGGCAGGCCTGGCGGAGTCAGCATTCCGCCGCTGCGTGTCACGGAACCCAGCAGCGTGCGCCCCACCGGGAGCAACTCCGTCGCTTCCACGCCGAGATGAACTCGGGCTGATGCTGGATGATCAGTCGGACGGCGTGTGCACTGCCCGGGGCGCGAGTGTCGTGCGTGAGAGGCTCGCGTAGGTCGGGCGGTACCCGCGTCGGCGCGCGATCGGTCCTAACGCACCGAAGACGACACGCTGGACGCTCGGCGGCGGCTTCCGGAGCACGATGACGTCGGAGAATTCCTGGGCTGTCAGCGCGAGTTGGAGCAGGTTGGGCATGCCCTTCTCATTGACGTGTCCTTCCCGCGCGAGCCCGAACAGGGTCTCGATCATGTGAGCAAACCGCTCTCCTGGCGTGACCTCTACACGCACGACAGCGTCCACATCCGCCTCGTTGAACCAGTCGTGCCACACCCCAGGCTCGATGTCGGCACGTTGACCAGTACGAAGCGTTGATCGCTGTCCATCGCGGATCACGGTTAGCTCTCCCTGGAGGACGCTGAAGCTCTCGTGAAGCGCCGGGTGCATATGCTCGCCGACAACACGCGCACCCGGAAGCGCGGTCATCTCGGCGACACCGCGTCCGTCTGTGTTCCGCCATGGCAGCTCGATGATCATGGCCCGCTCGCGGGTGACCGGGTTCTCGAAGACCTCACCGGGCTCGATCGGCCGGAGATCGGGCGGAGCAGACGGATCGGGGTGCGACACGTGGCGACTCTACCCTCGGCGCCTTCTGCTTTCCACCCAAGGGGCGACGGAGACAGCACTGCCGCTTGAGGCGTGGGGCGCCGACGCGCTCTCCGGCCGGCCGATGCGGAAGTCCGGCCGGCTGCCCGCATCTATTTGTGTAGCGGTCGGGTGATTTGGAGATTCAGGTGCTTCGCTCGATCAGACCGACCCATGGCGGGGCGCTCGCCTCGTCGTCGGCGACGTTGGCAGCCAAGCGGCTGAGCACGTCTTGAAGGGCCGCGGCCTCATCCGCGCTCACGCCGCGCCGGAGCCGGCGATCGAACGCCATCGCGGTCTCGCGCAGGCGTAGGAACGCCGCCTCGCCGGCGTCGGTCAGCTCGACCACATGGATGCGGCGGTTGTCCGGGTCGCGCCGGCGAGTGACCAGGCCGGCCGTCTCCATTGCGTTGAGGTGATGGGTCAGGGTGGCCTCGGTGACGCCGATCGCCTCGGCCAGCCTTCGCTGGTTGGCGGCCCGGCCAATTTTCAGGTTGAGGAGGACCAGCCACATCGGCAGAGAGCCTCCGGCGTCACCCAGCGCCTCGTCGAACGCGCGGCTGACGACCCGCGCGACGCGCGCGAGGCTGAGCCCGAGCGGAGGACGCGTCGGTCGCACACCTCCAGTATATCAGAATGCGTCGATTTCGAAGCGTTTGACATCGAAGCCTTCGCCATCTATGTTTCTGCCGCACGCTTGACGACCGAGACCTTGGGAGGACTCGATGAACGATCGGCAGACACAGATCAACGCGATCCAGAAGCTCGAGACGGCCTGGTCTGAGGCAGAGATGGGCGCCGACACGGGCACACTCGAGGCGATCTCCACCTCGGACTTCACACTCGTCGGACCGCTCGGGTTCGTCCTGGACAAGGGGCAGTGGCTCGAGCGCTATCGGTCTGGCGACCTCGTCACCGACTCGTTGTCGCTCGAGGATCCCGCGATCCGGGTCTACGGCGCGGCGGCAGTGACGATCGCGCGCCACATCCAGCGCGCGTCATACAAGGCCCAGCCCGCGGACGGCCAGTTTCGCACCACTCACATCGCCGTGCGCGTTGAGCGCGGCTGGCTCCTCGCCGGCATCCACCTCAGCCCGATCGGCGGCCCTCCGCCATTCGCGCGGCCGCCCGAGGAGCGAGCCGGCGAAGGGACAGCGCCGACCGGAGCAAGCGGACGGTGAGCGCCCGGGTCGAGGACCGCGTCGGTGTTCGACCTCGCTATCCGGACCTGGCCGGCAGGGTGGCGGTTGTCACCGGCGGGTCGCGAGGCATCGGCGCAGCGACGGCCCGGGCGCTCGCGGCCAACGGCGTCGATGTGGCTGTCGTCGGCCGGGACGAGGCGGCGCTGGCCGCGGTCGCCGAGAGCATCCGGGGCGCGTCGGCACGGGCGATTCCCGTGCGCGCCGACTGTACCCGACAGGATGACCTGCGGTACGTGGCCGAGACGGTCGCCGAGCGGCTCGGCACGGTGGACATCCTCGCCGCGTTCGCCGGCGGCAACGGCATGCCGGTCCCGACCGCCGAGGAGACGCCCGACCACTGGCGCGAGGTCATCGACACCGATCTCACGTCGACGTTTCTTACCGTCAGCGCCTTCCTTCGGCCCATGGTCGAGCGCGGGCGCGGCTCGATCGTCACGATGTCCTCATCCGCCGGGCGTCAGCCCGCCCGGTCGAACGCGGCCTACGCAGCCGCCAAGGCGGGGGTCGTCGCCTTCACACGCCATCTCGCCAACGAGGTCGCACCAGGCGGCGTCCGTGTGAACTGCGTCGCGCCCTCCTCGATCGAGACCGAACGCCTGCGCAGTTGGACCACACAGGAGGTGCGCCGGCAACTCGCCGAGTCCTTCCCTCTGAGACGGATCGGTCAACCAGACGATGTCGCCGCCGCCACGTTGTTCCTAGCCTCGGACGCGTCCTCCTGGATCACCGGCACCACCCTGGACATCGCCGGCGGCAAGATCATGATCTGATCTCGAGTGGTGACAAGGCCGCAGTCAGATGGAACGTCGTTGCAGCTCAGCGGCGCGCCAAGGCTCAACATCGCCGGCATGGCAGGATGACCTTTGGTGTACGACGTGCGGCTTCAGCCTCTCGACGAGCGATGGCTCGACGACGTCGCCGAACTGGTCGCGGATCCGCAGGTGCGGCGCTTCACGCGGATCCCCGAGCCGCCGCCCCAGGATTTCGCGCGCAGCTGGATCGATAAGTACAGCGAAGGTCGCCGCGACGGGACTTGCGAGGGGTTCGCCGTCGTGGACGGCGACGGCCGGTTCGTCGGGTTGGCGTTGGCCCCCACGATCGACCGTCGCGCACATGAGCTGGAGCTGGGGTACATCGTCGTCTCAGGGGCGCGCGGGCGGGGGATCGCGACCGAGATCCTTCGCCTCCTCACCGATTGGGCATTCCACGCGATCCACGCAGAGCGAGCGTTTTTGATCATCGACGTGGAAAACCGGGCGTCGCAGCGAGTCGCCGAGCGGTGTGGCTACCAGCACGAAGGAGACATGCGTTCGATCCACGTAAAGGACGGCCGACGGAGCGACGCTGGGCTTTGGTCGCGATTGCCGACGGATCCTTGATCCGCGGCGGGTTCTTGCCGCAGATGATTCAGGGCCGAGCCGTCCGGCGACCGGCGCTCATTGTGCCCGCCGGCGTGCGTGGTCGAGATCGACCGGGCTGGAGGCAACCCATGGCCGCTCCCATCCTCCAAGGCGTAACAGCGCGGCGAGGATCTCGCCTGTGTATCCCCACACGACTGTGCCGTCGAGAACAAACGCCGGTCCGTGCCAGCCGAGATCGGAAGAGCACACGTCTGAACTCCAGTCACATCACGATC
>OBLV0100000211.1_pt1 | contig 18989 bp, 15 predicted proteins | sample 1520071 | NCBI WGS metagenome assembly OBLV01 (sample SAMEA3888446, study PRJEB22518) | metagenome | reverse complement strand
AGGACGCGATCGCGTACCTGATCACGCTCGTGAACCCGCAGGACGCCGGCGCGTTTACCCGGATCGTGAACTCGCCGCGCCGCGGGATCGGCTCGACCTCGATGTCGCGGCTGTTGTCCTACAGCAACACGACCGGGACGTCGATCTGGGACGCCGCGTCCGAGCCCGATCAGGTGCCGGGCCTGGGCGGCCCGGCGGTCAAGGCGTTCAAGCGGTTCATGGCGACGATGCACGTGCTCCGCGAGCGCAACGAGTCCAGCCCGCCGATCGCGGAGCTGCTCAAAGAGGTCCTCCAGGAGACCGGCTACCTCGAGGCGCTCGAGGCCGAGCGTACGATCGAGGCTCAGGGCCGGCTCGAGAACCTCGAGGAGCTCGTCAACGTCGCGGCCGAGTACGACACCGCGGCGGAGGCGGATCCCGCGCGCGACCCGTCGCTGGCGAACTTCCTCGAGCAGGTCGCGCTGATCTCGGACGCCGACGATCGCAGCGACGACGAGGGGCTGGTCACGCTGATGACGCTCCACAACGCCAAGGGCCTCGAGTACCCGATCGTGTTCATGATCGGGTGCGAGGAAGGGGTGTTCCCACACTCGCGGGCGCTCGACGAGGGCGCGCTCGAAGAGGAACGCCGGCTCTGCTACGTGGGCATCACCCGTGCCCAGCGCGACCTGTACCTGACCTACGCCCGCACGCGCAACGTGTTCGGCGCGCGCAGCTTCGGCGCCCCAAGCCGGTTCATCGGCGAGATCCCCGATGAGCTGACCGACCGCGAGCAGCAACAGCCCCGCGGGCTCGCGGGGGTTCGCGCGCGGGCCACGACATGGTCGTCAGCCCGGGTAACCGGTGAGGACGGCCCCTCGTGGGACGCCCGCGAGCAGGCAGCGGCCGCTCCGGCGTTCCGGCTCGGGGAGGACGTCACCCACCCGAAGTTCGGCGAGGGGGTCGTGACCGGGCTCGAGCCGGGCGGGATCGTCGTGATCCACTTCAGCCGGGACGGGTCCGAGCGCAAGATGGTCGCCGACCTGGCCCCGATCTCGAGGCGGTAGACCTCGCGCATCCTTTAGGGTCCCGCGACGATGCCGGCGACGCTCATCGACGGGAAGGAAGTGGCCGCACGCGTCCGCGCGGAGGTGGCGCGCGACGTGGCCGCGTTCCGCGAACGCACGGGCCGGGCCCCGGGTCTGGCCACGATCCTCGTCGGCGACGACCCTGCCTCCGCGGTCTACGTGGCGAACAAGCGCAAGGCGTGCGCCGAGGTGGCGATCATCGATTTCCACCAGCACCTCCCAGGCGACGCGAGTCAGGACGACGTCGCGGCCGTGATCGAGGACTGCAACGGCAACCCCGAGGTGAGCGGGATCCTGCTCCAGCTGCCCGTCCCGGGCGGACTGAACGGCAAGGAGCTGACCGCGTTGATCGAGGCCGACAAGGACGTCGACGGCCTGACCCATGTGAGCGCCGGCCGGCTCATGCAGGGCGCACCGGGACTCCGACCGTGCACCCCGCTCGGCGTGCTCGAGCTCCTCGACAGCTACTCGGTGCCGCTCGAAGGTGCCGAGGCGGTCGTCGTCGGACGGTCGGACCTGGTGGGAAAGCCGGTGGCGTTCCTGCTGCTCGAGCGCAACGCGACCGTCACCATGTGCCACTCGCGGACCCGCGATCTCCCGGGCGTGTGCTCGCGCGCGGACGTGCTCGTGGCGGCGATCGGCCGGGCCGAGATGATCGGCGCCGAGCACGTAAAGCCGGGCGCAGCGGTCATCGACGTCGGGATCAACCGCACCGACGACGGCCTTCGGGGCGACGTCCAGTTCGAGCCGGTCCGCGAGAAGGCGGGATGGATCACGCCCGTCCCCGGCGGCGTCGGGCCGATGACGATCGCGATGCTGTTGCGAAACACAGTCACGGCGGCGTCGCTCGCGATTTGATGATCGCGGACGTGCCCCCGATCGACCGTCAGTGACGCCAGCACCCGACCGCTGGTCGCAATGGTTGCTCGAGCGCAGGCACGGCGGTGACGACCGCTCGCGGGAGGCGACGCTCGCGCACCTCGGCGGCATCCGCGATCGCGTACTCACCGGCGCGGAACCGCTCGACGGGGCGACGCTGCTGGACGTCGGCGCCGGCGACGGACTGATCGGGCTTGCCGCTCTCGATCGTGTCGGCCCGAGGGGGAGTGTTGTCTTCGCCGACGTCTCGCCCGCGCTGCTCGACGAGTGCAGGCGCTTGGTCGCCGCGAAGGACGCCGGCGCTCGGGCGCGGTTCATCATCGCGGACGCGATCGATCTGGGGCCGATCCCGATCGATTCGGTGGATGTCGTGACGACGCGTTCGGTCCTGATCTACGTCCCGGATAAACGCGCGGCGTTCGCGGCGATGTATCGGGTCCTCCGACCCGGTGGCCGGATCTCGCTGTTCGAGCCGATCAACCGGCTCATGTACCCGGAGCCCACGGGCCGCTTCCTCGGCTGCGACGTCAGCGCGGTGGCGGACCTGGCGGAGAAGGTCAAGGCCTCTCTGACCGCGCTCCCGGCAGGGACGGACTATCGCGAAGCGATGATGGGCTTCGACGATCGAGATCTCGCCGATCACGCGGTCGCAGCCGGCTTCAGCCGGGTCCACGTCGAATGCCATATCGACGTCGAGCCCGGCGCCGTGATCGACGGAGCCAGCCTGTCGGCGCTGCTCGACACCGCGCCCAACCCGAACGCGCCGACGACGCGGGAGGCGATCGAGTCGGCGCTCACGCCCGACGAGCAGCACCGGTTCATCGCGGAGTTCGAGCGCGCGATCGACGCCGGAACGGCCATCCGCAAGATGGCCGTGGCCTACCTCGTCGCCCACAAGTGATCGAAGGAGAAAGGCGCTCGACCTCGAACGAGTAGTTGTGGAGAACCAGGTCCGCAGGCTCGGCCTCGAGCGTCTGTCCCGTGACGACTGGATGATCATCGGGGTGGCCGGGCTGCTGGTTCTCGATCTGCTCGTACTGCCCTGGTTCTCGTTCGGCGCCACGATCGCCGTGGGGTCGACCACACTCTCGATCGGCGGCTCGGCGAGCGCCGTCGACGCGCCGGACGCGTGGTTGGGCGTGCTTGCGTTGATGGCCTCCGCGTTCGTGCTTGCCGACCTCGCCACCGAGCGACTGTCCCCGCAGACCCGCTTGCCGACCGTGGCGCGCGACCGGATAACCGGCCGGTACGCGATCGCGTGCGCGACCGCGGGATTGCTTGCGTTCAAATTCGTGCTGCACCTCGGTCGGTTCGGCGAGCTCGCGCTGGGATTCTGGACGGCGTTGCTACTCGTCGCGGCGCTGGTGATGCTCACTCGCCGGGCGCGGATCGCCGCATCGGCCTCGCCCTCGACCTCGCCACCAACCGCGACCGAACCGGCACGCCCGGTCCAGAAGGCGCACAAGCCGCCCAAGCCGGCCGCCGAGCCGAGCCCCGAACCCGGCTCGACGCTCTAGGCGCCCGTACCGTTTAGCCTGCGCCGCAATGGAGTTCGATCCTTCGCGTCTGCGACGGGGCGAGATGCTCGCGGGCGCGAGCGCCGTGCTGCTGGCCGTCTTCATGGTGGGTGGGAAGTGGTACGGCACAGGCACCGGGACCGGCGGCTCGCAGACCGGGTGGCAGGCGCTCACCGATCTCCGCTGGCTGCTGCTCGTGGCCATTCTGGCCGCGGTCGCGCTGGTGTTCGTGCAGGCGACCCGCCGGGCGCCCGCGATCCCGGTGACGATGAGCCTCGTCGTGATGCTGCTGGGGATGGTCGCCGTGGTGGCGCTGATCTACCGCGTCCTGATCAACCCGCCGCCGCACCAGGAGGCGGCCGCCTACCTCGGCTTGCTGTGGGCGCTCGGGATCACGTTCGGTGGCTACTTCTCGCTGCGCCAGGAGGGCATTGCCCGGCGGGACGAGCGACGGGACATCCCGATCGTACGGCCGGGCGCAAGGATCGAATCCTAAAATAACCCCGTAGATGCTCGATCGTGAACAGGTACTCCACGTGGCGCGCCTCGCGCGGCTCGACTTGAGCGATGGCGAGGTCGAGCGGATGTCGCTCGAGCTGTCCAAGGTGCTCGACCACATCGAGAAGATCCGCGAGCTCGACCTCGAGGGCGTACCGCCGACGTCGCACGTGGTTGACGTGGTCAACGCCTTCCGCGCCGACGAGCCCACCCCGTCGCTGCCGCGGGAGGTCATCCTGGCGGCGGCCCCCGAGCCGCTCCACGACGGGTTCGGCGTCCCCAGCCCCGGCGCGGCGTGAGCGAGCTGATCGACCTGACCGCGGCCGCCGCGGCCGAGCGGATCCGCGCCCGCGAGATCGCCCCGTCCGAGCTGTTCGAGGCGTACCGAGCGCGCGCTGTGGCGAGCGATCTGAACGCATACACGTGGATCGCCGACGAGCTCCCGGAAAGCAACAGGTATGCGGAGACGCCCCTGGGAGGCGTGCCGGTGGCGGTCAAGGACCTGTTCTGCACCGAGGGCGTCCCGAGCCAGGCGGGCTCGAAGATCCTCGAGGGCTACCGACCCCCGTACACCGCCACGGTCGTCGCCAAGCTCGCGCAGGCGGGCGCGCCGCTGCTCGGAAAGACCAACCAGGACGAGTTCGCGATGGGATCCTCGAACGAGAACTCGGGCTTCGGACCCGTGCTCAACCCATGGGACCGCCGTCGCGTTCCCGGCGGGTCCTCGGGCGGCAGCGCGGCCGCGGTCGCCGCCGGGCTTGCCCCGTGGGCGATCGGCACGGACACCGGCGGGTCGATCCGTCAGCCGGCGGCGCTGTGCGGGATCGTCGGGCTGAAGCCGACGTACGGAGCCTGCTCGCGCTACGGGATGATCGCGTTCGCCTCTTCGCTTGACCAGGCCGGTCCACTGACCCGGGACGTGACCGACGCGGCCCTGATCCTGCGGCACACGATCGGCCGGGACCCGCACGACTCCACCTCGCTGGAGTACCCCGGGGAGGTCGCGCTGCCCCGGGCGGAAGACCTCAGGGGCTTACGCTTGGGGGTGCCCGAGGAGCTGACCGGCGCCGGCGGCGGGATCGAGCCGGGAGTACTCGAGAACTACAACTCGATCATCGCGCTCGCCGAGGGTCTGGGCGCGACGGTCGAGCCGTGTCGGCTCCCGCACGCACCGCACGCGCTGTCGGCGTACTACCTGATCGCCCCGGCCGAGGCGTCAGCGAACCTCGCTCGGTTCGACGGCGTCCGCTACGGCCTGCGCGTCGACGGTGACGCCGACCTGATCACGATGTACAGCCGCACGCGCGACGTCGGCTTCGGAGCCGAAGTCAAGCGCCGGATCATGCTCGGCACCTACGCACTGTCGAGCGGCTATTACGACGCCTACTACGGGACCGCGCAGAAGGTCCGGACGAAAATCTCCGAGGACTTCCGCGAGGCGTTCGAGCGGTTCGACTTCATCGTCACGCCGACCAGCCCGTGCACGGCGTTTGAGCTCGGGTCCAAGATCGACGATCCGCTGGCCATGTACCTGAACGACTACCTGGCCGTGCCGATGTCTCTGGCCGGGATCCCGGCGATCTCGATCCCGGCCGGGCTGAGCGAGGGCCTGCCGGTGGGATTCCAGCTCGCCGGACCGGCGTTCAGCGAGAGCCGGCTGCTCGACGCCGCGCACGCGCTCGAGCGGGCGATCGGCTTCGACGGAAGCGCGGCGCGCAAATGCGGGTCGATCACCGGCACCGGGGGGAACGAGTCATGACGGCATACGAGCCGGTGATTGGCTTGGAGATCCACGTCCAGCTCAGCACGCGGACGAAGATGTTCTGCGGGTGCAAGCTGTCGTTCAACGATCCGCCGAACATCCACACGTGCCCAACCTGTCTCGGGCTACCGGGCGCGCTCCCCGTTGTCAACTCCCGAGCGATCCACTTCGGGATCATGATCGGCCTTGCGCTCGGGTGCGACATCGCCGAGCGCTCGCTGTTCCACCGCAAGAACTACTTCTATCCCGACCTCCCGAAGGGCTACCAGATCTCCCAGTACGACGTGCCCCTATGTCGCGGCGGCCGGCTCGGAGACGTGCGGATCCATCGCGTGCACCTCGAGGAGGACGCCGCCAAGTTGAACCACCTCGGGGCGAGCGGCCGGATCCACGGCTCGGACCGGAGCTGGGTCGACTTCAACCGCGGCGGGACGCCGCTCGTCGAGATCGTCACCGAGCCCGACCTGCGCTCGCCCGAGCAGGCGCGCGAATGGCCGGCGCTGCTGCGGACTACGCTCCGTCAACTCGGGGTCTCGGACGTGAACATGGAGGAGGGGTCGCTGCGCGTCGACGCCAACGTCTCCGTCCGGCCGGTCGGGTCGACCGAGCTTGGAACCAAGACCGAGCTGAAGAACATGAACTCGTTCCGCTTCCTCGAGCGCGGGGTGCGGGCGGAGATCAGCCGCCAGATCGCCCTGCTCGAGCAGGGCAAGCCGGTGATGCAAGAGACCTTGCACTATGACCCGGCGACCGACACCCTGACGGCGCTCCGCTCCAAGGAGGAGGCGCACGACTACCGCTACTTCCCCGAGCCCGACCTGGTGCCGATCCTCGCCACTGAGGAGATGCTCGCGGCCGCGCGGGCCGACATGCCCGCCGAGCTCCCCGCCGAGCGCGCGGCCCGGTACGAGGGCGAGCTCGGCCTGAACGCCGACACCGCGAGGCTGTTCGCATTCCGCACGGAGCTCGGTGACTACTTCGAGCGGGCGCTGGCCGCTGCCGGCAGCGACGGCGAGCAGCGCCAGGTCGATCCGGTCGAGCTGTCGAACTGGATCCCACAGCTCATCGAGCGCATCGGCTCCGACAGCGACCCGGCCGGCAGCAACGTCGCGCCCGAGAGCCTGGCGACGCTCGCGACGATGGTCAAGGCCAAGGAGGTCAGCCGCGACGCCGCCCGCGAGGTGCTGACCCGCCTCGTCGAGGAGGGCGGAGATCCGCGCGCGATCGTCGAGCGCGAGGGCCTCGGCGCGCTCACCGCAGAGGACGATGGGCTGGGCGAGCTCGTCGACCGAGCGATCGCTGCCGACCCCGCCGCCGCCGAGCAGGTTCGCTCGGGGAACATGAAGGCGATCGGCCCGCTGGTCGGTTACGTGATGCGCGAGACCAAAGGCCGCGCGGACGGTGGCGAGATCACTCGCCTGATCAGAGAACGCCTAGCCGGTTAGTTCAGACGGCGAGAGAGCCGACGGACCACGAGGCCTGTGCCGAGAAGCGCGGCGCCGCCGGCCACAAGCAGGACAACGTCGAGCCCCGTGAACGGGAGCGTGCCGCTCGAAGTTGTCGCGGTCGTCGAACCGGGGCTATTGCCGCTGGTATTGCTGTTAACCGACCCGCACGTTTGCGGGCTGTACGCCTGACAGGTCGAGCTGGCGAATGCAGCGCCGGGAACTATCAATGCGAGCACGACAACCAGCCCTACCAGTGCTGAGATGCGTTTCATGAATCCCTTTGGTAGCTGAACCCCAAGTCCTGTCGGATCCTACATGAAGCTGTGGATGTCTCGCAAGAGCTAACAGGACCTAATAAAAAACGACGGAGCGGGATTCTAGAGTGACTATCGGACGGCGGCGCGGCCCCCACGGAGGGCGACTTTCGGGGCCTACGTCTGCCGCAGCTACGGCGGGCCGAGGCCGCCGGCGGCGGGGGCGGTCAGAGCGACAGTGCGAGTCGCTGCAACGCAACTGAGGGAGACAGCGGCTGCTTGCTGTCGACCTGCGCCAGCGCTTCCCGGATAACCGGTTCCCTGGGGTTGATCGACGCGGCGACCTCGAAATCGTGGCGCGCAAGCTCGCGGTTCCCGAGCGCCGATGCGGCCAACCCCTGGCCCAGCCACGCATACCAGCCGCTGCGCTCCCGGTCGATCGCCTGGCCAAAACGGGCGTCGGCGGTGGTGTACTGGCCGCGCTGGAGCGCGATCGTTCCGGCGATCCGGCCGGGTACGGCGGTCAGCGGGTTCAGATTGGCGGCCGTTCTCAGATCGCTGAGCGCTGTCGCCGGGTCACGCTGACGCAGGTCGCTGGCGACCGACTCCTCGCGCACCGCGAGGTAGGGCAATCCGAGCACTACGACGGCCGCGATCAGCGCCAGGACGCCGGCGGTGATCGTCGCCGCGCGGACCGCGGGGCGCGCCCCGGCGCCGTCCGCCGACGCCGATGCGGACGCTCCCACCCGGACCTCCGAATCGGCGGACAGCGTCGCCCGCTCTCGCGCGCCAAGCGCAGCGGCCATCGCCAGACAGCCGAGCGCCGGACCGGTCAGGGCGGGGATCTCCCAGAACCAGTCGATCGAGCCGTGGATCAGCCACACGACGAGCGGCAGCAGCGCAGCCCCGGCGACCATCGCCTCGAGCCCGCGGCGGCGCCGCGCCCTCAGCGCGGCGGCGATCGCCGCCACCAGAAACACCGTGAACAGCAAGAACCCGACGATCCCGGTGTGTACAAGCAGCCTCAGTTCAAGGCTGTGCGTCCACGCCGGCTCCTCAGCCGTGTGGCGGCGGGTTATGTAGTAGTCGGCGAAGTTGTCCTGCCCCAACCCTCCGATCGGATTGGCCCGAAAGGCATCCAGGGACACCCGCCAGAAGTCGTAGCGTCCGCTCCCGACGTCGGTGAAGTGAGACCCGGTCGCCGCCGTCGTGGGATGGCTGAAGCCGTTCCACTGACGCTCGACGAACCTGAACGGGTGGCCGTGGGTCGCGGCCAGCGCCCCAACGCACACCGCGAGTATCGCCAGCCCGGTGACGGTCGCGGCGATGAGGCGCTTGCGCGCCGCGCTCGGCCGCGGAGCGGGAACCAGTCCGTCGGCCCACGCGATCAACGTCGCGACGAAGAACGCCAGCGCGCAGATCAACAACGCCGCGTGACCGGCGCTCGACGCGTCGTGGGTCAGCGTCGGCCCCGGGGTCTTCTGGTAGACCGCGAGCAACCGGTGCACGGGCGCGACCGTCGCCACCACCGGAATCACGGCGGCCGCCGCCACGCGCATCCGGTCCGGCAGGATCACGATCGTCACGATCGCGATAAGTGGCAGCGTGAACAGCCACCCGCGGCTCTGAACGATCACCGCGAGCTGGAGCCCGGCGCACGCGAACGCGATCAGCGCGCCGCGCAGAGGCCCGGGAAGCTCACGCCGCGACGCGAACGCGATCGCGAGAAGCGTCTCGATCGTGAACAACGCAGCGGTCGAGTTGAAATAGCCGGTGGGAGCGGCGAGCCGGCCGTCGATGACGAGGCTGGCCACATCGTGGCCCGAGGCGAGCCTGAACAGGAGCACGATCGCCAGCACGCCGATTCCGAGCGTGAACGTGAGCAACGCGATCAGGACCCCTCGCGACGTCCAGGGGAGGATCAGCATCGTCGCGAACACGAGCAGGTACAGAAGCGCTCGGTTGCTGCCCTCGAGCGCGTCGCCGGGCGACTCCGCCCAGGCGATCGACAGGTATGACCACGCCACGTACACCGCGAACGCGATCAGCGCGACGCGCGCCGGGCGCGAGATCGCCACGCTCCGCAGGCCGCGTCCGATCATCGCCGCGGCCAGGAGCGCGAGCATGACCAGCGCTCCCCAGTACCAGGTGTCCGCGTCGTAGCCACCGTCGTGGACGGCCCACACCAGCATCAATGCGATTACCGGCAGTCCGACCACCAGCGCGGGGAGGTCGGCGGCCGGCCCCACCCGCGCCGGGCTAGCCGAAGGGGCCTGAGCTTTCGTCAAGACTGGTGAGGTCTGCACCTGAGGCGACGTCTATCATCATTGCGGTAAATGGGGGACGAGCAGGGCACAACGCGCCGGATTTGGCCAACTCTCTGGCGCGAGAAATACGTCGTCTTGGGGTCGATTATCGTCATGATCGTCCTCGCGCTTGTGTACACCCTCACCGCGGCGAAGGTGTACCAAGCCAACGCGATCATCCAGGTCAACCTTCCGACCTCGAATCCCGGCACCTCTGACACCACCGCGGCAAACCAGGCGCTCGCGCAGAACTACGCCGCGCTGCTCGTCTCACCGGGCTTCCTCAAGTCGATCCAGCCACAGGTCGACAACGGGAAGCTCAGCGTCAGCGACCTCCAATCGCGCCTGACCGCCACCACGGCGCAGAACAGCGCGCTCGTCCACCTCGACGCGACCGGCTCCTCACCGAACGAGGCCCAGACGATCGACCAGCAGGTCATCAACGGGTTCCTGGCGAACCTGCGAACCGGAGCGGCGCGCCGTACCGCGGAGCTCCAGTCACAGCTGCAATCCCAGATAACGAGCCTCAGCACGCAGATCAGCACGCTGTCGACTCCCCCGGTGACGCCGGCGACCGCCTCGAAGATCACCGGGCTCAAGGCCTCACGGGCCGCGCTAATCGGCCAGAACGCAACGCTGATCGCCAACGGCCTCGCGCAGGGAACCAGCGCGACGCTATCGGCGCCTCCGGTCGCGTCATCCTCGCCGATCAGCCCACGGCACTCTCTCGATCTACTCGGCGGGCTCGTGCTCGGAGTCGTCCTCGGCGTGGGACTGGCGTGGGCGAGAGCGTCGCTGCGCCCGGCGATCCACTCCGCCGACGACGTGACCGCCCTCGTCAACGTTCCGCTGCTTGCCTCTATCCCGCTCAAGCCGCGCTTCAAATCGGACGATCCGGCGCTCGCCGAGTCCTACCGGGTTCTGCACGCCAACGTGATGTATTCGCTTCAGACTCGCGGCGTGCAGGTCGCGACGGTCGCCGGGTTCAACCCGGGCGTTGGCAAGACCTCTACGGTCGAGGGTCTGGCCCGGGCCGCCGGCCAGGGGAACCGTCAGGTGGTCGTCGTGGACGGGGACATGCGCGCCGCCACGCTGTCGGAGCTGCTCGGCTATCCAGACCATCCCGGGATCGTCGACGTGCTCCAGGGGAGGCTCGCGCTCGACGACGCGCTCATGCACGTGGAGGGGGGACTGTGGCTGCTCCCGTCAGTTCCGTCCCGCGTGAACGCGGCCACGCTGCTCGCGGGCAGTCAGACGCTCCCGCTGATCGCCGAACTGCGCGAGCGTTTCGACGTCGTGCTGATCGATTCGCCTCCGCTCGGCGGTCTGGCCGACGGTCTGATCCTCGGATCACACTCGGACGTCGTCGTGCTGGTCGTCCGTGCCGGGGTGACCCGGCCTCGCGACCTGGCACCGGTCAGCGACGGCATGCTTCAGCACATGACGCCGATCCTCGGCATGGTCGTGTTCGAGGAGCTGTCGGTCGAGCCGTACTACGCCGGGACGCGCACAACCTCCAGCCCCGGACCGGCATCGGTGCGGAGCTAGACGCACGCGCACACCGCTTGAACGGCAGGGAGACGCACGAGATCGTGGGAAATGGCGCCGTGCCCGCGACCCGCTCAGGCGACCGCAGGCTTCGAGTCCTATCGCTGGCCCGAGACGCGGGCCGCGGGATGGGAGGTGCCGAGTCGCTCGCGTACGAGTTCATCCACCGGCTCGATCCGGACCGATTCAAGCGTTACCTCTGCACAACTCGCCGTCCCGAGCCGATATTCCTCGAGCGCGCCGCCGAGGATGACCGCGAGCTCGAGCGGTCAGGCGTTGAGCTGCTACGTCTAGACCGAACATCGAGCTGGTCGGTGCTCCCGTGGGGCCGCCTGTACAAGCTGCTGGCGGCCGAGCGGATCGACGTCGTCCATGCGCACATGCCGAGGGCGAGCGTCCCGGGCTCGATCCTGGCGCGGCTCGCGCGGGTGCCGGTCGTGGTCAGCCACGAGCATGGATCCTGGCTCGACGGCAAGCGTATGCGCCCGTTCCTCGACCGCAACGTGGTCGCCAGACTCAGCACGAGGATGCTGGCGGTGTCCGAATGGGACCGGCAGCAGCTGATCGCGCACGAGCGGATCCCGCCCGCCCAAATCCTGGTGATGCCGAACGGGATCGCCCCACCGCCGGCTGGAGGGCCGGCCGAACTCGCGGACCTCGATGTCCCGCCGGGTACCACGGTGATCGGCGCGGTAGGACGGCTGTTCGAGGTCAAGGGCTATGACTACCTGATCCGCGCGGTGGCATTGCTGAAGGCGCGGGGCCGCTCGCTTCGGTGCGTCGTCCTCGGCGAGGGTCCCGAGGAGCAGCGCCTCAAGCGGCTGATCGCCGACCTCGGCGTCGAAGAGGAGGTCCGGCTGATCGGCCACAGGCAGGACGTCGCGGAGATCGTGCGAGCGCTGGACGTGGCCGTGTTGCCCTCGAGAGCGGAGGGGAGCCCGCTCGTCGTCCTGGAGTACATGGCGCTCGGCGCGCCGATCGTGGCGACCACGGTCGGCGGCGTGCCCGAGTTGATCGAAGACGGCGTGCACGGCCTGCTGGTCGCGCCGCGCGATCCGGGTGCGCTGGCGCAGGCAATCGACCGGCTACTCGACGATCGGACGCTCGCCGCGCGACTGTGCACCGCGGCGCAGGAGCGCCAGCGTGCCGAGCACGACCTCGACACGATCGTTAACCGCCTCGAGCGCCTGTACCTCGCGCTCTCCCGAGAGTCGCGGGGGGTCGTGGCCGCTGGGCCGGCGGTGGCCAGCTCCGGTTCAGACGGCCGTTAGGTCAGGGAACGCGGCGACGACGTTTGCCGGCGCGCCGGCGTCATACCAGGCCTCGCCTACCCCGGCGCGTTTGAGCGCGGCCACGAGCCCGAGTGGAACGAGCCGGCCGAAGCGCGACAGGCGCTTGAGGTCGCGCCTGACCTCGGCGCGCCGTCTGGCGAGGAGCGCGCGATGCGCGTCGGTTGGCATCTCATCCATCGGGAGATGGTCGTAGACCGCACGCAGGGTGTCGGCCATCCGGACGAGGTTCCTCGAGAGCTGACCAGGGTGCCGGCGGTACAGCACGTGCTGCCCTTCGACCCACGCCGCGCGGTAACCGTGGAGGAGGATCCGCAGCCAGAGGTCGTAATCCTCGATGGCGTGAAGCGATTCGTCGAACCCGCCGACCGCGCCGAGCACGTCCCTCGGCACGACCGCGGCGACGAACACGAAGTTGCGCTCGAGCAGCGCCAGCAGGAACTGATCGCGATCGGTGGGGGCGGGTACCGGAGGCCGGTTGCGAGCCATCGCGCTCCGACGCCGGACGCGCCCGGAGGTGTCGTCGAACACGTATGCATCGGTGTAGGCAAAGCCGACATCCGGGGCAGAGCCGAGCGCCCTCTCGCTGAGCTCGAGATAGCCCGGCAGGAACAGATCGTCGCTGTCGAGAAACGCGACGTACGTGCCGAGCGCGATCGCGATCCCGGCGTTACGGGCCGCGGCGGTGCCGCGGTTGGGCTGGCCGATCAAGCGCACCCTCGGATCGTCGATCCCCGCGACGACATCGCTCGTCCGGTCGCTCGACCCGTCGTCGACGACGATCACCTCGAGGTCGGGCTGGGTTTGCGCGAGCGCCGAGCCGACCGCGGAAGCCACGGTCCCGGCCGCGTTGAAGGCGGCGATCACCACCGAGAAGCGGGGCGACGCCACGGATTAGCCTCCCGGCGCCGGCAACGCGAACAGCGGCAGCGTCCGCTCGATCACCGAATCCCACGAAAGGCTCTGCTCGGCGAATCTTCGTCCCGCCGCCCCGAGCGCGTCGGCGCGCTCGGGGTCGAGCAGCTCGGTCATCGCACGCGCGAACGGCTCGGCGCCGCCGGGCACGATCACCCCGGCACGATTGTGCTCGACGAGCTCCCGGCCTCCGGGCAACTCGAGCGAGACGATCGCGCGTCCGGACGCCAGGTATTCCATCAGCTTGACCGGGCTGGCGCTGGTGCGGCTGACCTTCTCGCGTCGGTGCGCCATCACGGTGATCGTGGCGGCGGCCAGGTAGTCTCGAACGCGCTCGCGCTCGCGGACGAATCCGGTGATGGTCACGCGGTCCGCGATCCTGAGCTCGTGCACGCGCCGCTCGATCAGGGTGCGCTCGGGGCCGTCGCCGACGAGCAGTAGTCGCGCCTCGGGCCGGGCGGCGACGACGAGCGCGAATGCCTCGAGGAGCGTGTCGAAGTCGGCCCACGGATAGAAGCCTCCGACGAACACGACGTAACGACCGCCGGAATCCAGCCGGGAGCGCTCGATCGCCTCGCGCCTGGAGAGGGGCTTGAAGAACTCGAGGTCGACGCCGTTGGGAATGACCGCGATCCGCTCGGCGGGGACATGAGCGAGGTCGATCAAAAGCTGGCGGATCTCCGGGGTGACCGCGAGCACGCCGTGTGAGAGACGCCCCATCGCCACCGCGGTGAGGCGCTTCAGGTGGCGCGACGGTGCGGATCCATCGTCGGAATCGGCGCCGGAGCCGTAGGGAACCGCGTCGACCTGGGTGACCACGTGATAGCCCAGCACGCGGGCGGAGAGGATTGCCGGCAGGCACGTCCACTTCTCCCTGACGTAGAACCGGCCGGCGCGCGAGCGGCGGAGCCAGAGCAGTCGGACCGTCTGCAGGTTGATCGTGAGCAGACGCAACGCGCGCTGACTCTCGGAACCGCCCGCCGCGACGTAACCGACGCCTGTAAGCGCGGGGTCGGGCCCCCGGGCCACGAGGTCCACGTCGAGCCCGGCGCGCGCGAAGCCGGCGGCCACTTCGACGGTGTGCGTGCGCGTCGCATCGGGCAGCGCGATGTCCACATCGCAGACCATCACCAGACCCCGCTTGTCGACCGCTTGCGTCCGCGGGGCCGCCCCGGTGGCGGCTGCGCTCATCCCGCTCGAGCGGAGGCCCCGCGCCACTCCGGCAACCCCGTCCGTCGCACCGTCCGAGCCCCCATCCCGATCGCCAGGCCCCCCCACAGCCAGACTTCGCCGTTGCCGTAGATCGCCTCGGAGATACAGGCGTTCGTGACCGCGGTCACGAACAGCGCGATGAGGATTGTGGCCAGCAACCTGTCCTCCCCGGCGGTCGACCGCCACAGCGCGCCGAGCCGGGCGACGATGCCTCCAAGCGCCGCGACCAGCGCGGCCAGGCCGACGATCCCGAACTCGCTGGCGACCTCGAGGAACAGGTTGTGCGGGTACTGCACGCCGTCGCTGATCGCGGCGGGCTGCGCCGCGAACCCGCCCGTGCCCAGGCCGAGGCCGAAGTGCTGCGAGAACGCCGCGATCGCGCTCGACCACAGGCCCGATCGACCGTTGCTGGACAAGCCGCTGGCGCTGCCGACGATTGTCGACAGCGCGCGCCCGATCGTCGAGCTCGGCACGACCAGTGGGACGACGATCGCCAGCAGCGCGAACATCGCCCCGACGACGGCGAACCTGCGCCGGGCCCGCGGGCTCGTGGCGCTCAGCGCGAGCAGGGCGATGAGCCCGACCACGAACGCGACGACCGGCCCGCGCGATCCGGCCGCGATCATCGTGATCGCGACGGCTGGCGTGATCAGCGCGACCGGCACGCGGAGCGACCGGCGGTCGCCGGACAGCAGGAAGTAGATCGCGATCAAGAGCCCGTCGGCGCTGGCTCGGGCGAGGTCGATCGGATACTCCTGCGTGGTGATCGAGAAACGTCCGTTCAACACTTGCTGCGCGGCGCCCGTGACGAGCTGGAATAGAAACAGCAGGCCGCTGAGCGCGGTCACCCCGAGGAGCACGATCAGGAACAGGTTGAGGTCTGCTCGCCGCGAGCCGACGAAGATCGCCGCGAAGAAGAAGATCAGCACGTCGGCGACATACAGCTCCAGCTTCATGCTCCCGTAGACCTGGTCCGGGGAGGCGCTCAGGCGCAGGACCATCAGCCCGAGCAGGAAGCACGACGCGAGCACCGGGACGGACAACAGCCCGCGCTCGCCATCCCGGCCGCGGCCGCGCATGATCAGGAACGCCACCCCGAGCGCGATCCACGCCGAGAACAGCAGCGTGAATCCCCCCTTGGGCAGGGGATTGCTCCCGGCGATCGCATCGACGAGTGGCGGAATGCCGCCGAGCGCCAGCGGGATCGCCGGCGATACCCACGCCAGCCCCACCGCGACCAGGAGAACCGGCAGCAGGAGCGCGTACGTCGGCCGCGTCAACAGCGGGGCCAGCAGCACGACTCCGACGGCCGCGAGCGCTGCGAACGTCAGCTGCGGGCGCCGCTCGGCGAACGCCCCGTTTCCCAACATGCCCCTTTGCGGCCTGTCCTTCATCCGCTGTGCCGGTCGTCCATGACCGCTGAAGATAGTCGGCGCCTTCCGAGGGCGCGCCCGATCAATCGCCTGTAGACCATGAAGTCCGCGCGCGTCGGCACCACCAGCTCGCGCGCCCCGATCCCGGAGACGCCGCTGAGCGCGAGCAGCGACGTAACCCCGAAGCACGTGTACGCCGCGACCGACGCGAGCGCCGCCCCGATCACGCCAAACGGCGGGATCAGAGCGAAGTCGAGGGCGACCGTCGCGCCGGCCGCGAGCGCCGCGAGCTTTGACGAGAGGCCGGGACGCCCGCGCCCCGACAGGTCGCTCTGGATCACGAGGCCGAGGCCAAGAAACCAGATTCCCGGGATGAGCACGAGCATCGGGACGACCGCGGGGCGGAACGCCGAGCCGTACAGGAACAGGATCACGGCTGAGCCCACGAACACGTTGGCGATCGCGGCGGCTCCGGCGAGGATCGCATGGTGGTGTAACGAGCTGACCGTGACCTCGTTCTGGCGGACATCGCCCTCATAGTGCGAGGTGAGCGGGAGCAGGCTCGACTGGAACGCGGTCGCCAGCGTGATCACGACCTCCGCGACCGTCTGGGCGATGACGTAGTAGCCCACCTCGGTCAGTGGTCGGAACAGCTGCATGATGATCACGTCGAGGCGGTAATTCACCATCTGGAAAAGCACCCCGACCTGAACGCGCCAGCCGTAGCGGAACATCCGCTTTCCGAGCGCGCCGTCCAGCGTCGGCCGGTGGTGTCCGAGGATCGGCTTCAACACGCCGGCGATCACGACCAGCGAGGCGGTGCCGGTCGCGATGATGCCGCCGGCAACGCCCAGTCCCAGCGCCCAGACCAGCACGAAGATCGCGATCGTCTCGACGATCACTCCGGCGACCGTGAGGGCGTTGAACAGGCCGAAGCGGAGCATGCCGAGCAGCTGGTTGCCGGTTGTCCAGCCGAGCAGAGTGATCGGCACGAGTCCGGCCGCGAGTACCCACGCCGTTCCGCCCTGACCGCGCCCGAACGCATTGGCGATCGGCGTGTGAAACACCCAGGTCAGGGGCACGAGAAACACCGCAACCAGCGCTGCGTGGAGCGTGGTGTTGCCGAGGATCGCCGGTTGGTCGGCGTCCTTGCGGCTGGAGAAGTAGGTGACGGCGAGCGGCTGCCCGATGGCAGTCACCGCGACGGCGACGGTGCTGAGCGACAGCATCAGCGCGAGCAAGCCGCGATCGGCCGGGCCGAGCAGACGCGCGAGCGCCACCGAACCGACGAACCCCAGCACCAGGCTCGTCCCGCGGCCGAGCACGTTGTAGGTCAGGGACCTGCTTAGGAGGTTTTCCTCCGAGGGGCGCAGCGCGCTCCGTGCGCCGGCGAGACCGTCACCCATTACCGCGAGAGTACGCGGTTGCTACTGCGACATCTGGTTTCCCGCCCGGGTGTAGCCACCCCGGGTGGGCTGCAAGTTCATGTAGATGCCGGCGCTCTTCGCGAGCTTGTTGCCGGAGATCGTGATGGTCTCCAGCGGCTCGCGGCAGCCCTCCTGGGTGCCGCAGACGAACACGCTTGCGACCGTGGTCGAGGACAGGGTGTTGTCGGTCCAGAAGCTGTGTCCGCCGGTCTTGTCGGTCTCGTAGAAATCGATGCCGATCTCGGCGCCGGACACGGTGTTGCCGGTGATCGTGCTGTTGCGGTAGCGGACGGAGATCCCGGAATCGGCCGAGTCGATGATCGAGTTGCCGATGACCATCGTGTCGCTCGCATCCAAGTAGATCCCGTGATTGTTGTACCCGTTGGTCGTATCGAGGCCCGTGTTCGCGATCGTGTTGTCGGCGATCAGGTAGTCGTCGCCGTTGAGGAGCATCCCCGACAATCCCGTGTTGCTGATCGTGCTGTTCTCGATCACCCAGTGGTTGCCATTGGAATACAGACCGAGCGTCTGATTGCCGGCGGGCAGCGAGATCGAGACGCCGTCGAGCGTCACGTCGTTGCTCGCGCCCTTCGACTCGCTGCCGCCGTAGAACGTGGCGCCAAACGCCAGATTCTCGAAGGCTAGATCGTGCTCGACGAACCATGCACCCTTGGCCAGCGTCGCGACGCCTCCGCCGTAGCTGCCGTACACGATCGGACTGCCGGACACGCCTGAAGAGTTCGGCATGAGGACCTGATCTCCGAACGTGTGGCCGGCCTGGAAGAGGACTCCGTCACCGGGCGCCAGGCGGGCGCGATCGACGCGGTTGACGGTCTTCCACGCGTTAGCCGGACTGGTCCCCGAATTCGAGTCAGAGCCCGTGGCCGAGACGAAATAGATAGTTCCGGTGATGCGGGGAGCCGCGATGGCGGAGGTGCGGTCGCTCGTGAGTCGGCCGTGCGTCCGCCTCGGCCGTCGTCGCGCGCCGCGCTTTCCGAGACTGGACGGCGACGAGGCATGCCGAATCGCGTCGCGGTGCGCGAAGGGTCCGATGGGCTGTGCGGTCGCGGCGCTGGTGGCGACCATCGAGCACAACACCACCACTGCGGGTATCGCTCGAGGGATCCCCATTCGTCTCCGGATATCGGCGGCCGACCATAGAACTGAAGCGCCGGCCCGTGGAGGCGCGCGAGCGAACTGTGGAGCTGTCGATCACTAACCAACTAGAAGGCACCAGATCTGGGAATTTGTGTGTAGAGATCGCTCAAACCGGCAAGCATTTTCTGCCGCGTGAATTCGCGTTCCACGCGATCGCGGGCGGCTGCTCCGAGCCGGATCCGCAGGTCACCGTCATCGAGCATCGCCACCGTCGCCCTGGCCAGCGCGGCGGGGTCGGCAGGCGCCACGAGCATGCCGTCCCGTCCGTCGGTGATCGCCTCGCGGACGCCGCCGACGTCAGTCGAGGCGATGTCCGCGGGGCTGCCGATCGTCTCG
>OBLV0100000210.1_pt1 | contig 19085 bp, 17 predicted proteins | sample 1520071 | NCBI WGS metagenome assembly OBLV01 (sample SAMEA3888446, study PRJEB22518) | metagenome | reverse complement strand
CACAACAGGACCACCGTACGTTCGAAGCTCGAGAGGCCGAAGCGCTCGCACACAACGTCGAGCGCGCTCGGCTCCTTCGGCCCGGCCACGGGGCTGGTGGTGGCAGGGCTGGTGGTGGCAGGGCTGGTGGTGGCAGGGCAGGTGGTGGCAGGGCTGGTGGTGGCAGGGCTGGTGGTGGCAGGGCTGGTGGTCGCCGGGCCGGTGGTCACAGGGCCGGTGGTCACGGGGCCGGTGGTCACAGGGCCGGTACCGAGCAGGACGTCGCGGACGACCGCCAGTTCGGCCATGAGTGCGACCTGGTTGGCGGTATTCCAGTCGGCGACGGCGGTGGTGCTCATAGCGTCACCGCCGGAAGGGCCAATTCCTTGGTCGCCGGGTCGACGTTGACTGGGCTCTGCGCCCCGTCGACCTGGACCCGGACCAGGTGCGGGCCGGGCCGGGTCCCAAAGGTCGTGAACGTGACGGTGTTCGCGGCGATCTGGGCCGGGTCGGCGTCGAAGCTGTAGGCAAGCGGGGGCTCGGTCGGTGGTTGCAGCTCGTTCAGTAGCAGCTGGACCGACTGAGTGCTGACCAACGGCGGGTCGAGGTTGACCTGAACCGGCGTGGTGTTGGTGGCCGGATCGCTCGGGCCCGCCCGGAGGTCGTTGGCACCCGTGCGGATGACGGGCTGGAGGTAGAACATCGCCACGTTTGACTGGACGACGTTCTTGACCGGGGGAGCGCCGACCGCGAGTTGGCGTACGACCCGGAGGGTATTGCTGCCCGCCGGCAACGCTTGGGGTACCTTCACCGTGACCGAGGCGCCGCCAGGGCCCACCGCGGTGGGGGTCTCAGGCGATTGCGGAGCGGCATCGAAGACGACCACGATGCCCTCCCCGGTCAGGTTGGAGCCGGTCAAACCGAGCGAGAGGGTGCTCTGCCAAGGTAGGAACTGGGGCGCGACCGCGGCGATATTCGGTGGGCCTAGGAGGATGGTCGTCACCGTGCGACTGAGGACCGGCAGCGCCGGCTGGATCGTGGACTTGCTCTCGATGAGCACGACGGTGGCCTCGTAGCCGGCCGAGGGACGGAACTTGCCGCCTAATGCCGTCCACAACTTCGAGAGGTCCTCGGTGCTCAATGGCTCGGGCGTCACCTTGATCATCTCGACCTGATCGGCGAGCTGCGCCGTCGCTAGGAACTGGTCCACCTGGTTCAAGCCCGGCGGTGGCGTCGGCGGAGGAGGCGGGGTGAAGACACTGGTGATCTGGCTTCGGTACAGCACGGGCGTCTCGTGCAGCGCCTGCATGCCGAGCCCGAGCAGCACCTGGGGGACCAACCCGCCGGCGCCGTAGGCGGTGAGCAGGTAGTGCAGGTCGAGGGCAAGCGGGGGGCGGTCCACGCCGGCCCCGGCCCCGTTGCGCGACGGCAGGCCGACCTCTCGCCACCCGCTGTTGAAGGTGACGTGATAGAGGAACAGGCTGAGTTGGGTTACCTCCGCGGGGCTGGTCTCCAGCTGGTCGGGCGCCTGGGAGACGACATAGGGCGGGCTCCCGGTCGACGTCCCGAGCAGCGATTCGATGCCGGCGGCTTCGATGTTGGCCTCGATGATCTGCGACAGGACCCGGGTCGTGGCGGCGATCGCCAAGGCGGTGCTCATCGCCGACCCTGGTCCCGGCTCCGCAGATGCTCCGCCAGCGACGGCCCAGGTGGCTGGCGCGGCGCGGGCGCCGCGGCCGGCGCCGCCGCAGGCGTGGAAACGGCGCGGACGTCGATGCGACCGATGCGTACAACGACGGTCGGCGCTTCCGAACCGCTCTCACCACGGTTGCGGCTCGCGACCTCGCGTGAGGAGGCGACCGTTGCATCGATCGCCAACCGCCCACCTTTCCCCGTTCGTGCCTTTACCGGCTCGTCTCGCCGCGCCAACGGTTCCGCCCCCGGCTCGATCGGTTCTTCGTCGTGCAACACGGTCGCCGGTCGCACCATCGGACGGGGGAAAGGGTCCGTCGTTGCCTCCGGCTCCTCGTTCGCCGCGGGCGCGGCCTCTGCCGGCGCGAAGGTCGGTCGCGCCGGGCGTAGTTCCGCGGCGAGGTGGACCTCGACGGCTCGGGCGACCAAGGCGGCGTCGGGGTCGGAGTCGGAGTCGACAGCCGCCGCCCGCGGCGTCGTCTTCTGCCGCGGTGCAGCGGTGGGGCGAGACATCGGGGCCGGGGTGGCGACCACCTCGTCGATCTCGCCGGCGAAGGTCGTCGCCGCCGGCTCAAAGCGCGACCGTGCCACCGGGCGTAGCAGCGGCGCCACACCCAGCGTCCGCGATGCCACCGTCGCCAGATAGCCGGTCACGACGCCAGCTCCAGGTAGAAGCCGCGGCGGGCTCCGCTTAGCCCGAGGATCTCCTGCTCGCTCCAGCCGTAGCGCCGGGCCAGCACGTCCACGTCCTGGAGCAACTGGCCGGCCAGCAACTCCATCTCCCGCCACATGAATGACCCGATGTCCAGGTGGAGGCTCCACGTTTGCCCGCAGGATGGACAGGCCAACTCGACGCATAGCGCCGACGCCCTCGCCCTGCGGCCCATCTCAGCCTCGACGGCCGCCAGCGCCTCGTCGGTGTCCGCGCCGGCGACGACGCATCGCTCAATGAGGCTGCGGCGGGCCAATTCGACGCTTTCGCAGCCGGCGATGGCCGCCAGATCCACGCTCGTCGGCATTCGCAGCGAGGAGACGTGACCACCGAGTTCTAACGTCACCGTCTCGTCGTGGGTGCTGCCGAGCCCGGTCGGCGCAACCGATACCTCGAGGCCATCGGGGCAGCGAGGGCAGCCAGCGTAGGCGACCAGCGCTGGGCCGAAGATGCGAGCACGCCAAGAGAAGAGCAGGACGTCGCGTCGCTCCACCGACAGTGCCGCCAACTCGTGGCGCGGCAGCCCTGACAGGCCCGCAAGCATCGTCAGGGCCCGGTCGACCGCATGCTCCTGTCGACCGCGCTCCCAGATCTGCACGATCGTCTCGGCGTGCAGTGGCGTCGAGTGCGCTGTCGTCACCGGGACTGGGCCTATCCCGAAACCGGGACGTTCACGGTCGGCTCTGTCGGCTCGGTCACCGACAGGTCGCGTTCCCATCCTTCGCATTCGAGCTTCAGGTGCTGGATCGCGACAGCGTTGGCGTTGGCGTCGAAGTCGGGCACCGCTTGATATTCCGACGGCCAGCAGCGGTATAGCTTGTAGGAAATCGCCTTCTGCCCGGCCTCGTTGAAGATGTCGAGGATCATGTCCTTGCGGAAGTCCTTGAGGGAGACCTCCGACCCAAAGCCCGCGCCGAGGCTCCACACCTTGTCGGCCCAATTCTCGAATTCCGGATCGTGGGTCACCCCGCGCTCCAAGGTGATGGCGTCGTACTCGGTCCGGCCCGGCGATTTGCGGGTCGTGCTGGGATCTCCGCCCTCGCGGTGCTTGACGACCTCGGTCGTCCGCTTGAGCGCGCTGCACTTACTGATGCCGGCGACGTACTTTCCGTCCCACTTCAAGCGAAACTTGAAGTTCTTGTAGGGGTCGTGCCGCGTCGTGTTGACGGTGAACTCCGGCATAATCCGTCGCTCCTTAGGTCGGGATCTGTCCTGCGATTTGCTGGATCTGCAAGATGACGAACTCGGCCGGCTTCAGCGGGGCAAACCCGACGACGATGTTGACCACGCCGAGGTTGATGTCGGCCTGCGTCGTCGTCTCCGAATCGCACTTGACGAAATAGGCGCTGGCCGGTGTCGAACCCTGGAAGGCGCCCTGCTGGAACATCGACCGCATGAACGCCCCGACGTTGAGGCGGATCTGCGACCACAAGGGCTCGTCGTTCGGCTCGAAGACGACCCATTGCGTGCCTCGGTACAGGCTGTCCTCGATGTAGAAGGCAGTGCGGCGCACCGGGATGTATTTCCAGTCCGACGCCAGTTGGTCGGCACCGACCAGCGTGCGCGCCCCCCAGCACACGTTGCCGTACACCGGGAACGTCCGCAGGCAATTGATGGCCAGCGGGTTCAGGGCGCCGTTTTCGGCGTCGGTCAGCTTGTAGGCCAGCGAGACAACGCCCGTCAGCGTCGCCGCCGTGCCGGCTGGGGCCTTCCACACCCCCCGCGCCCCGTCGGTCTGGGCGTACAACCCGGCGATGGTCCCGCTGGACGCGACGGTCCGGAGCCGGTAGCCGTTGACCGGGTCGGGGATTTGTGGGCGGGGGTAGTACACCGCCGAGTACGTGTTGCGCAGCGTGGCATAGGCATCGAGCCACGCCTCCATCACGTTCATGTCGTCCCGGTTCGGGCCACCCACCGGCTGGGGCACATCGACGATATAGAAGGCCCAACGAGGGGCGCAGTAGTTGCCCGCCGCGGTGATCACCGCCGAAGCCTCCGTATCGGAGAGGTTCATGACGTCGGGGAGGCAGAGAATGTTGAAGTCGTCGACGGCGTCAAGGGCAAACAGTCCGCTCTTGGGGGCCGTCTGATCACCTATCAGCCCGCTGCCATCGGGTGGCGAGCCATCGCCTCCCTTGGTAACGGTCCCTTGCGTCGCCACCGCCGCCGCGGGTACGACGCCAAGCGCGTACTGCTGCACGTTGGTCGACGGCGTCGCGGGCGGCCCGACCTCGGCCGCCAACCCGAGCAGTGTTGCCAGGCCACCGACGAAGGTAAGGGTGTCGGCCACGGTGGTGCTCGCGGTAGCCGCCGCGATCTGGAGGAACCGGGCCGTCCCGGTGCCAGGCACGACCGACACCGTCGCCCCCGGGATGAGGGCCAGGCCGTTGACGGTCAGGGACTGGAGCTTGGTTTGGAGCGCGGTCGCCAGCGCGGCGAGGCTCGACGGCTGGGTTGCCAGGGTGAACGCTGTCGCTGCCGTCGCACCAAAGGTCACGGTCATGGTGTCGGCCACGTTCGTCAGCAACGTGGGTGTGGCGCTCCCGAGATTGAGGCCGCTGATGTCGCCACCGACGGTTCCGGTGGCCACGGGGCGATCCGTCGCGGCCGCGGTTCCGGACAAAGCGAGCTGGATCAGGCCCGACGCGTTGTTGACGACATCGACGGCGTAGTTGGGCGCCGTGGCGACGAGCGTCAGGTTGCGATAGACCTCGGTGGCCACCGTATTGGGCGGACTATTGGCGTCCACCAGCGTGACGGTGAGGTTGAATCCAGTGCTGTCCGCCGTGCCGTAATCGACCGTGAGACGGAGCCAGTTGCCCCAGGTCCCCTCATTTGCCGCCGAGGCCGTCAGGGTGATGCCGGCGCCGACGATGATCGGGACCACCGCCAACGACGGCGCCGTCACGCCGGCATCGGCGGCCGCGACCCGCACGACCCACGCTTCAGCCCCGCCGTTGGCAAAGAACTGGCGGATGGAGTATCCGGCCTCGCTTCGGGTGTCGAGCACGCCAAAGGTACGTTCGAGGTCGGCCACACTGAATATCTGCGTGGCGGTGTTCATCGGGCCTTGCAGGAAATAGCCGAGAAACGCCGTGACTGCCGTCGAGACGCCCGTAATGGTGTGGACGCCGCTCGGTAGCTCTTCGACGTAGACCCCTGGATACGTGGGGGCGACGGGCATCCGGTCCCTCCTGGCTGGGCGCGCCTAGGCGCGGCTGGCTTCGATGGCCGAAAGGTAGGGGGCGGTCGTCACAGCGGCGTCACCGCCGCGTCACGTCCCCTTCGCAGCGTCCTGATCCTCCTCAACAGGTGACGATCTGTTGCTGCCCGAGGCGTAGCGTGGGCGATCGCCCGAGGACGAGTGACGTTCCTTGCGAAACCACCGAGGTCGCCAGATGAGGGAATCCGTCCGTGCCGGCTCAGACAAGTCGCCGGAGTCGCACGTCATGAGCTCCACCGGCCTGACGAGCACAACGATCGCCGAGGAGGGGCTTGCCTCGCCGGCCCGCCCGCTCGATGACGCGACTCGATCGTCAATGGAACGCTTCTTTCACCACGACTTCGGTCGGGTGCGCGTCCACTGTGAGTCGGAGTCAGCTCGGGCCCTGGGCGCGCGGGCCTATACCGTCGGCGACGACATCGTCTTCGGCCGCGGTCAATACGCGCCCGACACCACTTCCGGTCGGCACCTATTGGTGCACGAGCTCACCCACGTCGCCCAACAGCTGAAGCAGCCCACCACCGCCGACGGGGGCCACAAAGCGGTGACCTCGCCGGGAGATGCCATCGAGCGCGCCGCGGACGCCAACGTCGCCCGAGCGTCGGCTGGATGCCAGAGCGCCGCTACGGCGCCCGTCGGCGTCTCCCCGAACGCGGCCGGTCTGATCATCGCCCGGGCCACGGTGTCCGACTACTCGACAACGGCGCTCGATATCCCGAGATCGGATATCGCCGCGGCCAAGGCGCTGATACCAGGTTTGAATCGCCTGAACGACGTGTACGACGTCTCGCTCGCCCCGGGCGTGTCGAACCGGTTCAGAGCGAATCCCGAGGAGCAGGATGCCGTGTTTGACGTTGCGTGGACGACCCGCCCCGCCACGCTGGCGGCCGAGGTCGACAAGACGGTAAGCATCCCGGCGCGGGGGCCGGCCGCGGCGCTGGCCTATACGTTCACGTACACCCCGAAGCCGCCCGGCAAGGCCAAGGCCAAGGACGAGATTCTCATTACCTTCTTAAGTGAGGCTGCCGCCGCCACGGTCGTGAGACCTACGGCCACCCCGGGTGCATCTCCGCCCAAGGATTCGAGCTGGGGTGGGTTTCCCCAGGGCGAGACCAGCGAGACCTATTTCAAGAAGCATGCCGACGAGGGACTCCAACTCTTCGGTTGGATTGCTGCTCAGACGGCGGGCGGTTTTGACCAGATCGTGGTCACCTCTGAGACCGCGTCGGCGGGCAAGACCAAGCCCCACGAGAGCTCGCTTCGGGTCACGAAAATGCAAGGCGTTACGGATGTCCATGTCGAGTTCCTTGGCGAGGGCGCCGTCGTGTCGCAGGCACCGGCCGCTAACTACCGGCGCGACGAGGCGGACGATCTCATCGAGAAGGCCCAATCGAAGGGTGATCCCGGCCAGGGGAGCCAGCCGGACAAGTTGGGCCAGATCACGGGCGTGTCCTCCTTCCCCGTCGACGAGCGGTTTTCGGTCAAGTTCTTCGCATACAAGCTCTTCGAAACATCGACCGACGGCGGGAAAAAGGTCCCCGGGCTTCGGGATTCGGAATCCAAGGGTGTCGTCAATATCGAGGGAACCACCAAGCAGGTCTTGATCGCCGTGACCGTGGCCAAGGCGACGGTGGCGAAGACGTACGACATGGATGTGAAACGGATCGGTGTTGTTGGTCAGGATGCTGAGATCGACCCGACGAAGGTGAAGCCTGATGTCGGTCGGGCGGTAGGATTTCCGACCAGCGGTGACGTGGCCGCTGTCAGGGCTTTTCTGACCAAGCGCTACCCGGCTCTCACGGGCGCGACCGGGACGACACCGGCGGCGTTGCGTGATTCGGTGAACGCGCTGCTCGAAACCCAGGCTACGACAAGCGCCTACTTTTCAGCCAACTACGGCGTCTCCATTCTCGCGGGGGCGTCCGCGGCCACGCGACTCCAGAGCGTGCACCACCTTAAGCCCGAGCAGACACAAGATATGGAGGATTTCACCGGGCCTGAGATGACGGCGTTGGAGCTCGCCCTAGAGACAGTGAGTGACCCCCTCATCACGGTGCTCAAAGGAACCGCCTTCTCCCGCCAGAAGGCCGAGATTGTCGATAAGGGCGCACGTGCAAACCCTCGGTTCGAGATTTCGACCAAGCACAGTGGGATAACGCAGGTGCTCGGTGCCGCGCGCACCATCATCCTGTTCGATAGCTATCGCGACAATGGGCTGACGTCGTTCATGGGAAGCCGGAGCGAGGCAGTGTTGCCGATTGCGGACGAGACGTCCCTGCACGAGATCGGCCACGCCGTGGACGCCTCGACCTCGGCCCGCGCCGCGTTCAACCGGAAGTTCCCACACCTTCGGGGCTTCACGGACTACGCCCGGTCCAATTCGACCGCCGAAGCGTTTGAGGAAGCGTTCGCGATCTTCCAAGGCGATCCCGAATGGCTGCACACAAATCACCGCGACGTATTCGACTGGTTTACCACCCTCGCCGCCACTGGCAGAGTGCCTTCGCCTTGAAGGCGATTGTCCGGTGTCAGTTGCGATGCCGGGGTTCGTGGTCTGGAACGCTGACGCTCAATCGTCGCCGGGCCCGAGCGAGGCGGATGGCGTACAGAACCGCTGAGGCGGCGAAGGCCACGCCGGTGATCAGCAGCCAGCGATTGAGGAAAGGTGCCTGGCTGAGCCCGGTGGCGGCGTGATAGGCGCCCGGGGACCACTGGAGCACGAGCGGGAATGACACCGCGAACAGGACGCCGGCCAGTACGGCCGGCACCCGCAGGTGGTTGATCCAGGGCACCGATGGGAGTGCGGAAGGGTTGCGCCGCGCCGCAACGACGCCGGCCCGGTCCGCCAGCGCGTACAGGGGCCAGAGAAAGAGATCGTGGGCGACGACTGCGCCGGCGAACCAGATGGCGACTTTCGTGATCGGCCCGGAGGCCACCAGCCGGCTGACGACATAAGCGACCAGAACCGCGCATGTGACCAGGCTGAGGAGGTGAAGGGGGCCGGCGCCGTAGTGCCTCCGAAACGTCTTCATGCCGCGTCATTCGATCTGAGCTCGATCCGGCGGACCCATTTCGTGTTGTGAACCCCGGGGGCGGCAGGAATGATCATGCGAGCGGGGTAACCATGGTCCGGGGAAAGGTCCGCGCCGTTGACCATCAGGGCGAGCATGCTTTCGGATGCGGTGACCTGGTTTCCCGCCAGGGTCACGGCCGCGAAGGCACCCTGTCGCTCGAGCGAGATGACCCGGGCGGAATGTGGGTGGGCTTCGCCGGCCAAGGCGGCGAGGTGGGCCAGGGGGACGCCAGTCCAGCGCTGCAGGGTGGACCAGCCTTCCACGCAGGCGATGGGCAGTTCCTCGGTGCGCAGTGGCATGGCCAGCAGTTCGTCTCGCGTGAAGGACACGGTCTGAGGACCGACGACTTCGAGGCGCCACGACGCGTCGGTGTCGCTGGCGCGGATGCCGGCGGTCGTGGCGGTGATATTGACCTGAAAATCGTTAGGACCGCTTCCGTAGCTCCGCCCCCGCGGCGCGAGTAGAGCGATAGTGCGCGTCCACCCGCCGATGGTCTGTCCGGCGGTGACAACGAACACGGCGAGGGAGCTGGCGCCGACGAGTGCGAGCACACCGCGCCGCGAGATGGTGGCGGCCGCCGGATTGACCGATACCAGCTCGCTTTCGACGTCCTCGACCACGGTCTCGGCCACACCGATGGTGAGCTCGGTTCGCAGGCGACGGGATTTCAGCGATTGTCGCATGGTGCCAAACTTCAAGGCCACATGAAGGCCGAACCCGGCGATGAAAAGCCAGGCTCCGAAGAAGTGGCCGGTATAGAACGAAAATCCGAAACTGTAGTCGTTGGCGATATTCATTATCCCAGTGGCCATCTCGAAGACGATGCCACCGACGATGAGAATGAGGCTCAGGCGTTCGAGTGCCTTTGCAACCGTCGGTGCAGGTGGCCAACTGAACAGTTTGGGGATGACGGACCACAGCTTGGCGAGTACGACCGGTACCAGGACCAGGCCGAGGATCACGTGGGTGCCTTGGCTGAGGCGATAGATCCAACTCGGCTTGGTGATCCACGTGAACAGATAGAAACCGAGAAGGCCGCGATGCGATGTCTGGTCGTTTCCGGCTAGGCGCGGGTCGTAGGCGGCGTAGGAGATGAGACCGGTGAGGAACTCAATAGGGATGCCTATGAGCAGAACAAAGCCAAGCACGGAGGTGAGCCACGGCCCCCGCACCGGGCTGCGCCATTGCCGATGGAGTCGTTCGGCGCCGGCGTCGGCACGAGCCGGGAGGCGCCGGATCACGCTCCATGCTTGGCCGTGAGGACCGGAGCGGCTATCAGGTGGGGTCACGCCGCGGAGCCCTCCAACCCTGCGGCATCGCACCCGACCTGGGCGATGCCGCGGCGGTGTGACGGCGACGAAAGGGCGGCGAAGTGCCGAGTCGATGATCTCCAGATCTCCTCGACCACCAGACCGCTGTCCTTGGCGCTCCCGTCGATCGAAATGAGGCGAGCGCTTCGGTGGACCTCTCGGTGTCCGGGCGCGGCGACGAAGAGGCCGTCCGGCCAGGCCGCAGGTCCTGTCGCGTGCACCTTCGAGTGCACGCTCGGGGGCGTCATGCGGGGATCTCGGCCCAGGGCTCGGTCGCCAGGCGCGGCAGGAGCATCCGTGCCGCCGCCCCGGTGTAGCTGGCGGGAATGGCGGCCGCCACACGGCGCAGGTCCTCAATGGTGTCGATGTCGGTCAGTTCGGGACCGACGACGACATCGAGTCCAAGGCTGCGCAGGCGTCGGGCCTGGGTCGCACCCGTGAACGGGGTGCTCAGCGGAACTCCGGAAAACACCAGCCGCGGGTCGATCCCTCCCAGGCCGATGAGCCACCATCCGCCGTCAGCGGCGGGCCCGAGCACCGCCCGGCCCTGGGTCCAGCTGCGTGTGCCCGAGGAGGACGGCGAGGAGGGCGTCAACGCAGCCAATTGCGAGTCCAGCAACGAGGGGGTGATCTGGGGCGTGTCCATGCCGATCTGGATACCGCCGACAGTGGTCGCGGCCAGGTCGGCCCACGCATGTTCGAGTCGGCGCTCGAACGAGCAGCCGCGCTGCGCGATGACGTCGAATCCCGGTGGCAACCACAGCCCGGGGGGGCCGTCAAGGGCCACGACCTTGCGTTCGGCGTGACACCCGGCGACCGCCGCCAGGGTGTCGGCCAGGCAGGATTCGGCGATCATTGCGGCCTCGTGCTGCGTGCACGGAGGGCACAACCGGGTTTTCACCCGACCGGGCAGCGGGGCCTTGGCCATGACGAGGACATGAAGCGGCCCCCGCCGCCTCGGGGCATTTCGCCCGAAAGCCTTCATCGTAAGACCTGTCCCATGTCGACCACGGTGCGAAACGTGCCGAGCACGGTCCCGGTGACCTTCGATCGTCCTGTCCGCGGCAGGTAGGCGACGGGCACCTCGCTTACCCGCCACCCCGCCTGGGCGGCGCGCAACACCATCTCCAGTGGCCACCCGAACCGGCGGTCCCCGATCCCGAGGGCCCGCAGTGGCTTGGCTATTGCGGCTCGCATGGGGCCGATGTCGTGGAGGCGCAAACCGCTGCGACGGCGCAGCTCGGCGGCCAAGGCGGCGTTGGCGAGGCGGGCATGGCGGGGCCACGCGCCGGGAATAGTCGGGCGTCGAGCGCCGAGCACCAGGTCGGCGTCACCGGCGAGCACCGGGCCGGCGACGCGGAGGAGGTCGGCGGGGACCAGAGATCCGTCGCCGTCCATGAAACACACGACGCCGTCGGTTGGGTCGGCCGCGACCAGTCCGGCCCAGCATGCCGCACCAAAGCCGCGGACGACCTCGGTGACAACCTCGGCGCCCAGCTCGGAAGCGATGGCACCCGAGCCGTCGGTCGAGGCGTTATCGACCACGATGGCGTGATAGCCGGTGGGCATGGCAGCCAGGAGGGCCGGCAAAGCCGCCGCCTCATTGAGCACCGGGACGATGACGTCGGGCATCTCTAGGGTGATGGCCGGGGGGTTTGGGACACGGGCGCCGGTCTAGTCGTGAAGTTCTTACGGTCCGAGTTCCGTTTGGTCACGATTCGGTGAACTCCGATCGCGGCGTACCAGTGCCATCTCGCCGTTCGGCATCATGACGGCGTGAAAAAAACGCCGCGATGAGGGTGCTGGTGACCGGCGGTGCCGGATTCATCGGATCCCATATCGTCGAGCAGCTCCTCGACGCTGGCGCCGAGGTCCGCGTCTTGGATCTCGTCGACGCCCGCCCAGCGCGACCCCGTCTGGGCCCCGGCGAGAGCGTTGAGTTCGTGGCGGGCGACCTGCGGGTGCCGTCGTTGGTGCGCCGGGCTGTGGCGGGAGTGGACGCGGTGTGCCATCAGGCCGCCATGGTCGGCCTCGGGGTCGACTTCGGCGACGTGGACCGGTACGTAGACCACAACGACCTCGGAACGGCGACGCTGCTCAAGTCGCTTTGGGAGACCGGCTTCCAGGGTCGATTCGTTCTGGCCAGCAGCATGGTCGTCTATGGCGAGGGTCGGTCGAGCTGCCCGGTGCATGGGGTCGTGGCACCGGGCTCCCGTCGAGTCGAAGACCTGGCGGCCGGGCGCTTCGAGCCGCTGTGCCCCGCCGGGGGCTGCGGCGTCGAGACCACATGGGCCGCGGTTGGGGAGGAGTCACGGCTCGACCCGCGCAATGTCTACGCCGCCACGAAGCTGCATCAGGAGCACCTCTGCGAGCTGTGGGGGCGCGAATCGGGGGCGACGGTGGTCGCGCTTCGGTACCACAACGTGTACGGCCCGCGCATGCCTCGCGACACCCCATACGCCGGCGTTGCGTCCATCTTCCTGAGCGCCCTGGCGGCGGGCCGGGCGCCGCAGGTGTTTGAGGACGGCCGCCAGACCCGCGATTTCGTGCACGTTCGCGACGTGGCCCGGGCCAATGTCCTCGCCCTCACCACGCCCGGCCTGGAATCGGGTGTGTTCAACGTGGCCAGCGGTACACCTCACACCGTCGGGGAGATGGCCGGTGCGCTGGCGGCGACGTTCACCCCCCGGGCCCAAGCGCCGCAGGTCACCGGGCGGTGGCGCATCGGAGACGTTCGCCACGTGGTCGCCTCCCCTGAGCGGGCGGCGCGGCAGCTCGGGTTCGAGGCCCAGGTCAGCTTCGCCGAGGGGATGGACGAACTGGCCCGACATGTCTCGCCGACCTAATACGGGGAAAAAGTGGCCGTTGTGGTCGGCTGGCTCCGTTGTCGCTTTCATCGTCGTGGCGGGCGCCGAGATCACCCTCTGCGCCGCGGTCGCCTCGGGTGGACTCTTGCGAGTCGGGCACGCAAAGCTGGTTGAACTGTTCGTTCTCTGGACGGTGGGATTCGTGCTGGCCGCGTTTTTCGCTTTCCGCCTTCGGTTCCGAGGAGCGGTAACGCTGATCCTGGTCGCCGGGATCGCCCTGCGGCTGGCGGCGCTGGCCGGTCCCCCCACCACCTCCGACGACCTCTACCGGTATTCATGGGATGGCCGGGTCCAGGTGGCGGGGATTGACTCCTACGCCTATCCGCCGTCGGCCAACGAGCTGAGCGGGCTACGAGAGGGCTGGCTTTGGCCCAACGCCTCTACGTGTAAAGCCCTCGGCAAGGCGACGGGATGTACGAGGATAAACCGACCGACGGAACGCACGATCTACCCACCGGTAGCCGAAGCCTGGTTCGAGGCGGCATACGACGTCGGCGGGATCGCGGCGCGATACAAGACCTGGCAGGTCGCGGGGCTCATCACCGAACTCGCGACCCTGGCTCTGCTGGTCGCCGCCTTGCGACGGTGGCGCCGCGACCCCAGATGGCTCGCGCTGTATGCGCTGTGCCCGGCACCGGTCATCGAGATCGTCAACAATGGCCATGTCGACGGTTTGGCGGTGGCGCTGATCGTGGCCGCCTTTGTCGTGGCGGTGCCCAACGACGGCGCCGACGGGTCCGGGACATCGCCCTGGCGAGACGTCGCCGCCGCCGCGCTCATCGGTGGCGCCTTCCTCGTCAAGTTGTACCCGGCCGTGCTGCTCCTTCCGATGGTGGCCTGCCGGCCCGGGCGTAGGCTGGGCGCGGCGCTGCGGGCCGCCACCACCGTGGCGGCCATGACCGCGGTCGCCTATGCCCCCCATGTCTACCGGGTGGGCGCCAAGGTTCTCGGCTACCTCCCCGGGTATCTGTCCGAGGAGCATTACCACAGTGGTGGCCGGTTCTTGATCGCCAACGTCCTCCTCGTTCCGCACCCCTTGGCGGGTGCGGCCTCGGTCCTCGGTGTCACGGCCGTCGCGGCCTGGATCGCGCTTCGTCGCCCTACCTTGGCGGTGGCATCGGCGGCGATCATGGCCGCCGCGTTGCTCGCCGCGTCGCCGGCCCAATCGTGGTACGCCGTCTGCCTGGTGGCCATGGCGGCCGTCGCCGCCCGTCCCAAGTTCTTTGCCGTCGTCGCGGCGGGCTATGCCGCGTCCTTCTCGGCCGTGCTCGACCGCCCGGGGTCGGCAGCCATCGGTGGCTGGTCCTTCACCGCCGCATTGGTCCTGCCGCTCCTGATCGCCGCCGTGCGCCGCCGGCGCCCAGTGCGACCTCCACCCCGGCCCCCCAACGAGAACGGCGGCGTCGGAGAAGGCGAGGCTCAGACGACAATACGAGCGTGAACGCGCAGTCCACGGCGATTGAGGATCCCGGAGCAGACTTGCTCGCCCTCTACGACCGCGCTCTCCCCAAGGTGTACGGCTACCTCCTGGCCCGATGCAACCAGGTGGCCGTTGCCGAGGACCTGACCGCCGAAGTGTTCCTGGCTGCGGTCGACGCCGTGCGGCGGGATGAACCGGTCGCGGTCTCCGTCCCGTGGCTCATCGGCGTGGCCCGCCACAAACTGGCCGACCACTGGCGGCGCCAGGCCCGCGATCAGCGCCGCCTCGGTGCCCTCGCCGAGGAGGAAACCGAGCTGGTCGATCCATGGGATGTCCAGCTCAATGCCGTGCGGGCCCGCGACACCCTGGCCAAGCTGGCGCCCCATCACCGCAGCGCCCTGATCCTGCGCTATTTCGACGACCTGCCCGTGCCCGAGGTGGCCGGCCTGCTCGACAAGACGGTCCATGGCACCGAGGGGCTGCTGGTGCGGGCAAGGGCCGCCTTTCGTCGCGCCTACACCGACGAGGACACCGAAGAGGAGGCCGGCGATGGCTGATCCCTTCGAGGCGCTGCGGGAGCCCGTCATCGCCACTGCCCCCGACCCGTTGTTTGCCGCCCACCTCCGCGCCCGGCTCTCCCGTGCCCTGGCGCTTCCGAAAGGAGTCACCGTGTCCAACCTCACCCTCGAGTCCGAGGACCTCGAGTCCCCGGACGAAGGCGCCGCGAGCTTGACCTCGCCCGAAACGACGATCACCCCCTACCTCATCGTGGCCGGAGCCCGGCGCGCCCTCGACTGGTACGCCGAAGCGATGGGCGCGGCACAAACCGGCGAGCCCATCGTCATGGCCGACGGGCGGATCGGCCACGCCGAGCTGCGGCTGGGCGGGGCGACGATCTACCTGGCCGACGAGTCCCCGCAGAGTCGGGTGGCCGCACCCCAGCCGGACGAGGACGCCCGGGTCAGCCTCACCCTGACCGTGCCCGACGTCGACGGCTTGGTCGCGCGGTCCGTCGGTGCCGGCGCCGAGCTTGAACGCCCCGCGGCCGACTACGACTACGGGCGCAACGCCGTGATCCGAGACCCCTTCGGCCACCGCTGGATCGTGTCGTCGCTGCCAATGCGGGCCCAGAGCCCGCGAGTGAAGGAGGGCGACGTCGCCTACGTCTCGCTCTGGGTCCCCGATGGTGAACGAGCCGCCACCTTCTTCGCCTCGGTGCTTGGGTGGACCTACGGGCCGGCGGCCGATCGAGGCCGCGCCCGCCAGGTACTAGGGCTGTCCTTGCCCCACGGCATCTTCGGGGGCCAGCAGCGCAGCACGTTGTTCCTGTGCTTCTGGGTTGCCGATCTCGATGAGGCGTTGGCCCAGGTCCGCGCCACCGGTGGCCAGGCCGAGGCGCCCACGGACGAGCCCTATGGTCGCACCGCTGGCTGCGTCGACAACCAGGGGGTCCGTTTCGCCCTGGTCGAGATGGGTGACGAGCCGGGCGCCCGAGGACCGGTCAATGGGAGCCGTCATGGCGACATCTCCTATCTCACCATGCATGTCGTCGACTCCGCCCTCACCCGGGCGTTCTACGGGTCGGTCCTTGGTTGGCACTTCAACCCGGGCCGGGTCGACGACGGTTGGGGCCCCGACGACGTTGTGCCCATGCTCGGTTTGCATGGCGGCCATGACCAGGCCACCGTCCTGCCCATGTACCGGGTCGACGACATCGCCGCGGCCGTGGCCCGGGTACGCGCCGCCGGCGGTACCTCCACCGACGCCGAGCAGCAGCCCTACGGCTTGACCGCCGAGTGCGTCGACGACCAGGGCACCCACTTCTACCTAGGGCAGCATTAACGGATGAGGGGGTGCGATGACTAGGTGGGGTGTACACCCCATCTAGTCATCGCACCCCCCAGGTTCGGGCGGGCTACGCCCACCCCAGTTCGTGGAGCCGGGGGTCGGAGATGCCGAAATGATGGGCGACCTCGTGGATCACGACCCGCCTGACCAGGTTGACCAGGGCCTCGGCGTCGGGGGAGCGCTCGCAGATCGTGCCCCGGAAGATGAAGATGCGATCGGGCATCCGCCCGCCGTAGTTGAGCGGGGTCCGGTTGGTGAGCGGCACCCCCTGGTAGAGACCGAGCAGCGTGCCCTTGCGGCCTTCGAGCTGTTCGGCGCTCGGCCAGTCCTCGACGAGAACGCAGACGTTGCTCATCATCCGGCCCAGCTCCTCGGGTAGGTCGTCGAGCGCGTCGGCCACCAATGTCTCGAACGCTTCACGACTGGCTTCCATGGCGAGAAGTCTCCCACGTCCTTGCTTTCCTCATTAAAACAAGGTAATACTGTCTTAAGTACCAATGAGGAGGAAGCCATGCGTGTCGCACTCATCACCGGCGGGTCCCGTGGCCTGGGCTTCGCCTTGGCCCAAGCCCTGGCGGAGCGCCACTGGCAGTTGGTGATCGACGGTCGGGACCCGACGGTCCTCGGTGCTGCCGCCCGCGATCTGTCGGCCAGGACCGACATCCGAGCCATCCCCGGCGACGTGGCCGACCCCCACCACCGCCAGGCCCTGATGGAAGCGGTCGAACAGTTCGGTGGTCTCGACCTGTTGGTCAACAACGCCAGCGTGCTCGGCCCGAGCCCGCAGCCCGAACTGGCGGACTACCCCCTTGACGTGCTGCGCCACGTCTTCGACGTCAACGTGCTCGCCCCCTTGGCTTTGGTACAGGTGGCCGGGCCGGCCCTGCGGGCTCGGGCAGGAAGAATCATCAACGTGACCTCCGACGCCGCCGTCGAGGCCTACCCAGGGTGGGGAGGGTACGGCTCGTCGAAGGCGGCGCTAGAGCATCTCACCCGGGTCCTGATGGCGGAATGCCCGGACCAGCGGGTGTACCTCGCCGATCCCGGGGACCTGCGGACCGAGATGCACCAGGCGGCATTTCCCGGCGAGGACATTTCCGATCGTCCGCTGCCTGAGGTCGCCATCCCCGGGCTGTTGCGCCTGATCGAGGGTGACCTGCCGAGCGAGCGCTACCGCCTCCAAGAGATCGACCCGGCCATACGGGCTGAGGTGGCGTGATGTCCGCCCTGCTCGCCGATGCCCCGACGGCGCATAGGCGGTTGGAGGCCTCGGAACCACCGGAGGCCCGCGGCCTGGACCGCGACCAGGTCCGCCTCATGGTCGCTTGGCGCCACCGCAGCGACGTGGCCCACACCGTCTTCCGCAACCTGGCCAACTATCTCTCTCCGGGTGACCTCCTCGTCGTCAACAACTCCGCCACCATTCCCGCCGCCCTTTCCGCCCGCGGACCGCACGGTTCGGCCCTTGAGCTGCACCTGTCGTCGCGGCTCCACGGCGACCTCTGGGTCGTCGAGCCCCGCTTGGCCGCGCAGCCGGCCAGCCTCCCGTACCGCGATGCCCAGGCCGGGATGATGCTCGACCTGCCGGGCGGCGCCCACGCCGATCTGCTTGTGACCTACGGCACGCCCGGCCGGCTCTGGGTGGCGGCCCTACGCGGCGTCCACCCGTGGTCGGAGTGGCTGGCCCGCCACGGCCGCCCTGTCCGCTACTCGTATGTCGAGCGGGACTGGCCGCTGGCGGCGTACCAGACGGTGTTCGCCCAGGAGCCCGGGAGCGCCGAGATGCCGAGTGCGGCCCGTCCGTTCAGCCCCGCGCTGGTGACGGACCTACTAAGCCGGGGCATCGCCATCGCCCCGATCACCCTGCACTGCGGCGTCTCGTCCCTCGAGGCCCATGAGGCACCCCCGGCCGAGCCCTTCTCGGTCCCCGAGGCCACCGCCGAGGCGGTCAACTGCACCCGCCGGCGCGGCGACCGGGTCATCGCCGTCGGAACCACCGCGGTGCGGGCGCTGGAGACCGTGGCCGATAGGCGCGGCCATGTGCACGCCGGCCGAGGGTGGACCGAGGTGGTGATCACCCCGGCGCGGGGTGTTCGCGCCGTCGATGGTGTCATCACCGGCTGGCACGAGCCTTCGGCCAGCCACCTGGCCATGCTCGAGGCGGTGGGCGGCCCCGAACTACTTGAGCGCTCGTATCGGGCCGCTGCCGCCAACGGGTACCTCTGGCACGAGTTCGGCGATAGCCACTTCATCTTGTCGTAATCCAAAAATTGGGGAAAATTTGGCCCACGTTCACCAGACCCCTCCTGCGAAAGGACCGGTACAGTGCTGGGCAATGGCCGCTCCCCAGACAAATCGTGAGCGCGAGGTCAAGCTCGACGCCGGCTTGCGCTTCGAAATGCCCGAGCTCACCGCCATCCTGCCCGGCGTCGTCGCCACCCGGCTACCCAACGCCAAATTGCAGGCCATTTACGTGGATACCGCCGATCTCCGCCTTATGCGTTGGGGCGTGACGTTGCGGCATCGCCGCGACTCTGTTGGCGGGGCGGGCGCCGAATCAGGTTGGACCGTCAAGCTGCCCGGTGTCGCCGACGGGGTCGCCTTGGTTCGCACGGAGCTGTCCTGGCCGGGGCCCTTCGGGCCGGTGCCCGCCGAAGTCGTCAGCATGGTGCGGGCCCAGGCCCGCACCGCCCGGCTCGAGCCAGTGGCCAAGCTGGTGACCGAACGGCACCGCGTCGAGCTGCGCGACAGCGGTGGCCGCAAGCTTGGCGAGGTGGACGACGACGTGGTGTCGGTGATGGACGGCCGGCGGTTGGCGGCGCGTTTTCGCCAGGTCGAAGTGGAGCTCACCGAGGCCGCCCCCGAGGAGCTGTGGGCCGAGGTCTTGGGGGAGTTACCGGTCGCCGGGGCTACCGCCGGGGATGATCGGCCCAAAGGGGTCTGGGCCACCGGGCCCCGGG
>OBLV0100000209.1_pt1 | contig 19117 bp, 16 predicted proteins | sample 1520071 | NCBI WGS metagenome assembly OBLV01 (sample SAMEA3888446, study PRJEB22518) | metagenome | reverse complement strand
CATACGATTTCGTGATGTGACTGGAGTTCAGACGTGTGCTCTTCCGATCTCTGGAATCGGTCAAGGACCGTCCACTGTGGCGGGTGCTGGTGTCGCTGTCGATCCGGCATGTCGGGCCTACCGCCGCGCAGGCGCTGGCCCGGGAATTCCGCGCGCTGGAAACCATCGAGGCCGCAGACGAGCAGGCAATCGCCGCCGTCGACGGGGTGGGCCCCACGATCGCCGCCGCCGTGCGCGAATGGTTCGCCGTGGACTGGCACCGCGACGTGGTGGCCAAATGGCGCGCCGCCGGGGTGCGAATGGCGGAACCGGTCGACGAGTCGGTGGTGCGCAACCTGGAAGGGCTGTCCATCGTGGTCACCGGCTCGCTGGACGGTTTCTCCCGGGACGAGGCCACCGAGGCGATCACGGTGCGCGGCGGCCGGGCGGCGGGTTCGGTGTCGAAGAAGACCGCGTTCGTGGTCGTCGGCCAGGAACCCGGCTCCAAATACGACAAGGCGCTGGCCCTCAAGGTGCCGGTGCTCGACGAGAACGGCTTCCGGATCCTGCTCAGCGACGGACCGGAGGCCGCCCGCGCGGCGACCGTGTCGCCGTCAAAGGAGATCGGATAATGCTTGCCTCTCCTCAGGCAGTGGAGCTGGCAGAAGCCGTCTTGGCGGCCGCGAAATGAGCCTCCCCGCCACTTGGGCAGACCCGCTGTCCGCACTGTGGCGGTACCGATGGGGTGCAACCGCTCGGAGCTGGCCGGGCATGCCGGCTATGGCTACTGCGCCTCGCACTCCCGCTACTACTGGGGGACTGAAGCTGTACCTGGTCTGCACCAGCGACGGGATGCCGATCATGTGGTGCCTGGCCAACCCAAGATCGGGGAACGCGAGGGGTGATCTTCCTGTCGCGGGTGGTGCCCTCAGGGGGAGGCTCGCAGGTGCGGCGGGTGGCGGGCTGGGAACCCGGCAACGGCCGGTTCTGAGACGTCGAGGCTGGGTCCAGCGTCGTTTCACCAAGTCGCGATGCCACCGCATGATTGTGGCGGGGTGACGATCCGATGCGGTCGGCCGGTCCGGGACAGTAACCGGGCCAGCGCCGCGAATACTGCCCGGTCGGCCCAGGACAGACAGGGTCTGCTCACTTGGCGACGTAACACGGCCACCTCCTGTCGGAGGACGAGAATCTCGGCATTCTTCGATCGTGAGCTGCGGGCCAGCAGTCCGAGCCAGGCCACGATGTGCCTCGGAAGACCAGATATAGCAGTCGCAGTGCCACGGCAGGCGATCATGCTCGAAACACCGTCCAACGACGCCGCAGGTCAGCCATCATGGATGGCCAGTTCGACACCCACAGGAGCAGAACTGTCTGTTTTGACACTTTTGGGGGGTTAATGCCACACTATCGTGGATTCAATTCCCCCAGATAGTCACGGATAGTGTAGGAGATTGCGACAATGGTGAAGGAGACCTCGGCGCTCTCGGAGCCGCCACCTAGGGCCAGGATGCTTCAGCTGATCTGGGGAGAATTCGTTGCCCAGGCGACCTGCGTGATCGCCCGGCTGGGGGTCGCCGACGTGCTGGCCGAGGGCCCGCAGCAGGTGGAAGAGATCGCGCAGCGGGTAGGCGCGCACGGCTCGACGTTGTACCGGGTGTTGCGAGTGCTCGGCGACGCCGGGGTCGTCACGGAGCTGGAGGATCGGCACTTTGGCCTGACGCCGCTCGGTGCGGTGCTACGCAGTGACGTCCCCGGCTCGCTGCGAGGGGTGATGACGATGCTCGGGATGCCCTTCCACCGTCACCCGTGGACCGATCTGTACACGACGGTCACAACCGGGGAAGCGGCATTTGACCGGGTTCACGGCGCTGCGAAATTCGACTACCTGGCGGAGCATCCAGAGGATGCCGCTGTCTATGAATCCGCCATGACGTCGCTGTCCTCGAGTGACACCGTCAGCATCGTCGCAGCGTATGACTTCACCCGGTTAGGCACGATCATGGACGTGGGCGGCGGGCATGGCGGCCTGCTCACCGCAATCCTGTCCGCTAACCCGCACCTCCACGGCGTGCTGTTCGACCAACCTGCAGTCGTGGCCGGTACCGCGGAAGAACTCTCCCGCGCCGGTGTCGGTGACCGGTGCACAGTGGTGGGGGGAGATTTCTTCGAGTCGGTACCGGAGGGCAGCGATGCCTACCTGCTGAGCGACGTCATCCACGACTGGGACGACGAGCACGCAGTGGAAATCCTGAGCTCGTGCCGGGCCGCGATGGCCGACACCGGATGCGTGCTGATCGCTGAGATGGTGCTACCCGAAGGTGCAGCGCCGTCGACAGCAAAACTCATGGATGTGGAGGTGATGGTCATGAGCTCTGGTGGTCGGAACCGCACCGAGGCCCAGTTCCGCGTCCTGCTTGACCAGGCCGGGCTCCGATTGACCCGCATCGTGCCCAGTTCCGGTCCGGTGAGCCTCGTGGAGGCGGTTGCGGGGGATTAGCGCAGGATCATCCCTCCTCCTGATCGCAAGGTGGGCGCGGGTACAGCGGTTGCCTTCGGCGAGCCAGGTGGCGTGGCTGAAGTAGTGCGTGCAGATGCGGGCACGGGCCCGCAGAGCGCCTGGGGCCGGTCGCTGTAGGAATTGGGTCTGCCGTGCGGCTCCAGGGAGACGGTGGCGTCTTCCCAAGCGTGCCAGTCCACCCGCGGCCCGCATCCGTACCCCTGGATCAGGGTCCGCCGGCAACACGCCAGCATGGAACCGTTGCCACTCGGTGGGGAAGAACGGGGCCAGGCCGCGGTACAGCCAATCGATCTCGGTCTGGCGGGTCATGGTGACACTGGTGATGACGATCTCCGACACTCGTTCAGTGAAGCGCTCGGCGTAGGCCAACAGCAGCGTCGACCCCCACGACGACCCCACGACGACCCGGGCAACAGCCACCGCTCGATGTCCAGATGCTCGCGGCGCCGCTGCATGTCGGCGAGCAGATGTTCTGTCGTGTTGTGGCTCATGTCGGTAGCCGCGGGGTGCGGGCCATGGTCGAGTTCCATGCGGGCCTGGGTGATCGCGGCCCGGAAGGCGCGTGAATCGTCGAGCCGGGCGTGCGCCGTTGCCTGCCGCGCGCGATCAGGGGTAGCGGGGAGCGACGACAGGTTGGCATGGCTGGAGTTCTGCGACTGAGAAGGACTGCGTCGCAACACCTCAGGGATGAAACGGCTCGAAGAGCTCGATCAGGTTGCCAGAGGGATCCTGGAGAAGGACCTGTCGGCCGCCCTTGCCGGTGATGATCTCGCTACGGAAGCCCGCTCCGGCCCGCCGGAGTCCCGCAACCACCACGTCGAGGTCATCGACTCCGATCTGGAAGCGATTCCAGCCCCCAGGCTCGGGTCGGGTTCCATCGGGTAGAGCTTGCCCGGCCCCGCCGCCACCGGGCGTGTTCAACAGGAGCCGCAGGTTGCCCCTCTGCAGCATCGCGAAGCCTGGAGCTGGGCGCATTCGGGTCTCGAAGGACAGGTGGGTGGTGTAGAACTCGACTGCGGAATCGACGTCGTCGACGATGTAGCGGACGCTGACTTCGTCCATGTGTGCTCTCCCTCATCAGCTTGGCGCTCGAGTTGGGTTCGGTGTCGATTCTGGGCTGGGAGCGCAGACCTGCTCAGGTGGGGTCGCTGCCGCGCAGGGCCGCCCACCACAGGGCGAGGGCGGCGGTGAGGACGGTGGCGGTGGCCCAAGTGATCAACCCGCCACCGTCGAGGAACACCCAGAGCAGGCCGACGATCGGGGCCATGGTGAGCAGCCCTGCGTCGGCGCGGAACTGCCGGATCCGCCCGTAGCGCCCGGGTGCGCCGGAGCGTGCCGGGCCCTCGACGCGCCGGCCCCGCGGCTCGTGGGTCCGGACCGGCCCTGAGGGATACAGCCACCTCCCGTCGAGTTCAGCGGCCACCAGCCGCTGACGCTGCGGGTCACCGTGGAGCTGCACCACGGCGGGCTCGGCCAGCGCCAGGATCACCGGGTCGAAGTGAACCGGGATCCAGCGTGAGGGTGAGCTCAGCTCAAGCCACGACCGAGTCAGCAGGCCGGACTGCACCCGCACCCTGCGCACCCGAGCTGGGTGCCCAGGTTTGTTTCGCAGCCGGCGACGGCTGATCAGCTGCCACCCAGCGATGCCGAGCACGACGGTGGCGATCAGACCCGAATAGGCAAGCCCGGAGGTGGCGCGGTCCATCGCGGCCAGTTCGGTGCTGCCGGGGATGAACACCGTGGTGGGGTCGCGTGGGTCGTAGGCGACCTCGGTACGCGCTCCCACCGGGGGAGCCGGCACCGCCACCGCGAGGGTGTCGCTGCGGAGCATCCCGGCAGCGGTCCACTGGATCTCCACGCTGCCCTCGGCCGCGCGGATCACTTGACCGTGGGTCCGTGCGGTAGCGGTGGCGAGGTGGCTACCGACGGTCACCAGCGTCCGCGCCGACAGGCTCGCGATGGCCGCGCAGACCACCAGCGCCAGCAGCGAGGTGCCCGCCCCGTAGCGCAGCGCACGGCTGCGGCCGGGGCGGGCACCGGCGCTCACCGGGTGAAGCCGATGTCGGTGTAGATCGGGGTGGTCGCCGTAACCTTAAAAACAAACGCGATACCGCTTCGCACGCCCCAGACATCGGGACGCTGGTAGAGCAGCAGGGAGTGCCCGGTGTTCCAGATCTCCCGGTCGATCTGGTTGGCCAGCTCAATCTTCTTGGCCGGGTCGAACTCCCGGCTCGCCTGCGCGAACAGGTTGTTGATGGTCTCGTTGCCGATCCCGCCGAAGTTCTGCTGAATGTCACCCCTCGTGCCGTAGATCGAGCTGCTCGTGGTGACCGGGAAGGGAACAGCGATCCAGGAGAACTGCGTGATATCGAAAGCGGCGGGACGGACATGCTTCTCGAAGAAATCATTCGACGGCACCGGCATGATGTCGACCTTCACACCGATACCGGCGAGGAACTGTTGAATCTGGCGGGCTGCCTGCTCGCTGGCCGGGGTCTCGGTCGGGATCACGTCCCGGATCACCAGCTCCTTGCCGTCCTTGGTCCGGGTGCCCTGACCCTGCCGGGTCCAGCCCAGCGAGTCGAGCATCCGGGACGCCTCCGCCGGGTCGTAGGCGATGACCTGGGAGTTGTCCTGGTAACCCTTTTCGCCTTGAACGTAGATGTGATTGCCCAAGGGCTTGATTCCGGGGATGATCCGGCCGACCAGCGCTTGAGTGATGGCTTCCCGGTTGATCCCTTTCTGGATCGCGATACGCAGTTTCTGATCGGCGAGGATGGTGCCCGGCCGGCCGTTGAACGTGACGTGAGAATAGTTCGGGGCCAGCGCCTTGCGTATCGTGATCCCCGGGGTGCTCAGCGCCCGGGTATAGGCGTTCACGTCGGTGCCGATGTCCACGTAGTCGGTCTCGTTGTTGGCCAGCGAGTCGAACTGTGCCACCCGGGGCAGGGCGCGGAAGATGATCCGGTCCAGCCGGGGTTTGGTGCCCCACCACTTCGGGTCACGCACCATAGTGATCGTCTTCGCTGTCTGGTCGATCTGCTCCAGCTTGAACGGCCCGGCCGTCACGGGTAGCCCCTGCGTCCAGCCCTTGTTGAACACGTCGGGGTTCGTATTGGTGGAGGCCGGGTAGAGCGGGTCGAAGATGGTCTGCCAGTCGGAGAAGGGAGTCGCGAAGGTCACCACAGCCTGCTTGTCGGAGGTGCCCCGCTCGACCGACGCGATCTCGCTGTAGCCCGTGCTGCTGGCGATCTGGAAGTTCTTGTTGCTGCCGTTGAGCGCTTGCCACTGGGCGCGGAAGTCCCGCCAGGTGATCGGCGTGCCGTCACTCCAGGTCGCCTCGTCCCGCAAGGTATAGGTCACGACCTCCGGGTTGGTGCTGGTCAGGGTGGCCGAGGTGAGGTAGTTGCCGTTCATCTTCACCGTGCCATCGGGCTGGGCCAGCCAGAGGTGGGGGATGGCACTGGCGATCACGCGATTGTTGTTGAACTCCGCCCCGTCGACCTGGTTGTAGTTGAAGTTGACCGGCATCAGGTCGATCGCCCACCGGAAGGTGCCGCCGTCCTTGAGTTGCTGGGCCGGTACCGCCCCGATGTCGACGTTGCCGATCGGCCCGTGCGCTCCAGCGGCACCACCCCCGCCGCAGCCCACCAGCGCTGTTACCAGCGCCAGCAGGGCGACCAGCACGCCCAGCAGCCGTTGCCTCATCCACAAGCCCCCTTCGGTAATCGCGTTCTCGTCCCAGTTGCAGCCCGGTCACCGGGCCCTCAGAGCATCGCGTGCGACGCGGCGTAATGGCAGGCTGACTCATGCCCGGTCTCGCCGCGCTGCTCCCGGGCAGGCTCCTCCTGCTCGCAGCGGGTGCGCAGCTCGGGGTCCAGCGCGGTGTAGCGAAAGCAGCGGGTGCGGAACCGGCAACCCGAGGGCACGTCAGCGGGGCTGGGTAGATCACCGGTGAGCAGGATCCTCTTCCGGGCACGTTCCTTGACCGGGTCGGGGATCGGGATCGCCGAGAGCAACGCCTGGGTGTACGGGTGCTGCGGTGCGGTGTACACCGCGTTGACCGTCCCGATCTCGACGATCTTGCCCAGGTACATCACGGCCACCCGGTCGGCGATGTGCCGCACCACGGCCAGGTCGTGCGCGACGAACAACAGCGCCAGGCCCAGCCGCACCCGCAACTCCTCCAGCAGGTTGAGCACCCCCGCCTGGATCGAGACGTCCAGCGCGGAGACCGGTTCGTCGAGCACGAGAACCTTCGGCTCCAGAGCCAGCGCCCGGGCGATGCCGATCCGCTGGCGTTGCCCCCCGGAGAACTCCGCGGGGTAGCGGCCGGCGTGCTCGGGGCGCAGCCCCACCATCTTCAGCAACTCCGGAACCTGCCGCCGGATCTCCGCCGCCGGGACCCGGTGGGCGCGCAGCGGCTCGGCGAGCAGGTCGAACACCGGCAATCGCGGGTCCAGCGAGGCGATCGGATCCTGGAACACCACCTGCAGGTCCCGGCGCAGCTGCTTTCGCCGCGGCCGATCCAGCGCGGAGACGTCGGTGCCGAGCACCTCGATCCGACCGGATGAGGGAGCGGTGAGGTTGAGGATCTCCATCAGGGCGCTGGTCTTGCCGCACCCGGACTCGCCGACCAGCCCGAGTGTCTCCTGGGCGTGTAGCTCGAACGAGATGCCGTCCACCGCGCGCACGGTGCCCACCTGCCGGCGCAGGATGGTGCCCTTGCGCACCGGATAATGGCGGACGAGCTGCGCTACGCGCAGCACGTCCGCTCGTGAGTGGGAAACAGTGTTATAACACTGTTTCCCACTCACGAGCGGTTCTGGCGGCGGAGCCGCCAGAACCGCCTCCCCGCTCCGGTGGCAAGCGCACTGATGGGTTTCGGAAACCGCGGCAAGCTCCGGCTCGACGATGCGGCACTGGTCGATCACCAGGGAGCAGCGCGGGGCGAACGGGCAGCCGCCATTGAGCTCGGCCAGTGAGGGGGGCTGGCCCTCGATCGGCACCAGTGAGACCCGCTGCGCGGTGTCCACCCGGGGGATGGAGGCGAGCAGACCCCGGGTGTAGGGCATCTGTGGGCGGTAGAAGACGTCGTCCACCGGCGCTGTTTCCACGGTGCGCCCGGCGTACATCACCTGTACCCGGTCGGCGAAGCCGGCGACCACCCCCAGGTCGTGGGTGATGAGCACGATGCCGGCCCCCGTGACCTCCCGTGCGGTGGCCAGCACCGCCATCACCTGGGCCTGCACTGTGACGTCCAGCGCCGTGGTCGGCTCGTCGGCGATGATCAGGTCCGGGTCGTTGGCGATGGCCATCGCGATCACGACGCGCTGCCGCATCCCCCCGGAGAACTCGTGCGGGAAAGCCCGGGCACGCTGCGTTGCATCGGGAATGCCGACCATGTTGAGCAGCTCGATCGCCCGCTCACCAGCCGCCCGCCGGGACATCGCGCCGTGCACCAGCAGCGCCTCGGCCACCTGGTCGCCCACCGTGTAGACGGGGGTGAGCGCCGACAGCGGATCCTGGAAGATCATGGAGATGCGCCGGCCCCGGATCTGGGACAGCTCGGTGTCCGAGCGTCCCAGCAACTGCTGCCCCTGGAACCGGATCGATCCGGTGACCGTTGCCTGCGGTGGCAGCAGGCCCATGACCGCCAGTGAGGATACCGATTTCCCGGAGCCGGACTCGCCGACGATCCCCAGTACCTCACCGGGGCTGACCTGGTAGCTCAGCCCACGCACCGCGGTGACGCGACCCTGTTCCGAGGGGAAGGACACCGAGAGATCGGTCACGGACAGCACGGGCTCAGCCACCTGACCACCTCCTCCGGCGGCTTCCGCGCAGCGAGGTCGGGTCGAGTGCATCGCGCAAGCCGTCGCCGACGAAGTTCACCGACAGCACGGTGAGCGCCAGCAAACCCCCGGAGAACATGAACAGCCAGGGGAAGGTCAGCGCCGAGTTCGTTCCGGAGGCGATCAGGGTGCCCAGCGACACATCCGGCGGCTGCACCCCGAAGCCGAAGAAGCTCAGCCCGGTCTCGGTCAGGATCGCGGTGCCGACCGTGATGGTCGAGTCGATGATCAGCAGCGAGGCCATGTTCGGCGCGATGTGCCGGGCGATGATCCGCCACGCCGGCACCCCCATGAACCGGGCCGCCAGCACGAACTCCCGCTCGCGCAGTGACAGCGTCAGGCCCCGGACGATCCGAGCGGTGATCATCCAGGAGAAGGCCGCCAGCAGGACCACCAGGATCAGCCAGGTCTTGCCCCGGAAAGCGGGCGAGAGGATGGCGATGATCAGGAAGTTGGGGATCACCAGCAGCAGATCCACCACCCACATCAAGCCCCGGTCCACCCAGCCGCCGAAGTACCCGGCGGCGGTTCCGACCGCCGCCGCGATCGCCGTCGAGAAGACCCCGACCAGCAGCCCGATCGTGAGCGATTTCTGCAACCCACGCAGGGTCTGGGCGAACACGTCCTCGCCGATCTGGGTGGTGCCGAACCAGTGCTGGCCCGAAGGAGGGGTCAGGTACGCGGTGGGGTCCTGCTCGGCGTAGCCCCACGGGGTCAGCAGCGGTCCCAGGAATGCCAGGGCGTACAGCAGCAGGATGCAGGCCAGCCCGAGGACCGAGAGCCGGTGGCGCAGGAAGCGGCGCAGCACCAACCGCCCGCGGCTCGCGCCCCCGGCCAGCGGCTCCACCGGAGATCCGGGCAACGCCGCGGCGGTGGGGTCAGTGATGGACGCCGGCGAGCTCGACACGGGCCACCTCCTCTCCGGTGCCGATTGTGCTGGTCAGAGTCTGATCCTGGGGTCGAGTGCTGCATAGAGCACATCGGAGAGCCAGCCGGAGATCAGCACCACCACGGCCACGAACAGGGTCACCGTCGCGACGATGTTGGTGTCGTTCTGCTCGACGCCATAGACGAACCAGTCGCCCATGCCGTACCAACCGAAGATCCGTTCGGTGAAGACGCTGCCGGTGATCAGCAGGCCGAACCCGAACGCGAACAGGGTGGCCATCGGGATCAGTGCGGTGCGCAGCCCGTGCTTGAACAGGGCCCGACGCCGGGTGAGTCCCTTGGCCTGCGCGGTGCGCAGGAAGTCGCTGCCCAGCACGTCGAGCATCGCGCTGCGCTGGTAGCGACTGTAGATCGCGATCTGGGTCAGCGCGATGGCCAGCGTCGGCAGCACCAGATGCGAGAGCCGATCGCCCAGCGCGGCCCACCAACCACCTTCCAGACCGGGAGAGAACTCGCCGGTGTAATAGAGGACGGTGCTGCCGGCGGCCTCGTTGAGCCGTAACCCGCCGAATTTCAGCAAGGTGCCGATGAGAAACGTCGGCGCGGAGAGCATGAGGAACGAGAACAGCGTGGCGGCGTAGTCGCTGGGCCGGTACTGCCGGATGGCGCTGGCGACACCGATCAGCACCCCCGCCACGATGCCCACCACCGCACCCAGGGTGAACAGCCGCAGGCTGACCCCGATGCGGCTGGTGAGCTGGGTGGTGATGGGCTGCCCGGTGATCGTCGAGCCGAAGTCGCCGTGCACCACCCCGCCCATCCAGCCCACGAAACGCGCCGGGATCGGCTCGTCCAGCCGCAGCTCCGCGCGCTTGGCCTCGATCACCGCGGGCGGCGGTGGCGGGCTGCGACCCTCCAGCTGGCCCAGCGGGGAGAAGGTCAGCGACCCCAGCGCGAACGCCAGGAACGTCGCCACCAAGCACAGCACGACGTAGTTGGCGAGACGACGCGCCAAAAAACCGGTCATCGCGAGCCCAATCGTTCCTCTCCGGAGGTTCGCGCACGTTACACGGCCGGCCGTGAAGCAGGTCTATCCGCTGACTCATCGTTGCCTCGGGTGGGCGTACTGTCACCGGCCTATGGGGTGTGTGACGCGATCGGGAGTGCGGGGCGCCATCGCGCTCGTGACGGGCGCCATGCTGGTGCTGACGGCCTGCAGCGGCGGCGGCCGCGGCGTGACCGGCCAGCGCCAGACCGGTTCGGCCTTCGCCGAGTGCGCGGCGAGCCCCAACACCTGTAACTCCACGGACCCGGCCACGCTCAAGCAGGGCGGCCAGCTCGTCTATGTCATCGAGAAGAACATCTCGAACTGGAACCTGCTCTCCAACGAGGGCAACGTGTTCGACAATGCCGAGGTGCTCAGGGCCGTACTGCCTTCCACCTTCTTCACCCAGCCGGATCTCAGCGTCGCGATGAACGACACGCTGCTCGAGTCGGCGAAGGTAACCAGCAACAATCCCGAAACGATCGTCTACAAGATCAAAAAGAACGCGGTGTGGTCGGACGGGACGCCGATCAACGCCGCGGACTTCGTCTACAACTGGAAGATCATGAACGGCCGGGACTGCCCGGGCTGCCCGGCATTCACCACCTCCGGCTACAACCAGGTCCGCTCCGTCGTGGGTGCCGATGACGGCAAGACGGTGACGGTGACCCTGTCCAAGCCGTTCACCGACTGGAAGCAACTGTGGGGTAGTGGCTCGCCGATCTACCCGGCCCACGTCGCGGCCCAGCACGGGGATCTCACGACCAAGCAGGGGCTGGCAGCGTCGTTCGCCTGGTTCGGGAAGAACGTGCCGACCTACTCGGCCGGCCCGTACCAGATCGACAACGTCGCGAACAACGAGTCGGTCACCCTGGTACCCAACCCCAAGTGGTACGGCTCGCGGCCGAAACTGGACCGGTTGATCTTCCGGATCATCACCGATGCGAACCAGGAGCCCACGGCGCTGGCGAACCGCGAAGTGCAGGTGATCTACCCGCAGCCGCAGGTCGACCTGGTGCAGCAGGTACGCAGGATTCCCGGCGTCTCGTCCTTCGTCGGGCTGGGTCTCACCTGGGAGCATTTCGACTTCAACCTGCGAAATCCCTACCTCGCCGATCCGGCGCTGCGCACCGCCATGTTCACCGCGGTGAACCGCCAGGCCATCATCGACAAGACCGTCGGCCAGTTCACCAATAAGATCAAACCACTGAACAACCACAACTTCGTGCCGGAGCAGGGCGGCTACGAGGACGTGATCAGCGAGACCGGTCAGGGCTCCGGCAACGTGGACCTGGCCAAGTCGATCCTCGCCCGTTCCGGCTACTCGGTGCAGGACGGGCAGCTCCGGACGCCCTTCGGGCTGGCGATACCTCCATTGCGGATCCGCTACACGGTCGGTAACCAGGTTCGCCAGGTCGAATGTGAGCTGTTTGCGCAGCAGGTGAAGCCACTGGGTATCACCGTGCAGGTGATACCCACCGACGACCTGGGGGCCACCACCGCCCGCGGGGACTACGACATCATGGTGTTCGCCTGGGTCGCCACGCCGTTCCCTTACGGCGGTGCGGTGCAGCTCTGGGGCAGCGGGCAGGGCAACAACTTCGGCGGTTACGCCAATCCGGACGTCGACCGGTTGATCGCAGCCGCGGCGAGCAACACGGACCTGAACCTGGCCAAGGAAGAGCTCAACCAGGCGGATCGGCGGCTCACCCGAGATGCCTACGTGCTGCCCCTCTACCAGAAGCCGACCTTCGTCGCGCTCTACGACGACGTGGCCAACGTGCGCAACAACTCCTCGCTGGACGGCCCGCCCTACAACGTCGCCGACTGGGGCTTCCGCGCCGCAGGCTGACCACCGATCGGTGCTAGCTCACGTCACCGCAGGCCATGATCACTGTTTTGGTGCGTTGCGGGATATCTGAGTGGCTGTTGCCGATTTGCCCCGTGAGCTCGACTCCACGGACGTGAACAGGCATATATACGTCTATACGTCGCTACCGTCGCGTTCACGGCGGTCGGGACCGGGAGTACTCAGGCGCTCCAAGCCCACAGCACCGTGTGCAGCACGCTCAGCGCGTCCCCGTCCCCGCGCTGGGTGACCGGCAGTCCACCCGGCACGATCAAGGATGACTTGCCGGCCCGAGTTGCACTGCACGACTGGCTGAATCCGCCCAGGTAGATGGTGTCTCGCCAGGTGATGCTCTCCCGTACGCCGAGCAGCAAATCGGCCTGGTAAAGGTCGGGAAGTGGGCCGGGTGGGCGAGGCCAGCGGCGATGGAGTGCCGGGAGCCGGGTGCACTGTCAGCGCTGGGGGCACCAGCACGTCTAGCCGGCCCGGCTCCTCGGCGGGGGACAGTGGTCTCACGGGGCCGTCACGATGGGTCGACGTAGGCTACGGCGACTGGCGGCGCCCGCGCTCCGCCGGCCGGAGGTGATCCGCTGAGCCAGGAAGACGTCCATGCTTGCCTACGCAGTTCGCCGGATAGTCGTCTCGGTGCCGATCCTGGTCATCGCGACGTTCGTGGTCTTTGTGATGGTGTCGCTGTCCGGTGACCCGCTCTCACCGCTCAAGACTCGCAACCCGCCACCCTCGCCGCACGCCCTGGCACTCGAGGCCCACCGGCTGCACCTCGACCAGCCGTTGCCGGCGCGCTACTGGCACTGGATCACCGGAGTGGTCGGTGGTGACTTCGGTCCCTCGGTGCAATCCAACCAGGTGATCGGCCCGGAGCTGATCCACCGGTTCCTGGTCACCTTCCGGCTCATCGGGCTCGCGATGCTGCTGGCACTGGTGCTCGCGGTGCTGGTGGGGGTGATCAGCGCGGTCAAGCAGTACTCCGGAACCGATTACACCTTCACCTTCTTCGGTTTCCTGTTCCTGGCCATGCCCTCGTTCTGGTTCGCGATCCTGCTCAAGGAAGCGGGCATCAGCTTCAATGACACGGTCGGCAACCAGGTGCTGTTCACCATCGGGGACAGCTCGGTCTACGTCGAAGGCGGCACGTGGGCGCACATCACCGACGTCCTGGGGCACATGATCCTGCCCACGATCTCGCTGGCGCTGCTGTCCTTCGCGGCCTGGAGCCGCTTCCAGCGGGCATCCATGCTCGAGGTGCTGGGCAGCGACTACATCCGGTTGGCCCGGGCCAAGGGGCTGCGCCGGGGTCCGGTCCTCACCCGGCATGCCCTGCGTACCGCGCTGATCCCGCTGGTGACCGTCACCGCGCTGGATCTCGGCGCGATCATGTCCGGGGCCATCGTCACCGAGAACGTCTACCAGTGGCGCGGCGCGGGCAGCTTCCTGCTCGAGTCGATTCAGCACGATGACGCCTACGCTGTTGCGGGATGGCTGCTCATCGCGGCAACCTTCATCATCCTGTTCAACCTGGCCGCTGACCTGCTCTACGCGGTGCTCGACCCGAGGATCCGGTATGCCTGAGCGGGAGTTCACCGCGCCGACGCGCACCCAGACGCAACTGGTGCTGCGCCGGTTCCGGCAGCACCGGTTGGCGGTGGCCAGCTTGATCGTGCTGCTGGCGCTGGTGCTGCTGGCTTTCGTCGGTGGCTGGTTGTGGAAATACTCCGTGGCCGATTTCACCTCCGACAACTCGGTCCCCCCGTCCTGGCAGCACCCGTTCGGTACCGATGCCGCAGGGCGGGACACCTTCGCTCAGGTGCTGCGCGGTACCCAGATCTCGATCGGGATCTCGGTACTGGTCGCGGTCTTCGCCACCGTGGTCGGCACCGTCTGGGGGACCACCGCGGGGTACTACCGCGGCCGGCTGGACACCGTGATGATGCGCATCGCCGACCTGGTGCTCACCTTGCCGCTGCTGGCCGTCGCCGCGGTGCTCGGGCACAACCTCGGCGGTAGCTGGTGGCTGATCGCGGTGGTGATCGCGGGCTTGTACTGGGCTTACGTCGCGCGCGTCGCGCGCGGTGTGGTGCTCTCGCTGCGGGAGAAGGAATTCGTGGAGGCGGCTCGGGCGCTCGGTGCGAGTGATGCCCGGATCATCTTCGGCCACCTGGTACCCAACGCGTTCGGCTCGATCATCGTGAACGCCACCGTGCTGGTCTCGGTCGCCATCCTGCTGGAGACGGCACTGTCCTACCTGGGCTTCGGGGTGCGCCCCCCGGACACCTCACTGGGGCTGCTGGTCAGCGACGCGCAGACGGCGGTGGACACCCGGCCGTGGTTGTTCTTCTTCCCGGGACTGTTCATCATCCTGATCGCGCTGACGATCAACTTCATCGGTGATGGCCTGCGTGACGCGCTGGATCCGCAGCAGACGAGGGTGCGGAGATGACAGCTCCGAGCGAGGTGGTGCTGGACGTCGCGGACCTGCGGGTCGAGTTCCGCACCGACGAGGGCCGGGTGCAGGCCGTCCGTGGGGTGAGCTACCAGCTCAGGCGCGGCGAGGTGCTCGGCATCGTCGGCGAGTCGGGGTCCGGCAAGTCGGTGACCTCGCTGGCCGTGATGGGCCTGCTGCCCGGCACGGCCCGGGTGTCCGGCTCGGTGCGCCTTACTCAGGTTTCTGGAGCCGCAGTTTCTGGAAGTGCCGGTTCCGGGAAACCCGCCGAGCTGCTCGGGGCTTCGGATGCCGCGCTCAGCCGGATACGCGGCCAGAGCATCGCGATGATCTTCCAGGATCCGATGACCTCGCTCAACCCGGTCTACACCGTCGGCTACCAGATCGCCGAGGCCATCCGGGCGCATCATGACCCGCCCAAGGATGTGCTGGGCAAGCAGGTGCTCGCGCTGCTGGCGGCGGTCAGCATCCCCAACCCGGCGCAGCGGGCGAACAGCTACCCCCACGAGCTCTCCGGCGGGATGCGCCAGCGGGTGGTGATCGCGATCGCGATGGCCAACCAGCCCGAGGTGATCATCGCGGACGAACCGACCACCGCGCTGGATGTGACCGTGCAGGCGCAGGTCCTGGAAGCGTTGCGGGCGGCGAAGGTGCAGACTGGCGCGGCGATGGTGCTCATCACCCACGACCTCGGCGTGATCGCCGGGCAGGCGGATCGGGTGCTGGTGATGTACGCCGGCCGGATCGTGGAGGCGGGCACCGTCGAGGAGATCTTCTACACGCCACGGATGCCGTACACGCTGGGGCTGCTGGGTAGCCAGCCGCGGTTGGACGAGCGCCGGGCGCGGCTGAACCCGATCAGCGGCGCGCCCCCGTCAGCGATCAACCTGCCGCCGGGGTGCCCGTTCGCCTCCCGCTGCCCGCTGGCCGCACCGATCTGCGAGACCGCGGAGCCGCCGTTGACGACCGTCGATCCCGGTGGGCATGGAGCAGCGTGCCACTTCAGTGACCAGCTGGTCGGGGTGCAGCCGGCCGATCTGTTCCGCCCGCTGTCCCGGGAGACCGCGTCATGACCCCATCGCCGGTGCTGTCGGTGCGCAACCTGGTCAAGCACTTCCCGGTGCGCCGGCATGGTCTGGCCCGCCGGCGCACCGGGGATATCCATGCCGTGTGTGATGTGTCCTTCGACCTGTACCCGCGGCAGACGCTCGGGCTGGTCGGTGAGTCGGGCTGCGGCAAGACCACCACGGCGCGGGTGCTGCTGAACCTGCAGCCGGCGACCGCCGGTGAGGTCCGTTATCAGGGCACTGACCTGACCGAGCTCTCCCGCAAGGCCATGCAACGGCTGCGCCGCGAGCTGCAGATCGTCTTCCAGGACCTCTACGCCGCCCTCGACCCGCGGCTGCCGGTACACGACATCGTCGCCGAACCGTTGCGCATCCACGGCTGCTACCGCCCCTCCGGGGGTGCGGATGTGCGGGAACTGCTCAGCCTCGTCGGGCTCAACCCCGAGCACGGCAACCGGTACCCGCACGAGTTCTCCGGGGGGCAGCGGCAGCGGATCGGGATCGCTCGGGCGCTGGCGCTGCGCCCGAAGATCCTCATCCTGGACGAGCCGGTGTCCGCGCTGGACGTCTCCATCCAGGCCGGCGTGCTCAACCTGCTGGCGGACCTGCAGGCGCAACTGGAACTGTCCTACCTGTTCGTCTCGCACGACCTGTCGGTGGTGCGGCACATCGCCGACCGGATCGCCGTGATGTACCTGGGTCGCATCGTCGAGATCGGAACCTCCGAGGAGCTGTTCAGCGTCCCGGCCCACCCCTACACCCAGGCGCTGATCTCGGCGATCCCGCTGCCCGACCCCCGCAAGGAGCGGGCCCGGGAGCGGATCATCCTCACCGGTGACGTGCCCAACCCGGCGGATCCCCCCTCGGGCTGCCGCTTCCGGACCCGCTGCCCCCTGTTCGCCACCCACCTGACCGAGACCCAACGCCACCTCTGCACCACCGACCCCCCACCCCTCACCCCCCACACCGACACTCACCAGGTCGCCTGCCACCACTCCCGCCCGCCCGCATTCAGCGGGCTCAGCGTGGTCGTGGAGGACGGTTTACCCCGCTCAGCCCACTCGATGCGGAACGGGAAGGCGGGGGCATGAGCGAGCCGCGACGGATGGTGGTGGTGCATGCACATCCGGACGATGAGACGTTGTGGACGGGGGGAATGATCGCGTCGTACCGCGCGGCAGGGGTGGGGGTGACGCTCGTCACCTGCACGCTGGGCGAGCTCGGTGAGGTGCTCGTCGACGAGTTGCGCGAGCTGGCCGCGGACCGCGCCGACCAGCTCGGTGGCTACCGGTTGGGTGAGTTGCAGGCTGCCTGTGCTGCGCTGGGCGTCACCGACCAGCGGTTTCTCGGTGGGATCGGCCGGTGGCGGGACTCCGGCATGGTCGCCGAACCCGGGTCCAGGGCTAGCACGCCGGCCGATCTGCACCCGCGGGCCTTCGCCGCCGGAGCGCTGGATGAGCAGGTCAGCGCGCTGGTCGAGATACTGGCCCAGGCGCGCCCGCAGGTTGTGGTGACCTACGGCCCGGACGGTGGCTACGGGCACCCCGACCACGTCCGGGCCCACCAGGTGACGATGGCCGCAGCGGAGCAGGTGCCCGGGGTGGCCCGGGTGTTCTGGGCGGTCCGGCCCCGCTCGGCAGTGTCGGACGGGATCGCCGCGCTGCGCGCGATGCCGGGGCTGCCCTTCCCGCTGCCCGGGGCACACGGGTTACCCGGCGTGGACGATGCGGAGGTCACCACCGTCCTGGACGTGGCCGCCTACCGGGGCGAGGTGCTCGCCGCGATGCGGGCGCACAGCACCCAGATCAGGCTGTGGACCGCCGGCCCGCAAGCCGCGTTCGCGCTCTCCGACGGGGTGGCCAGGCCGGTGTTCGGTACCGAGCACCTCACCCTGGCCCGCGGCATGGCCGCAGGTTCACGCGATGACCTCTTCGGTGGCCTGCCCGGCGTGGGTGCTCCTGCGGAGGACACCCGTTCGTGAGCATCGCCGGGCGCATCACCCTGGTGGTGCTGATATTCGACGCCCTCGCGCTCGCGGTGGTGGAGTTGCTGTACCTGCCGCTGCGGGTGGGCGCGGTGCCGTTTCCGATCACCATCGTGCTCGCCGCGCTCAGTACGCCCTGGCTGGTGCGCTCCGCAGCGGAGCAGGGTGGCCCGCCGGCGGTGGCTGCGATCCCGCTGGTGGTCTGGGTGCTCGCACTCGGCGTGCTCGGCGTCTGCGGACCGGGCGGGGACGTGCTCCTCCCCGCCGACTGGCGCTCGGCGCTGCTGCTGGCCGGTGGCATGTTCCCGGCGGCTGTGGTGCTGGGCCGTGCGCTGGCTCGCCCGAAAGTGCCGGGGTCGTTGGTCGACACCGCGGCGACCGGAGATATTGTGCAGGTAGACGGCCCGTCCGGGTACCGCGAGTGAGGAGCAGGAGAACCCCGTGACATACGTGATCGCAGAGCCCTGCGTGGACGTCATGGACAGATCGTGCATCGAGGAATGCCCCGTGGACTGCATTTACGAGGGCGGCCGGATGCTCTACATCCAGCCCGACGAATGCGTCGACTGTGGTGCTTGCGAGCCGGTGTGCCCGGTGGAAGCCATCTACTACGAGGACGACGTCCCGGAGGAGTGGAAGGACTACACCAAGGCCAATGCCGATTTCTTCACCGAACTGGGCTCACCTGGTGGGGCGTCGAAAGTCGGTCCGGTCAACGACGATCCACCGATGATCGCTGAGCTGCCGCCGCAGAACGAGGAGTGAGCTCCCCGGGCGCGGCGCGCCTGGAACTCCCTGATTTCCCCTGGGACCGCCTGGCGGGAGCCGCCCGCCGCGCGTCGGAGTATCCGGGTGGGGTGGTCGATCTATCGGTCGGCACCCCTGTTGATCCGGTACCGGACGTGGTGCGGGACGCGGTGCAGTCCGCCTCGGCGCTGCCCGGCTACCCGGCCGTGCACGGCACCGCAGAACTCCGCGAGGCTGCGGTCGCGGCGCTGGCTCGCCGGTACGGCGTGACCGGGATACCCACCGAGGCGGTGCTGCCCACCGCCGGATCCAAGGAGATGGTGGCCTGGTTGCCGACGCTGCTCGGAATCGGCTCCGGTGACCTGGTCGCGCTACCGGAGCTGGCCTACCCCACCTACGAGGTCGGCGCTCGGCTGGCCGGTGCCACCCCGGTGCTGCTGAAAGACGACCAGCCGGCACCGCCGGGCACCCGGCTGCGCTGGCTGAACTCGCCGAGCAACCCGACCGGTGACATCACCCCCGCCGAGGTGCTGGCCGGCGTAGTGGACCAGGCCAGGGAGATCGGCGCGGTGGTGGCCTCAGACGAGTGCTACCTCTCACTGGGATGGGAGGCGACACCGCACTCGGTGCTCCACCGGCAGGTCTGCCGGGGGGACCACACCGGGGTGCTGGCGGTGCACTCGCTGTCCAAGTCGTCCAACCTCGCCGGCTACCGGGCCGG
>OBLV0100000208.1_pt1 | contig 19146 bp, 17 predicted proteins | sample 1520071 | NCBI WGS metagenome assembly OBLV01 (sample SAMEA3888446, study PRJEB22518) | metagenome | reverse complement strand
CCCGGTCACCCCCTCGAGCGCCTCCCCCGGATGCATGTGGCCGGCCACCACCACCAGTGACGCCGTTTCGAGGGGATCGGCGCGGCCGATCGGGTTGAACGGGTCCTGCAGGTTGTCGCCGCCGGCGCCAACGGTTACGCCGGCGTCGAGAAGGGGGCGCAGTGCCGTCAGGCCTCGCGGCGCGGCGCTTGCTTGTGATCGTCCCTGGAGGTACAGGTTGGTCTGTGGGAGCGCAACCACACCGATGCCGGCCGTGGCCAGGGCGCTCGCCACCGCGTGCTGTCGGCCCGGCGGTTGCACGCCCAGGCTGACCAGGTGGCTGGCCGTGATGGGGTGCGAGAAGCCCGCCTGCGCCGCCGCGATCAGGCCGTCGATGGTTGCGACGGCGGGGTCAAGCGTCTCGTCGGTGTGCAGGTCCAGTCCGACCGCGGCGTCGGCCGCCTCGGCCACCAGGGCGTGGACCGCGGCCATTGGGTCATCGTCGATCGCCGGAGCGCCGCCGACGAGGTCAGCGCCGGCGGCCAGCGCGTCGCGGAGGATGGAACGGTTGGCGGCGCCCGCCCGACCACTGGTCGGCCGGCCACATCCGGCGACGATCTCGATGTCGACGATGCCCGCCAGCGCAGCCCGCACCGCCACGACGGCTTCAATGGCGCGCACGCCGATACCTTCGCCGCTGTCGACGTGGGCGCGGATGGCCGTCGTCCCATTGGCTAAGTACCGCTGGGTCACGGCCCACGCCCGCCGGGCGATGTCGGCATGCCCGAAGGCGAGACGGGCCGGCAGCCACGCCTCGATGGCTCCCATCAGGGAGCCGTCCCGGTTGACGACGGTGTCGGCGGTGAAGGCCTTGTCGAGGTGTGCGTGCGGCTCAACCAGCGAGGGGAGGAGCAGGTACCCAGCCAGCGGCAGGACCGTAGCGTCGCCGTCGAGTAGCGATCCCGGTGGTCCGATGGCCTCGACCCGCCCGCCGCCTAGGCGAACATCGGCGACGGTCCCCTCCGCCAAGCTGACACCAGCGAGCACCAGCGGCGCCGCGGCGGGCGCGCCCGCGGACCCGGGGGCGGGGGCGCTACCGGGCTCGGGCGGGCTCACCTCAGGCCACCACCTGCCGCGCCCAGTCGACCCGTGCCTCGACATCGCCGAGATCGAAGATGGGTACCGCGATCGATCTCGCCCCGATCCGCGCCGCGGTTACCGCCACCCGCGCTGGGTCGGGATCTGAAACGATCAGGTCTTCGAGCGCCGCCAACGGCACCTGCTTGGTCGCCGACGCGGCGCCCTCGGCGACGAGCTGCCGGCGCAGCTTCTCCAACGCCGGGCCGTCCAGTCCCCAGCGTTGGTGGGCGACCGTGCGACTGTTCAACACCGAATAGGCGGCGGTGCTGCGGGCCCACTGCCCGCTCGCCCCGCCATGGTCGACCAGGGGCGCCCACACCAACTCGGGAGAGGGACCGGGGGCCGATCGACCGGCCGCCGCGGATGCCGCGATGACCCCTACGCTGTGGTCCAGCTCGCTGCTGGGCACCGCCCAGAGCAGCGCCTGATCCCCGGTCCGGCCCGCCGCTTCCAGCGTACGGTCGGCCCGCCCCGCGACCAGGATCCGGACCGGCCGCAGCGCCACCTCCAGGGTCCGCCCGCTGCGCCGGTCCAGGGCCTCGCCCGCCGCGACGCTGCGCAGCAGTGCTGCGACCTGGCCGATGCGTTCGGACGCGTCGCTGCGGCTGATACCAGCCGCGCCAGTCACCTCCGACCCTCCCGCCGCCAACCCGACGAAGACCCGTTCGCCCGACAGATCCTGCAACGTCGCCACCGCGGCCACGGTGTGGAAGGGGTGGCGGAGGTAGGGGTTGGTGACCATCGGGCCGATCCGCAGGCGATCGGTGACCCGGGCCACCTCGGCCAGCAGCATCCAGCTGTCGCGCCACCAGAAGGCGTCGGGGAGCCCCAGCCAGTCGGCACCCGCCCGTTCCGACGCCCGAGCGAGGCGGCGCACGTCCTCGAAGGTGGGGTTGTGCAGGTGGCTGATAATCCCAACGGCCATGGTTATCGACCTCCCTTCGTGCCATCGGCGATGTTCGGACGATAGCCGTACGCTGCGGCGCCGAATCCGGCCCCGGTACGCTCCCGCCAGTCATGGGCGCGGGGATCGAAACCGTCATCGACACGGGCGGTTGCGTTGTCACGCCGGGGCTGATCAACGCCCACCATCACCTGCTGCAGACGGCCTTCCGGGGTCGCCCCGACGCCCATCACGTCCCGATGGCGAGTTGGTTGGCCGCCATGGGCGATGCGTACCGGGCATTCGGGGTCGACGCCGAGCTGTGCCACGCCGCCGCCCTGGTCGGCGTCGCCGAGGGATTGCTGTGCGGGGTGACGACGGTCGCCGACCATCACCTGACCTGGCCGGCGGGGGCCGCGCACCACGATATGGCGCTTGCGACGGTGGCCGCGGCCCGGCAACTGGGGGCGCGGTTGGTGTTCGTGCGGGGAACGGCGGGCGACCCGCCCGACGCCGCCGCCGCCTCGGTGGAGGAGCTGGTCGCGGCCTTGGGCACCGGCGTCGGTGGCGTGTCGGCCGACGGCATGGTTCAGCTGGCGGTCGGCCCGGCCGGGGTTCACAGCGACGAGCGGTCCTGCTTCGACGCGCTGGGGGCGGTGGCGTCGCGCTACGGGTTGCGGCGCCGGACACAAGCCAACGAACAGGTGGACGTGGCCTATGCGCACGCACGCTATGGCCGACGGCCGCTCGAGCTGCTCGACGAGTGGGGTTGGCTGGCACCGGATGTGACCGTGGCGCACCTGTGCGGGATCACCGCCGGCGAGGTAGCGATGGTTGCCCGCTCCGGGGCGTCGGCCACCCACGCGCCGGGCTGTGACCTGCCGTCGGGGTGGGGGGTCGCCCCGGTGGCGGCGCTGCGGGCCGCTGGCGTCACCGTCGGACTGGGCACGAGCGGTGGCGGCAGCAACGACGCCGGTCACCTGCTGGCCGACGCCCGCCTGGCCCTGCAGGTGGCCCCGCTGGCCCCGGTGCCGGGGCCGTTGCTGACGGCTCGGGACGTCCTGGCGATGGCGACGGAAGGGTCCGCAGCCGGCCTTGGGCGCCCCGAGCTGGCCCCATCGGACTGGGCCCACCGAAGGAACGACGCCGCCGAGGCGAACCCCGACCGGTGCTACTGGGACCTGCGCGGGGCGGCCGACGCCGGTGTCGCCGATACGTTGGCCGGCTTGCTGTGGTCCTCACCGGGACGCCGGCCCCGCCATGTCGTCGTCGACAACCGGGTCGTCGTGCACGAGGGCCGCCTGGTGCACGCCGATGAGAACGCCCTCGCCGCCGGCTTGACCCGCCTCCTCGCCCAGCGGGCCCGGCGCTAGCGAGCGAAGATGGGCCGGTCGTCGCCGGCGGGGGGCCGTCGACTGGGGCCCGCTGGGCACGCCCCCTACCATCCCGGGTTGGTGATCGTCAGGGCGGCAGAAGAGGCGGACTGGCCCGCTATTTATCCGTTCTTTTCCGCCATCGTGGCCGCCGGTCAGACCTATACCTATCCCGATGGCCTCTCGTCGGCGGAGGCAGGGCCACTCTGGATGGAGACACCACCGGGCCTCACCGTCGTCGCCGTCGACGGTGACACGATCGTGGGCTCGGCCAAGATGGGCCCGAACCGGCCGGGCCGAGGGTCGCATGTGGCGACTGCCAGCTTCATGGTCGATCCTGGCCATCAGGGGCGGGGCGTCGGCGCCGCCCTCGGTCGTTACGTGATCGAGTGGGCTCGCGCCGCCGGCTATCGCAGCATCCAGTTCAACGCCGTCGTCGAGACCAATACGGCCGCCGTGCGCCTCTGGAAGTCGCTCGGGTTCGAGATCCTTGCGACCGTCCCCGAGGCCTTCGACCACTCCGACCACGGCCTGGTCGGACTGCATGTCATGTACCGGCGGCTCTAGTTTTGTATTTAGCGCACCCCGCCACTGAGGGCGATGGCCCGGCTGAAGCGGCGGGCCCAGTCGCCGAGGTAGTCGACCAGCTCAGGCGGCGAGAGGATCTCGAAGTCGACGCCTATGGCGGCCGGTGAGGCTCGACCCGGCGGGCGCTCGCTTCGCCGCCCCGCGCCGTGTAGGTGAACTCGAGGCGCTCGGTGTCGCGGCACGCCCGGGCGAGCGTGGTCAGTAGCGCAGGGTCGACGGTCGGGGCGGTGTTGCCCCAACTGGCGGGGATGGTCATGGCTCGCAGGGCGTCGGCTCGCGCTCGTAGCCGGGGCGGCATGACCTGCACCACCTTGGTGAGCGCCCGCACCGATGACTCGGCGACGCCGGCGACGCTGCTCAAAGCGGCGGATTGGAGCCCGACCACCAGCGCCACGGCTTCCTCGTCATCGAGCACCAGCGGTGGCAACGACGCCCCAGGCGCCAGCTGGTAGCCGCCGTCGACGCCCCGCTCGGCTTCGACCGGATAGCCGAGCTCGCGAAGGCGGTCGATGTCTCGACGCAGCGTCCGCCCCGATATCCCGAGACGCTCGGCCAGCTCGGCGCCGGACCAGGAGCGGTGGGTCTGGAGCAGGGAGAGCAACCGCAGCGTTCGGGAGCTGGTATTTGCCACGAAATCCAGTTTCGCACTATTTAGGTCAGAAAGTGGCCGTTAGGTTTCGTAGCCTGCTTTTCAAGAGCGGACACCGAACCAAGGAGAGGTGGAAACGACGATGACGATGACGACGACGACCACGGGCGAGCGCGCCGACCTGCTGGAGACGCTGGCCAAGCACCGGTTCTTTCTCCGTTTCACCGTCCGCGATCTGACCGACGAGCAGGCGGCCGAGCCCACCACGGTGAGCGCGCTCTGCCTGGGTGGGCTCATCAAGCACGTCACCCACGTCGAGTCGGGCTGGGTCGACTTCATACTCAACGGTCCCGGCGCCATGGGCCAAAACGCCGCGGACTGGGGCGCTGAGGCGATCGAGCGCCGGCGGCAGGAGTTTGCCATGCTCCCCGGTGAAACCCTGGCCGGCCTCCTCGAGCACTACGCGGCGGTCGCGGCCCGCACCGACGAGGTCGTGGCCACCTACCCTGACCTCGACATGTCGCACCCGTTGCCCGAGGCCCCTTGGTTCGCGCCCGGGGCCCGGTGGTCGGCTCGACGGGTCCTGCTGCACATCATCGCCGAGACGTCCCAGCACGCCGGCCACGCCGACATCATCCGGGAGTCCCTGGATGGCGCCAAGACGATGGGTTAGCGCCCGGGTGGCCGGCCTTGTTCAGCTCACCTGGAACTCGGCCGTCGCCGGCCGGAGGCCAGGCTTCGCCCTGCAGGAGGCGAGCCTGCCCTTCCCGGCCGACGAGTACCCCTCGCTCGCCGAGCTGACTACGGCAACGAATACGAGTTCGGGCTCAACCTGATTCTCGACGGCCTCGAACGAGCTTTGAAGCACAGGCGGGGAAAATGGACCCCCCAGTTACCAAGAGTTTACGGTGACACCTCCGCTATTCAGCTAGCGCATGATCTCGATTAAGAGGACCCAGGCGCTGAAAACTGCGCCGCCGATGCCGAACAGCACCGCCGGGACGAGCCAGTAGGCGCCGCCACCCCATCGAACGCCAAGCGAGATACCCGCGAAACAGGCCGGAACGGTGGCGGCCGCCGTCGCTCCCGTCCGCCCGATGTGCCACACCGCGGGGTCGGCCCGGTTGGCGCGCCAGTGTCGGAACTGGCTGCGAGTACTCAGCGTGAGCATCGGGGCGGCGATCACGAAGATCTCGATGCCGAGGAGTCGGCTGTCCTCCGGAACCAGGGCGAGGGCGGAGCTCACTACGACCAGCATCAACGTTGCGAGCGTCTCGGCCGCCCGCGCCGGAAGAAACTTCGGCCCCTTGAGTATCCCGTCGAGGTTGATGGACACCGCAACGAAGACGAGTCCGGCGAGCGCCCCCGCGGCGGTGATCATGGCCTGGAAGAACGGCTGCCAGGTGCTCAACTCGTAGCTGTGAGTCACCGCCTTAGTTTTACTAATCCCCGCCATGGCGCGGCGATGAAAGACGGCACGACAGCTAAGCGGCGGTGAAGCCGACCACCTCCGAGGTCCACTGCCCGTTGACCTCGGTGAGCAGGGTGGCGTAGAGAACCTTGCCGGAAGGCAACTTGGCAACGCTGAACGACGACTGCGTCGGCGGCAGGATCCCGGAACTCACGAGGTCGGTGCCGTAGAGCGTCGTGCCGACCACGAGGTCGTAGTCCTGGGCGCCGGTGATCGTGTTCCAGGTAAACGTCGTGGGTGTGGCCACCTTGAGCTGGCCGTTGACGGGCTCGGTGAAGGTACCGGCGGCCGGGCCATCGGTGAAGGTGATGGCCTGAAAGCGATCCCACTTGCCGTTGAAGTTGGTGAGCAGCGTGGCGTACAGCGCCTCGCCGGCGGGGAAGACCGGCACACTGGCGCTGTCCTGCTGGTCGACCATTATCCCGGAGTTGAACAGGTTCGAGCCGTCCGGCGCCGTGCCGACGACCAGGATGGTCCCGCCCTCGAACGGCGAGTTTGACCAGGTGATGGGCCGGGTGGGGTCCACCCCGGCCTGCTCGTTCAACGGGTAGGTGAAGGTCGCCACATTGGGCAAGGCGGTGAAGGAGATGGCTTGGTAGCTCGTCCAGCCCCCGCTGACTTCGGCGAACAAGGTGGCGTAGATGGTCGGCCCCGACGGCATGGCGGGCATCGTGTAGGTCGAGGTGGTCGGCGGCAGGACGCCGGTGTTGAGCAGATCGGCGCCATAGTGCGTCGTTCCTACGATGAGGTCATACGCCTGGGCCTGCCCGATGGTTGACCAGGTGAAGGGCATGATGGCGTCGACATTGGCCTCGCCGTCGGTGGGTTGGGTGAAGACGGCTTGGTCGACCGTGAGGGTGAAGTCCGAGGTGGCGGGTCCGTTGACACCATTGGTCGCTCGCAAGACGATTGGGTAGGTTCCCGATGTGGCCTGGGCCGGCGTTCCGCTCAGGACGCCCGTGGCGGCGTTGAAGGTTACGCCAGCAGGAAGGGTCCCACTCTCGGTCACCGTCGGGGCGGGCAGGCCGGTGCTCGTCACCGTGAGCGTCGCCGCCACGCCAACGGTCATCGCCATACTGGCGGCGCTGGTGAACATCGGTGCCTGGTCGACGGTTAGGGTGAGCGCCTGGCTGGCGGCGGCTCCGATCCCATTGCTGGCCTTCACGGTGAGCGGGAAGGTGCCGCCCACGCCCGTCGCCGGGGTACCGGCCAAGGTTGCGGTCCCGTCGTGGTTGTCGACGAAGGTCACGCCGGCCGGGACGGCGCCGGTTTCGGACAGCGATGGCGTCGGATAACCGCCCGTCGTGACGGTGAACGTTCCCGCCGCCGCGACGGTGAACGTGGTGGCGGGCAGGCTGGTCACCGAGGGCGGCTCCTTGGCGGTGACGACGTCAATGGCGACGCTGGGGGAGGTGGCGACTGGGCTGGCGACCCCGTTGCCGGCATTTACGGCGAAGGTGAACGATCCGAGCTGGGTGGGCGTGCCCGAGAGGACACCGGTCGAGCTGTCGAGGGTGAGTCCGGGAGGAAGGGCGCCGCTGGCCAGGGTGAACGTCGGGCCGGGGAGCCCGGTCGCGGCGAAGGTGTACTCGTACGGCGCGCTGGTGGCGGCGGTCGTCGAGGGGCTGTCGGCGGTAAACGCCGGCGCGACCCGCTGCGACCCGACGACCTCACGGACCTGGTTGTCGGTGAAATCGCTGAAATAGACGTCGCCGGCCGAATCGACCGCCACTTCAGAGGGGGCGGTCAAGGTCGCCGAGGTGGCAGGGCCGCCGTCGCCGGTGTCGCCCGCCGTGCCGTCGGGCTCGCCGGCGAAATTGGTGATGATCCCGTTGGTGTCGACCTTGCGGATCCGGTTGTTGCCGTCGTCGCTGATGTAGACGTTGCCGGCCGCGTCGACCGCGAGGCCTTCGGGGTCGTTCAGGGTGGCCGACGTGGCGGCCCCGCCGTCCCCGGTGTCGCCAGGGGTGCCGTCGGCGTCGCCGGCGAAGTTCGTGATGATCCCGTCAGGGCTGACCTTCCGGACCCGGTTGTTGCCCGAATCGGCGATGTAGACATCGCCGGCCGCATCCACGGCCAACCCTTCGGGCCCGGCCAGCAACGCGGATGTCGCCGGCCCAGCGTCGCCGGTGTCGCCGGACTTGCCGGCTGGGTCGATGCCGTCGCCGGCGAAGTTGTTGATGATCCCGTCGGGGTTGACAACCCGAATCCGAGCGTGGGAGGGGTCGGCGACGTAGACGTTCCCTGCTGCGTCCACCGCCACCGCACTCGGGAAGCTGATGCTGGCCGACCTCGCCGGGCCGCCGTCACCGCTGTTGCCAGGCTCGTCGACATCGCCGATGAACTGGGTGATGACGCCCGACGTGTTCACCTTGCGCACCCGCGAGTTGCCGGTATCGGCGATGTAGACATTGCCGCTCGGGTCCACGGCAATCGCGCCAGGGTCTCGCAGTTCGGTGACGGTGGCCTGGATGTTGTCGCCATTGTCGCCGGCGGTGCCGTTGGCCCAGCCGGCATAGTCGGTGATGATCCCGCCCGGGTCGATCTTGCGGATCCGGTTGTTGGCGCTGTCGGCGACGTACACGTTGTCGGCGCCGTCGACTGCGATCGCGCCTGGACCGTTCATGAGCGCCGAGGTGGCCGCCCCGCCGTCGCCGGTGTTGCCTGCGGTGCTGGCCGGGCTGCCGGCGTAGCTGACGACCGTGCCTGGCGCCACCGCGGCGCGGCCGCGAGCGGCGGCGCGGGCGGACGGGGCCATGGCGGCCAGGGCGCCGCTTGCGGTCAAGCCGGCAACGGCCACCGCGGCCAAGCGGTGAGGCAGGCTGCGGAAGCGTCCTCGGATCATCTCAGCTGTGCTTCTCCACCTTCTACCGCTCGCCGATGAAGCAGTGTTCCTCCACTGGAGTTATCGGCAGTTGCTCGCAGGGCGAAGAGGGCTTTTCCGCTGATGCGGCGCCAGGCCCAACCGTGGTTGTACGATGGTGGGCGAACAAAGGAGCCAGGACATGATGGGAGGGAGCAAAACGGAGCTGTATCACCCGACCAACGAGGAGATCGCCCTCACCGACGTCCTTCACGCCTTGAGCGATCCCATCCGGTTGGACCTGGTGCGGCGCCTCGACGACTTTGGTGGGGAACGTACCTGCGGGAGCTTCGACCTGGCGATTGCCAAGTCGACCGCCACCCATCACTGGCGCGTACTGCGCGAAGCCGGGGTCGTGGCCGCCCGCGAGGATGGGACCAAGAAGTATCACCGCCTTCGCCGAGCCGACCTCGATGCCAGGTTCCCCGGTTTGCTCGACGCCGTCCTCGCCGGCGCCTGAGGCTCTTTTTGCGCAACCGCAGAAAATAGGTTGTTCGATTAGTATCGAACGAGTATAGTTCGATGTATGACGAACATCGAACTTCGGAGCCGGGTTAGCCAGCGGCCGCCGGTGAGCATCGCCGCCGGGGACCGGCGGCGTTGGTGGGCGCTGGCCGTGCTTTGCCTGAGCCTGATCCTCATCACGCTGGACAACACCGTCTTGAACGTCGCCATCCCCACTATGGTCCGAGACCTCCACGCCTCGACGTCGCAGCTGCAGTGGATCGTCGACAGCTACCAGCTGGTCTTCGCCGGCCTGCTGTTCAGCGCCGGATCACTGGCCGACCGCTACGGGCGCAAGGGGACCCTGACCGTCGGCCTGGTGGTCTTCGGTGTCGGCACGGCGCTGTCCGCCATCGCCGGCAGCGCGGAGCTGTTGATCGCGACCCGCGCCTTCATGGGGATCGGCGGGGCGCTGATCATGCCCTCCACGCTGTCGATTCTCGGCGCCGTCTTCCCCGACCACGCCGAGCGGGCCAAGGCGATCGCCGTCTGGGCCGCCATGGCGGCGGTCGGCATTGCCCTCGGGCCGGTGCTCGGCGGCTTGCTGCTGGCCCACTTCAGTTGGGGCTCCATCTTCACCGTCAACATCCCCATCGTCGTGATTGCCCTCGTCGGTGGCCATTTCCTGCTCCCGACCTCCAAGGACCCGTCGCCGGGCAAGATGGACCCGCTCGGTTCCCTGCTGTCGATCGCCACCCTCGCCGCGTTGGTGTTCGCCGTGATCGAGGGTCCCGACCGCGGCTGGACGAGCCCGACGGTGCTCGGGGCGGCGGTGGTCGGGGTGACCGCCCTTATCGCCTTCGTAGTCTGCGAATCGCGCTCGGATCACCCGATGCTCGACCTCACATTGTTCCGCGATCGGCGCTTCACCATGGGGGCGCTCAGCCTGACGCTGCTGTACTTCGGGGCTCTTGGCACCTACTTCCTCTTCACCCAGCACCTGCAGTTCGTCCTCGGTTACAGCGCCCTGCGGGCCGGCGTGTACATCGTGCCCTTTGCCGTGGTCCTGGTGGCGGTGTCGTTGCAGACGCCGAAGGCGGTACAGCGCTTCGGTACCGCCCGCGTGGCGGGCACCGGGCTCTTGGTCCTGGCCATCGGAGTGGCGGTGCGGCTTCCCGCCAACTCGCGCACCGGCTACGGGCTCCTGCTGCTGTCGCTCGTGATCGTGGCCGTCGGTGTCGGGTGCACGATCGCCCCCTCGACCGCGTCGATCATGAGTTCCCTGTCCCCCAAGCACGCCGGGGTGGGGTCGGCCATCAACGACGCCGCCCGCCAGATCGGTGCCGCCGCCGGCGTGGCGGTGTTGGGCAGCGTGTGGTCGTCGAGCTACCAGTCCAGCCTGTCGGCCGCGGCCGTGCGGGCCCGGGTGCCGCAGGGCGCGCTGGTGTCGAGCCACAGTTCGATCGGTGCCGCCTTCGCCGCCGCCCGGACGATCTCGCCGGCCAGCGGCACCTACCTCGTGGCGGTGGCGAAGGAAGCCTTCGTCCACGCGTCGAATGTGGCCAACGTCGTGGCGGTGGCCGTGGCCCTCATCGGGGCCGCGCTGGCGCTGCGTTTCCTGCCCGGCGCCGCCGGCGCTTTCGTCCGGCCAGACGCGACCTCACCGGTGGCGACCATGCAGGTATCCACTCAGGTGGACGTCGACCTCGCCCTCATCACCGCCGACGTCGCCTGAGCATCGTCGGCGTGGCTTCCGATCGGGCCGCTGGCTCAGCGCCGGCGGCGCATGAAGAGCAAGGCGGCGCCGGCTAGGACGACCACCACGAGGGCGCCGACGGCGACCCATCGCAGCGGACTGGTCTTGCTCGAGCTCGTGGCGCCGACGGCCGGAACAGTGGTGGTCGCCGTGCCCAACGGCACCGTCGTGGCCGGAGCGATGGTGATCGTGCTACCCGGCGTGACCGTGGTGGTCGTCGGCGCGATTGTGGTCGTGGTCGTGGTCGTCGTAGCCGTCGTGGTTGTCGTGGTCGTGGTGGGCGCGGTCGCCGTCACCTGGAGCGACTCCGCCAGGACCGTGTTGCCGGCGGCGCAGCGCACGCCAATGCTGTAGGTCCCCGACGCCGTGGCGCTCGCAACGGTGAAACTGGCCCGGAAGCTGTCGTTGCTGGCGCGGGCAGCCTGCGGTCCGAGCCCGCTTGGGGGAAACAGCGCAGTCGAGGACGTGAGCTGGAGGTCGGTGCCCGCCGGGCACGACACAGTGCCGGCCGTCGGGACCACGCCGGTTACGGTCACGGTGGCGCCGGCGGTCACCGCCTTCGGGGCGACGAACAGGTTCGGCTTGGGTTGCGGCGCCGGCACGACATTGAGGGTCTCGGTCGCCCCGACGGGCAGCGTGTTGCACACGAACCCGATGGTGTAGGTGCCGACGGGTGTTGTGGCGGCGACGGTGACCACGACGGAGAAGTTGCCGTTGGTGTCACGCGGCACCTGTGGTCCCAAACCATTGGGGAAAAGGTTCGCCGTCGATGAATCGGGGGTGGAGGTGACCTGGAACGGCGCGGTCTGAGGGCAGGCTGGGCTCACCGCGACGGTCCCGGTGATGGTGAACGTGCTGCCCTGCTCGACGGAGGGAGTGGCGCTGGCCAAGGCCCCGGCCCAGGCCGGCGAGGCGGCGATGGCGACGACCGTGAGGGTCGCCAGTACCCCCGTGAATCGAGCCGTTCTCTGTCGCGCAACCGCGGGCTGGCTCATGCTCGTTCCTCCTCGATGGATGAGTCCCATCCCTATCGCTCCCATGTTGTACCAGCATGGCCCCGCCCTTGCGCTGTGGACCGGCAAAGCCGGCGGCGCCAAGATGCTGGCGCGGGCGGGCGAAGATCGACGCTAGGCAGCTTTCGGCTTCGAGGTCCTCGACCGGCCGGCGCATGAAAGTCGTGCAGTTGGCCGATCCTTGCGCAAACATCGGTTCCGCCACGCTGGGTCGCTCGACGGCTCGACCGACCAGTTCGGTGCCGACCCGCCAACGCGTCAATGTCGTTGTGACAACGGCGCCGCCATGCGCGCCGTGCCAACCAGCGGCTCGCTCACCCCTTGCCTCGGCCTCTACCGGCGCAAGAACGCGATCGACAAGGCGCTGCTACATGGTGCCACGCTGCACAGGAGCGCCCGAACTGTTACCGGCGGTTGTCCCGCAACCTTGTTGCGAGGACCGCGCCGGTGGCCAGGATCACAGCGACGAGCAGGATGGCGGCGCCGAGCTTGGTTCGGGGCTGGCTGTCACCGGCGACGGGGCCGAGCACGCCCGGCAGCGATTCGCACGCCACCACGAGGTAGATGACGGCGAGAACCGTCGCCACCGCCGCGGCGGTGCCCAAGGTCGCGCTGATTGCTCGACGAGGAAGGCTCACGCACCTATCGTCAACCAACGCCGCTCCGGCGTCAAGGCTCAAGTCCAAGCGAGCAAAGAGGTACGCCAGCACAATGGCCGACACGCTCGCTCGTTGCCTTCGCCTTCATCCGATTTCCGTTCTCTTGGGTCGCATCGGCCAGGTCCGAAACGCCGCGACGGGCGCCGACGTCGGCGCCGGCTTCCATCGCCGGAGCACCGGCGGTTCGGCCAGGACGACACCCCATCTAGGCGGGTCTTGTGGGCGACGGCGCCCGATGGTACCTTCGAGAAAGGTTTAGCCAGGAGCCGCCGGTTGAGCAGGTAGCTGCCCAGGGGGACCGCTTCGTCCGGATCGGCTGTAGCTTCTCCCCCGTTTTGCTGATCGTCGGGGGTGTCGAGGTGCCGCTGCAGCAGACAGGTTCAGGGGATTTCAAACCGGCGCGAGCGGTTGCCGAGGCCGGCACGGCTGCGCCGTCGGTCGGCCTGGCCAGCGCCGGGTTCAAGGTTTGGCAGTTCCTTGCCGGGGTGGGGGAGTGCCCCGGCATTGCAAGTGGTGCGGGACCAGGCAACGGAACCGAACATGCCGGCGCTGCCGTGCCCCTGCCGAGCCGGGGGGTGATCGCCGGTATGGAGCCGGCGCGGGACCGGAGGTTCGGTTCCGTCGCTGGCTCCCGGCGATTGTCATCCATGTCGCAGCATCCCGCTGGCACGGCTCGTATCGTGCTCGCTCCGGCGGATCGACCGGCACCTCGGTTCTAGCGCCTGTCAGCGTGGATTCCCAGGCTCGGCTAGCCTGCCGGATGTAAACCTCTCGTAGGGAAACTCCTCCTTGGCCCGACGGCAGCGCTTCGTCGCCCGGTGCAGGCCCGACGCCTCTTGCGAGCCGACCCTCAGGAGCCAGCCGTGGACCACGGCGATGAGCAGGGCGTTGGCACTACGACCAAGTTGACCGACTCGCTGGCGGCGATGGCCGGCCTTTTGCTGAGCGAGCAGACGGTGGAGGCCATCTTGGCCATGCTCGTCGCCATGGCCTGCCAGGCCATGGCGGGCGTCGATGGTGCCAGCGTGTCGTTGGTCCGTTCGGGCCTGTTCGTAACGACGACCGCCACCTCCGATGACGTGCGGGAGGCCGACGGGGTGCAATACCTGAGCGGCAAGGGGCCATGCATCGAGGCGACCCGCCAGGCCCAGACGGTCAACATCGGGCTCAGCGCCAGCCGGTCACGCTGGCCGGACTTCTCCGACGCCGCCGTCGCCGGCGGATTTGTCGGCGTCTTATCGACGCCCATGTCGGTCCACCAGATCCGCATGGGTTCGCTCAACCTGTACTCGCGCACCCAGGACCGCTTCTCCGCGTCCGAGGAGCGCGCCGCCCAGACCTTCGCCGACCAGGCGTCGGTGGTCCTGTCGAACGCGTCGGCGTTCGCCACCGCCGGCATGGTCAACGATCAGCTTCGCGAAGCCCTGGCCAGCCGCGACGTCATCGGCCAGGCCAAGGGCATGTTGATGGAGCGCGAAGGCTGTTCGCCCGACGAGGCGTTCGATATGTTGCGCCGAGCGTCGCAGCGGGTCAACCGTAAGGTCCGTGACGTCGCCGCCGACATGATCAAGGCTCGACGATCGGGCGAGCCGGCTTCGTAGTTGGCCCTTGGGCGGAGAAGGACGGCGTAACGGGCAGCGGTGGCCGCGGCCACGACGGCCACCATTTTCCCCAAGCCTTTGCCAGAACTGTTGCGCTATGGGACTCGGTCCCCCCGGCGAGCAGAAAATTCACCCAAAAGGTTCAGCGGCCGAACGCAGCAGAACGGTCCCTAATCGTATCCAGCGGTCGCGCCGATACTCATTTCAGATGACAACCTGAGCCCGAGTCGCACGAGTCGCCGCCACCCCAGGCTCACATCGACAAAAACAGTGCGATCGCCGGGAGCGGCAACCGCCTTTCAGCAAAGGGGCTGAAACCATGATCGACAGCCGTACGGAATCGACGTGTGAACTGTGTGAGACCTCCATCGTCAACGGGACAGCCGGCTGGCGTCACATCGTAAGCATGGTGGCTCGCGGCGGTTGTGGCCTGGCATTGCCGCCGGCACTCCCGGTCGCGTTCGACGACGTCGAACCGCTGGAACCGCTCGTCCTCGCCAGCTGTGGCGGCGCCGGGAAGTCCGGGGGTGGGTGCACGTCATGTGGGTGACCGCGACGATCGAGGTGTTCGGTGACACCATCCCGGACCTATCGCCGTGCCCCGACCTCGGTGTACCCGACCCCGAGGAACTGGTCGCTCACTTCCTGGCCGAACACGGCGGCGACATGGGGTACCGGGCCGGCGACGACGGATTCCTCGAAGGCAAAGTCGCCTTCGGTGGCCTCGACTGCGTTCCCGCCTGGCCAACCGAATTCGAACTGGCCGCCGCCCGCGACCGCATCGGCCGACCCCTCCCGCCCCACTGACCCACGTCCAGCGAAGCGCCGTGGAGGGGTCAGGTCGTTCGCATCAGGCGGGCGCCGCGTGTTGTCGTACGGACCTGGCGGGAAAGGACCCACAGGAGGCCGAGCCCGAGAAACGCCAGGCAGTCGGGCGCCACCGCGGCCGCCTGGGTCCGCCCGGCGGAGATGTCCACGACCATGCTGACGGCGAGGCCGCCGGCCAAGGCGGCGACGATCGGCAGCAAGCCCGCAGCCCGAGCAGGCCGGGCCGCAACCACGAATAATCCGACCGCAAGGGCCAGGGCCCACGATCCCTGCTCGTGGGCGACGTAGATGGACGCCCCGGGGTCTCGGCCGAGCAGCGCCGGCACCGCCGCCAGCAGCTGGAAGGCCGCCACCATGAGGAGCCCGAGGCGAGCCACACCCACCGGCGATGCGGCTCGCACCCCCGCTCGGACCTGGCGCCGACCGTGCCGAACACGGGCGCTGGCCCTCGCCGGCCTGACTCCGGTCTTCGCCGGCCGGAGCCCGGCTTGGACCCGACGCTCGCGCGCGGCCGCCATGATGGTGAGGCTCAGGTCCGGAACTTGTTCCGCCATGCTTACCCGAGTGGCTCGCGTGACCCCGATGGCCGCGTTAGCCCAGGCCGCGCAGGTGGCGCACGACGCGAGATGGGCGTCGATGGCGCGCAGTTCGAAGCCGACGTCCTCGCCATCGATGCGTGCCGAGATGGCCTCCCGGTAGGCGTCGCATTTCATGCCCTGATAGTCGCAGGTTGACGGTTCCAAGTTCCAGGGTCATCTGAACAATCCGAGGCGGTGGAGAACCCGACTACCGTCCTCCCCTCATCCTGTTGACCCGCCACCTTCTGGCCGATCGCCGCCGCCCCCCTCACGACGACCGACTGAGCGCCGGCGAAGTGGTCAAATCCGTGGTGACTTTCACATTTCGTGGGGACTTTCCGTTGCGGAACGACAGTTAGTCCCCACGGTTGACGTAATTCACCACGGTTTGGCCGGTTGGGGACGTTGCCGGGCGTGAAGGGGCATCGTCCGCGGCATAGAGCCCACTGTGACGAACAGAAAACTGATCGAACGCGAGCTGCGGCGATGGCTGAGCACCCACGAAGGCGTGATCGGGCTCTTTGAGGTCCTTGCGCTCGGTGGCTCGGCGGGCCTGATCCGCCAGAAACTCTCGACCGGCCAATGGGTGCGGGTCTTCCGGGCGGTTTACCGCGACACGGCGGTCCCCATGACCGCCCATCAAGCGCTTCGGGCCGCCTGGTTGGCCACGGCGGGACTGGGCGTGGTGTCGCACCGCTCCGCCGCGTGGCTGTGGGGCCTCCTCCGCCGACCGCCGGTGCAACCCGAGCTGAGCGTGCGTACCGGATCGGGTGACGCCCGGCTCCGCGACGTGACCGTGCATCGGGTCCACGACCTCGAACCAAGTCGAGCCAGCCAGCTCCGAGGAATACCGGTCACCAACCCGTTGCGGACGTTGGTGGATCTCGCCGGCGAGGTCGGTCCGGCTGAGCTGACCGAAGCGGTGGACGTCGCGGTGGCCAAGGGGCTGATCACCCCCGAAGGACTCGCCGCCGAGTTGGCGCGTGTCGCCCGTCACGGCCGTCCCGGCGTAGGCGCCATGCGGCGCCACCTGTCGGAACGGGGATTCATCGGTGCACCTGCGCCGAGCGTCCTCGAGGCCAAGATGCGCCGGATCATCGTCGCCGTGTGCGGATCCGACAAAAGGATCGCGATGCCCGGCGTCGAGTTCCGCGCCGGCAACGAAGGGCGTTACCGCCTCGACATCGCCTGCGTCGCGCGTCTCTTCGCCGTCGAAGTCGACGGCTTCACGTTTCATTCCTCGCCCGAGGCCAAGCAGTACGACGAGGATCGAAGGGACGCGCTGCGCCGCCAAGGCTGGTATGTGAAGGTCTACGACTGGCGGCAGGTGTGTCGCGAGCCCACGAGGGTTGCCCACGAAATCGTCGAGATCTACCTCGAGCGGTCGGTGGCCCGTTGATCAAGGCGCGTCGATCACGTCTTGGTGGCGGTGGCGGTGGCGGTAGCGGCGGCGGTGGCGGTGGCGGCGTTGGATCGAACGATTCGATGAACAAGCCCCGACTCGCGACAAGCCGGCAGATGGGCGCGGTACCGTCCGAGGAGGAGCCCGCGCACCAAGCGGGCGTAGGAGGCCGATTGTGGCAACGGCGGTCGAGGAGTCGGACGAAGCGATCACCGACGACGAGTTGACGGCCCTGGCACTGGCCGCCGACCCCGACGCGGCGCTGGCCGACGACGCGGTGAGCATGTGGGACCTGATCCCCGCCGACGAAGACGGCGGCGCCTGCCAGCTTCCCGAGTGGTACATGCCGTCACGGCGGGCCGGAGCCCGCCCGGAACGCAAGCGGTGGCATCGCTGGGTCGCGGTGGCGGTCATCGCGTCGTTCCTGCTGATCGACGCCCTGGGCTTGTGCATCACCTACGGGCAACTCGTCGCGGCCTGAGCGGCCTGGCCACGATCGTCCTGATCGCGGCCTGTGCGAACCATGGCAATCCCGATCCCGGCGGTCGGATCCTCAGTTCGCTCACGCCGGTCCTGAACGTCATCCCGCACAACGCCCAGGTGATCGTACGAGATACGGGGAAGCCGCACTGGGACTCCTGCGACGGGCGGGCTGGCACCTTCGGGTTTGATCCAGTGCAAGTTGACGCAGAGTTCGTCACGGCCGAGGCCCCGAGCGCGTTGCTGGCCAGTGCCGGGCAGACCATGGCTGCCGCGGGCTGGCGGGTTGAGCAACCGTTGACCTCGCCGCTCGGACCCGGGACGGAGTGGACCCGCACGGTGCCAGGAGGTGCCCGGGCCACGGCCAGCCTCGCGCCCGGCACCTACGGGCCGGGGAGCGAGACGTATTGGGATGTCGAGGCCATGGCGCCCTCGCACGGGCGCCAAGCTTCGGGCTGCTGATCACCCCCGCGACCTCTACGTGCTCCCACGGGTGGAAGCTTCGGAGCGGAGCACCTGGCGGATCCGCAAGCGGCCGCCGGTTTGCAGGATCGCCCGCCCGTAGACAATGCCGGCAATCCTGGACATTCCAACTGCGGCCGCCAGCGTCACGACGACGGAGATCGCGACTTGCCACCACGAGATCGCGCCGGCCGCGTACAGGACGGTGTTGGCTACCGGCGCCGTCGGTGGCAGGAACCCAAGGATCCGGTAGAAGACGCTCGTGTTCCCCCGCAGGACGGTGAACGAAAGCAGGTAGGCCAGCAGGAGCGGCAGGATCAGGGGCATCGAGACCGTCGTGGCGTCCGCCGGCCGCTCGACCAGAGAGCCGGCGGCCGCGAACCCGGTGCAGTAGAAGCCGTAGCCGACCACGACCCAGACGAATCCGACGATCACCACGCCGACGGAGCTGCCGTGCACCGCCGAGGAGCCGGTGGCGGCGCCGGCAACGATAAAGGTGAGGACAAGGGCCGCGACCTGGCCCATTGCCAGCGCCCCCAGGCCGATGACCTTGCCGACGAGGAGCTGCGTCGGCTGGACGGTGGCCAGCAACACCTCGACCACCCGGTTCGACTTCTCCTCGCCGACGCCGACGGTGATGCGCGAGCCGTAGACACTGATGACGAGGTAGATCAAGATGCCAGCGAAGACGCCGGTGAGGGTGGTGGTCAGCGGCCGGGGCGGGGCCACCAGTCCGCGGACAGGCAGCGCCGCCCGGTTGCCAAGTTGCGCCGCCGCGCCCGGCGGTAGCTCGGCGAAGAGGCGGGCCAGTCCGCCGAGTTGGGCCAAGGCTTCGACGAAGGACGAGTTCGATGCCCCGCTGGCCGCCAGTTGCTTGACGACGACCTCTTGGCCATTGACCAGCGCTGCGTCCAAGGTCCCGGCCCGGACCATGGCCTCGGCGGTCGCCACGCTGGGCACGACCACGGTGTTGACGGGTTCGTCGGCGACCCGGCCGGCCTGCTGGATCAGCCGGGTAGACACGGCGTCGGTGCCGA
>OBLV0100000207.1_pt1 | contig 19156 bp, 21 predicted proteins | sample 1520071 | NCBI WGS metagenome assembly OBLV01 (sample SAMEA3888446, study PRJEB22518) | metagenome | reverse complement strand
GTCCAGATGGCCTATGGCAACGAGGTGATCGTGGTGCCCGGCTACGGCATGGCCGTGGCGCAGGCCCAGCACACCGTGCGGGACATGGCCAAACTGCTCGAGGACAAGGGCGTGGAGGTCAAGTACGCCATCCACCCGGTGGCCGGTCGGATGCCCGGGCACATGAACGTGTTACTCGCCGAGGCCGACGTGCCCTACGAGCAACTCAAGGAGATGGACGAGATCAACGACGAGTTCGCCCGCGCCGACGTCGCGCTGGTGATCGGCGCCAACGATGTCACGAACCCCGCCGCCCGCAACGACCCGAACTCGCCGATCCACGGCATGCCGATCCTCAACGTCGACAAGAGCAAGTCGGTCATCGTGCTCAAGCGTTCGATGAATCCCGGTTTCGCCGGCATCGAGAATGAGCTGTACTACTCCCCCGGCACCGCCATGCTCTTCGGCGACGCCAAATCCTCGGTGGAGTCCGTGATCGAGGAACTCAAAGCCCTCTGAGCCAGCGGACCCCCAGGTGGTAGCCGCCCGGCGGCACCGCCTAGCCTTTTACGGCAACAGAACGCAGCGTTTCGGGCACGGAGAGTCGACAGCAGCGCCGGACGTCCGGTAGAACAGCAGCTCGTGGCGCGGTGTCTGGGCCTCGGAGGGAGTCCGCAGTGGAGAACAGCATAGGTACTACGGTCCGAAGCCTGAACGTCTTCGACGGCCTGGCCCTGCTCATCGCCCTCGCGCTGGTCGGTGCGGGATTCTTCATCGGAATCGTCGGCCTGAGCCAGCCCGCCGGTACCACCACCTCAGCCGATCTCAGCGTCACGCCGGATAACGACCTCCGCAACCTCACTCCCGGAACGACGAAGACCTTCCCGCTCTACGTCCGCAACCCCGCCGACTACGGCGTGCAGGTCACCGCGATCGACGCCGGGCAGTCGAAGGCGGTGGGAGCATGCCCCGCTGGGGCGGTCACCACCGCTCCGGTCCAATCACCACCTGGCTTCATCCAGCCGGGTAGCATCCGGGCCTACGAGATCTCCGTGACGATGGCAGCCAACGCCGGCTCTCAATGCACGGGGAAGTCGTTCACCCTCCCGCTGAACGTCACCCTCGGCTCTGCGGCCGCTGGACGGTCGTTCTCGTTCGGCGATTTCTGAGTCACTCGGCAGTGTCCTGGGTCATGCAGTGTCCTGGGTCATATCGCCGGACTCGAGCAAGCGAGCGCGCAGCTTGGCGAGGTCCGCCTCGCACAGGCCGGCCGAGCGTAGGTAGGTCTCGGGCTGCAGCGACGTCACCGTATCGATGATGATCTCTCGCGCCGAGGTTCCCATGCTGGTCAGCAGTGTCCCGGTTCCCGGGCCCGGGTCTTGCTGGCCCAGACGGGCGAACAGCGGCGCCAGGCGATGGGTACTCAGGACATAATCGGCGGCGATATCCTCTGCCGGCACTCCGAGCAGCGCAAGCAGTACCAGGGTCACCAGCCCGGTGCGATCACGGCCCTGGGCGCAGTGCACGAGGACACCACCGGGACGGGCGCGGGCGATGGCACTGAGGGCACTTGCGATCCGTTGCGGAAAGCAGTCCAGGAAGGGCCGGTAGTACAGCGGGGTAGCGATCTGCCCACCGGTGGCCCACCGGTTCCAGAACTCGACGGCCTGCGAGGCGTCCAGCGGGGCCCGGAGCACGTGCAGATCAGCAGGCCGAGGCGCGAGGTCGGGTTTGATCTCGTCGTCGTTGCGCAGGTCCACGATGGTACGGATGTTGTGCCGCTGCACGGCTGTCCAGCCTTCGGCGGTGAGCAGGTGGGGCGCCTCCGAGCGGACGACGGCGCCCCAGCGGGTCAGGTGACCATCCGCTGTGCGCAGGCCACCGAGGTCGCGGACGTTGTAGCAGCCTGGCCAGTCCAGACACCTGTCGCTGCGCACTGCGGATCCGGTCTCCCCCATCCGATCCGTCCCCCTCTCGTCGGTGTAGCAGCCATCCCGGTCCGTGATCAAGGTCAGGGGCGAGGTGCCTGCGGCACCCAGTTGCCGTGGAATCCGTGCGGGACACGACCGGGCAGGTGAACCGCGGCGATCGTCTCGAGGCTGGCCGCGTCGAGGATCCGCAGGTCACTGCGGTCAGTGTCGGTGTCATAGACGAACCCCAAGAGAACCCCGTCATCCTCGGCGGCCTGCGGGGAATTCGGCACGAAGACAACCTCGTCGACATAATGGTGAGCCCCCAGCCGCCGAACACTGGTCTGGCCACAGCGTAGATCATGCTTGAGTACCGCGTCGGCGGCGCCGGCTCCGGTCGTGGTGGTTGTTGTCGCGTACCCGTAACGGTGCCGCCGGCCGACGAGCCGGTCATCGATACGGGGGAACTCCTGTGGGTGATCATCGAGGCGGGCCTCCCGGACCTTGCCGTCGGCGAGGTCGACGACCCACCGATCCAGGGTCGCAGGTCCCTCGTCGGGGCCGTGGAAATCCGTGACGAACATGGCGGGATGCCGCACGACGTCGAGGACCACGCTCTCGCCGTCGTCGTAGGCGTTGAGCGGGTGGAAGACATAGCACGGCTCGACATCGAACCAGCGAAGGTCGCCGGCTCCACCGGTGCGCGGCATGACACCGACGCGGGCTGGATAGTGGGGGTCCCACCGGTAGGGCAGGTTCGCATTCCCGCTCATTCCCTTCCCGATCATCGCCAAGATCGGATCAGGTACTCGAACCCGGCCGATGAGCGCGGACAGCACCAGCCGGGTCGGCGTCCGGAGCACTCGCGGCACGGCGACCTCGACTGCCTGGCGGGGGTCGAAGACCACCGGAAGGTCGTAGAACACGACATGGTTTTCGGTCAGCGAGAACTCGTGCATCATCGGGCTGCCGGTGACCTCGACGTCCACCGTACGGCGGGCTCGCCCGTCGACGCCGACCACTGAGTACTGGACCCGGTTGCCGCGGCCGAAGGAATAGGAGACCGCGTGCAACTCCCCGGTATCCGGATCACGCTTGGGGTGCGCGGTGTAGCCGCCCTGCACCATCCCGCCGAAATCGCAGGGGCCGAGGGTCTCCAGTTCATCGGAGAGCTCGTAGCAGGTGATTCCCCCTTCTATCAACGCCAGGGTGCGGCCGTCGTGGCCGATCACGTTGGTGTTGGCGCCCAGCAGCTCCAGCCCGGTCCGGATGGCGGCCGGGCGGGGCGGGGCCTCGCCGAGCGCCCGTGCCATCGCGGGGGTGCGGATCCAGCGATTGCGGTACCACTCGGCCTTGCCGTCTCGCAGGCGAACCCCATGGACCATGCCATCACCGCCGAACCAGTGATAGACAGCCGGGTCGACCTCGGCGATCGGGTTCGGTCCGTTCCGGAGGTAGCGGCCGTCCAGATGGGCCGGGATGGTGCCGGTGACCGCCAGCTCGGTGATCGTAAGCTCCCGGCGCACCGGTGCGTAGTTGCCCGCAAGGTAGTCATTGCCCATGGCCGTCCCCCCACACTGCCCAGTCACCTTCACGGTGCGCGCATGCCTGGTGACGTTGTGAATTCACGGACCAGATGATGCGCGCCATACAGAACATCTGATAACACAGGGTTGCCCCTCGCAGAATAGCAACCTACTCTGGCATGCGGGTCGGGGCCGTACCATCGAGGGGAGTCGTGCATTGCACCGCCACAGGTGAAAATTTCACTATGGCGTAGGTGAGAATCTCACCGTTCGCAGATTTATCTGCGGATTCTCCACGGATCTCCATCATCTCGTCCATGTAAGTCTGGTTCAATTCCTGGGGAGTCGAGCCGGGGAGGGGGTCTTAGATGAACGCGCGCTGGGTTCGTTCGAATGAAATGCTGGTGGCCTTTCTGGCGACCGCCGTCGCCGCGGTCGGCGGGCTGGGCGCCCTCGTCGTACAGCAGCAACACCAGACCACCGGTCGCGAGCAGGTCTCCTTCGACACCGCTCCACCGGCTGGAGTTCCACTCAAGGCAAGCACCCCCGAGCCCGCTTCCCGGCAAAGGGCCCCCCAGGCACCTGCAGCTCCCCAGGAACCCCCGGTTCACCAGGCACCTCCAGCTCGCCAGGCACCTCCAGCTCGCCAGGCACCTCCAGCCGCCCAGCAGGCGCCGGTGGCCCAGCAAGTCCCGGTGCAGCAAGCGCCCGCCCCGCAGGCACCGCCGCCAGCCGTCCATCAAGCCCCCGCGCCCCAGTCGCCTCCGGTGCGTCTAGCACCGCCGCCGCGCAAGCCGCTCCCGCCACGGGAGCGCCCGCACCGGCACGAACAGTCGAACCCGGCACCCCACCGGTCGGTCCCGAAGAAGCCGGCGGCGCCGGCGCCCGCCACCCAACCCCCCGCGAAGGCGAGCACACCGGCTCCGGCGACTCCGGTCAACCCAGAGACCCCGGCCAATGCCGACGCACCAGCCAGTTCGGACAAGGAACACAACTCTCGTCCATCGTGGATTCCGGATGATTTCGGTTCACCGTCGAAGACAGATAAATCTGAAACGGGATCCGATTCCAACTTCCGGTAGCCCGGGCCGCGGACTACCGGCCGATGGGCCAGCCGCGCATCATCACACAGGTACCCTGATCGGTGCCCTCGATGACGAGATCTGCCACCACCGCTCTCATCAACGGAATGCCACGGCGACGATTCTCCGGCAATTCAGGAATTGGACGCCAGCAACCACGATCACGGACTGTCAGCTCGACCATCCGGGCACCATCGGACATTTCGGTAATTCGACCGTCGATTTCAATGGTTCCGTGCACTCCGGGCGGGTAGGCGTGCTCGGCAGCGTTCGATGCAGCTTCGCTCACTGCCAGCAGCAGATCTTCACGCTCAGCATCGGGCCACCCGTGTGCGCCCAGCCAGCGCCGAAACCGGTCGCGGATCAACGACAGCGCCGCGGGATCCGCCCCGAGCACCAGCTCGAACCCGGCCGCCTGCTCCCCAGCCGGTGGCGCGGGCCGGGGATGGTCGGATGGTGACGGTGTCATCGTGGCGCAAGCATGCCCTACTCGGCGTCACCCCGCTCAGCGAAGCAGCGCCCGCTCAATCGAGTAGTACAGTGCCAGCACCTCATCCAACCCACTGAGCTGCAACGGACGGATCACAGCGCGGGCGTGGTCGACGACCAACCGCAGTGGTTCACGGCGTCCTTTCGCCACCGAGGCAGCCTCGGCCAGTGCCGCCAAACCCTGCGAGCCCAGGTAGGTCACCGCAGTCAGGTCAACCACGACCGGCCGCCCGGCGGCGTCTACCAAAGCCGCATCGACCGCCACCCGAAGCCGATCGACGGTGAGCAGGTCCACCTCGCCCGAGACGACGACCACGATCGCCGCCGCATCGCTGCGGACCCCGATGCGTAAAAGCTGCTCAGTGGAGGGCTCGTCCTCCGGCAGGTCGACCACCGCCGCACAGTACGCGCCCTCACTGGTGCGGGTGCATCCCAGCCGGAGTTCCGAAGCCGTACCGCCGGGGGTTCGTGATCATGCTCGATTATCGACCAAATATCACTGAACGGTGACCGATCTCCTGAACCGTCTCGTGATCTCGTTCCACACACCTGGACTTCGGCGTGGCGATGGTCAGAACACAAAACCGGTTAAAGACCGAGTCCTAGACTGCCGAAATCTATAGAGGCTCAGTCTTGCCTGCCTGATCTGACGGGGAACGTGCGGGCGAGGTGGAAGACGGGGGGAATGTCGTGCCTACCTGGCGTTCGTGCTGGTGGCCCCACGCAGGCAAGGAGTCGAAGCGGGATTCGCAATATCCTCTCGAATGGGGGAGGAGATGAGCGTGGACGAGTTGTGGTCGGATGACTTCGAGGTCCTGCACTGGGTAGTCGAGAGGTTCGAACGCAACGGGCACAGCATCGAGGTGGGTGAGGCGCTGCGCGTCTTTCCCGAAGAGCAGTACGACAGCGTTCGGGCATCGTTGAGCCGCTTGAGCACCCATACCTACCTGGTAGCCGTCAACGGTGGCAGGCACAACCGAGGCAACCGGCACAGCGCAGAACCGGGCGGTGCTTCCGCCATCACGGAACGCGCACTGGGTGTCGCCGGCGGATGGGCGAACAACGCCGAGATCCTGGCCGACCGGATCCTGGCTGTGCTCGCCGAGGGTGCGGCGAACGAGACCGATCCTGAGCGCCGATTCAAGCTCAAAGCCGGACTCAAAGGTGTCGGCGGGATGACCCGGGACGTACTGGTCGGCGTGGTCGCCGCCGCTCTCGCTCGAGCCGACACCACGCACTGGCCGCCGTGGCCGCGTGCCCGCGACCCGATCACTCAGGATCGCTCTTAGCTGCCGGTGTGGGCGGGCGAGGTACCGAGCCAGCTTCCATCCGGCGATCACCGGATGGAAGCTGGCCCACCGGGGCCCGGGACCTCCGCAGATCCGGGCTCCGGTGGAAGGCGAAGTTTACCCGGTCTAATTGAAAAAGACACTAAGAGGATCCCCCTGGCACCGCCACCATCAGCAGACCCTGCCCCGCCCCGCGCCCGGCTGTCACCTTAAATGATCACTGGTTTTGATGAGTGCAAATGATTGGACCAAGAACCTCGCCAAAATAACGAGGTGAATCCTGGCGGTGGTTTTGTTTTACGTTTTCACATCGACCATCGCGCGCCTACCCGAAGGGATTACCAATTCAACCCCGATAACAACACAAGAAGGCCGACAACCAGAGCGGCCCCGGCAGCGAGAAGGGCCCACGCTGCGGCTCCACCCCTGGGGTCGTCCCCGCGATCCAGCCGTGGCAGACCACAATCAATACACTCCGAATCGCTCATCGCTCCTCCTCGCCAACCCTTTCTCCATGGGTCGGAAGAACGGCCGGCGACGTTACCGTTTCCGCAATACTGGCGCAGCGCAACCCTCCACGAACACGGTGCGATTGAAGCCGCGTTGCACAACGTAGTGAGGCGTTTTCATCGAGTGAGTCATTTGGTATCAGGTCAGCAACTCGCGGAGCAGGCTAAGCCCGTCGCGGATCGTACGGCGTTGCTCTCCCGTCGCATTGCCCAACGCGATGGCCAACCGTCCGAATGGTCCGGCTTCCATGTCCGCGACGTACCGGTCCACCTTCTCGGTGACGCAAATACGGGTATAGCGCCGATCGGTGTCGTCCTGAACCCGCTGGACGAGCCCGCGCGCCTGCAGCCGGTCGACAATCCCGGAGACCGTGCTGTGCCCGGTGCCCAGCTCACGGCCGAGCTCGGTCACCGTGGCGGGACCGTTCACCACGAGGTGGGCCATCACGCTCACCTGGGGCCCGGTCAGCCCGCTGCGTGCGACATCCTCCGCGCTGGCGCAGAGCAGATCCCGGCGCAGCACCCGGATGTGGGCCACGATCTCCTGCGCCTGGGTGCGCAGATCAGGCTCGGTGGCGGTCATGAGGGGGCAAGTGTATTGCCTCCACTGGTACGTTGCACACGACGCGTCGCATACGACGAATTATGGGAGGCGAGATGGCAAGCATCGCGATTCAGCGGGTGACCACACCGGCGGGTGACCCCGCATGGCTGGTCACCGACTACGACGAGGTCAAAGCGCTGTTCGGGGATCCGCGCCTGGGCCGTTCTCATGCTGAGCCGGAACAGGCAGCTCGCGTCTCCCAATCCGCGATCTTCGGCGGGCCGATGGGCCACCCCTCGACCGAGGCAACCGAGCATGCCCGCACCCGCCGCCTGCTCGCACCGGCATTCTCCGCTCGGCGGATGTCGGCGCTGCGGCCCCGGATCTCGACCATCATCGCGGAACTGCTCGACGGCATGGCGCAGCAGACCCCGCCCACCGATCTGCACGAAGCGCTGTCCTTCCCGCTCCCCGTGCTGGTGATCTGCGAACTGCTGGGCGTGCCCTACGCCGACCGGGAGGAGTTCCGGCGATGGAGTGACGACGCAGCGCACATGACCGATGCCGCTCGCTCCCAAGCCGGGCTGTTCAATCTCTGGCAATACATGCGGGCCCTGGTGGATCGCAAGCAGGCCGAACCGGGGGACGACGTGATCTCCGAGCTGGCCGCCGCGCTGGCCACCGACCCGGAGCTGACCCCGGACGGCATTGCGATGCTCAGTGCCGGGCTGCTGTTCGCCGGTCACGAAACCACCGTGGCCGCGATCGATCGCGGGGTGACGCTGCTGCTGACCTACCCCGAGCATGCGGATGCGTTGCGCCACGACCCGGCACTGATCGAACCCATGGTCGAGGAGATCCTCCGCTCATGGCTGCCCATGCGCACCTCCGGTCTCGAGCAAGCCGTAGGGATACCCCGGTACGCCAATACCGACTTCGCCTTCGGCGGCGTGACCATCCGAACCGGTGACCTGGTCATGCTCGGGCTTCGCGGGGCCAACCTGGATGAGCAACGGTTTCCCGATCCGGAACGGTTCGACCCGCACCGCTCCCGCAACCCGCACCTGACCTTCGGTCATGGTCCGCGGTTCTGCGTCGGCGCCCCCTTGGCCCGGATCGAGCTGCAATCCCTGTTCCCAACCTTGCTGGAGCGGTTCCCCACGCTGCGGCTGGCGGTTCCGCTGGAGTCCCTGCGGGGTCGCGACGAGTTCCTCACCGGGGGCCTGGTGGAGCTACCCGTTACCTGGTGATGGCCCGGTGCCGGTAGAGGTCGCGCAGCAGCGCGATCTCCGCTCCGTGGTGAATGGCCTCCCGGTTGATGTGCAGCACCAGGGCGGCCATCGGGTAGTCGGCGAAAGGCCCCTCAGCGGGGCCGCACGGGCGCGCGAGACCGTCGATGCCAAGCCCCCGCACCCCGCCCACCCAGGAGGCGTAGACCTCGTCGAGCTGGCGTAACGCCCCCGCGGCCGTACCTGCGTAGTCGAAGATCTGGTAATCGATCGTGCGGTCGCCGAAATGGTTGCCGGTCCGCATGCCGAGCACGCCGACGATGATGTGACCCAGCCGCCAAGCAATCGTGCCGACCGGCGGGGGATCAGGCTCGGGGTACGCGAAGTCGATGGTGAAGGCGCCACCGCCGGCCTGGATCGGGGCGGTAGAGGTACCGCGCGGGCGGATGCTCCAGCAGCCGGGCACAGGTTCCCAGAAGTACTCCTCGTCGGTGAGACCGTCCAACCGGGAGCGGAGTTGGTGTTGCCAGTGCCAGTCAAGCTGGTCGACCAGCTGGTGGGTCCAGTCGATGCCGGTGTACAGGGTGTCGTTCACGTGGCGACGGTATGCCACGCCCCCGACAAGGTGCGGCTGAACGGCACAGAGACGGGATAACCTCTACCATCGCAAAGCATGTCACTCGTTGCGACTCAAGCCGGCCTTCTCGCCGCCGAGCTCGAGGCCCGGGGTTTCCTCGCGGGCGTCGGTAAGACCATCCTGTTCGTGATCATCATTCTGGTCGTGATCGGAGGTTTGATCGGGTTCTCGGTGGCACGGAAGTTCGGCGGGCGCCGCTGAGGGTGGAGATGCGAAGTCGGCCCGGTGAGCACACGGAGAGGTAAGGTTCTCAGCCGTGCCCACCGGGCCTGCTCGCGAGTCGCCGACGAGCGTCTGGTTGTTCGCAGGCAACGACGGATCGGTTCATCACCGGATCGGTAAGGGACGGCGCGCATTCGGTGGTGGTGGTTCGGTGGTCATGGCCGGTGACGGCGATGATGGCGTCGCCGGCCCAGCACCGGATGGCCCACTGCCAGCGGGCCCGGCACCATGGGAACAGCGGTAGCGGGGAGCGGCCGGATCGAAGTTGGCGGCACGTTCGCAGGCCGTGGTGGACCCATCGGCCTCTTCCACCGTCCAGCCCACGGGTGGCTCACCACGAGGACCCTGGCCCCCGGTAGCTCCCTGGCACTGGGTGGGCTCGGCCAGGCACGGTGGGGACTTGCCCGGCTCTCCGCGGGGCCCACGCAGTTCCTCGGTGTTCGCCGTGATGTAGGCCTGAACCGCCTCGCTGAGCGCCTGCGGCGCGGGACCCGCTGGAGGTGGAGGCAGGGTGGCCAGCTGGGCGGCGATTTCCGCCTTGATCTGGGTGGGAGTGGGAACCGTGACGGAATCCGCGGCGATCTTCGCGGCGACCTGAGCGGTGGATGCCGCGGCCAGCACCTGAGAATCCGGCACCGTTCCCGGCGCGGGGATCGGCACCGTCGCCAGACCACGACGGGCGAGTTGTTCGTTGGCTTGAATACCGAGATCGTGGGCGCCCTGAGCAAGCCGCCGGATGTCGGCTGCAGAGGCTTGCAGCTGGGCAGATCGCGCCTCATCAGCAGTGGTATACGCCGAGAACCGCTGGGATAAGGACATCAGCGGGATACCGACGAGCAACGACGTGATCACCGAAGCCACGATCGCGCCGCGGAAGTAGGCCCGACCTTCCCGGCGGACCTCTCGCTGCGCCGCCTGCGGCATGGCCTGTGCTGTCTGCGCGATCGAGTCCCGCAGCTCTTCCAGGCCCCTGCTCAGACCGTCAACGCTGGCCATTGGCGCCTGCCATCTGCAGCGCTTCGAGCCGGCCGACGCGGTTCTGCAAGTCGGTGATCTCAGACTGGATGAGGGCGACGGCGTCGCCGGCCTGGCGCCCGATCGCAATCGGATCGAGTTGTGCCGGGGTGAATCGTGCCGCTTTGCGGCGCTCTACAAGTATCGGGCCCACCATGGCTGTGATCACGACCCCCACCAAGGAGATTCCCGCGATAGTGATCGTCAGCCATGGCGGCCCTGAGGTCCCAGACTCCACGCTGCCAATGCCCCCCGGTTTGCCCTTTCCGTCACCCCGAACAGATATCGCCGATCTGGACTATCACAGCCGGCACAGCCGTCGCAGCACCAGATGATCGCACCCTGCAGGATCGAATTCTGATGCTCAAAAAAGTCCAGTTCAGATACCGGGAGCACCTATCCCGAGAAGGTGGGAAGGTTGCCGTTCTTCACTGTCTGGTGATTTGCTTCCCAGGCGGTGAGCACGTTGAGTGGCAGGCGGCCACGGTCACTGACGCTGTGACCGTTCTGCTTGGCCCACTCACGGATGGCCCGAAGCGTGTCGCGGTTGTAGCCGCTGCGCGCGGCGCCACCATTACCAACACCCCGGCCAGCCGACCGATCGGATCCACGAGTGGCCGGACGCCGACCGCTGGTCTTGCGAGCAGCAGCGACGTAACGAGACAGGTTGTCGCGGAGCTTGGCGGCGTTGTCGTCCGCCAGGTCGATCTCGTACGTGACGCCTTCGAGCGCGAACTCGACTGTCGTAATGCCTTCAGCTTCCTCACCGGTGAGGTCATCGATGAGGGTGACGATGGTCTTCTGAGCCACGGGTACGGATTCTCCTTGTAGGAAGTAACGCGGCATATGCGCAACTGCCGTGTCGTGAACACTGACGGCGATAAGATACACACCGCATCCACGATGCGAGTGGGCGGCATGCCGAAAGCGTTGTTATGGCAGCGGAGCTCGCATCGCCACTCACGCCGGTGGTGGTACTTCAACCGGCACGGCGTAAGCGCGCCACCTCGGCAAGCACGACGCCGGCGGCAACCGACGCGTTGAGCGACTCGACCTGCGCAGCCATGGGTATCGACACCACGGCATCACATGTTTCCCGCACAAGCCGGGACAGCCCGCGGCCCTCCGAACCCAGAACAAGCATCAACGGTCCAGTGGCCAGCGGGAAAGTATCCAATGGCATCGTGCCGCCGGCGTCCAGGCCGACCACCATCAAGCCGGATGCTGCGCAGTTCTTGAGCGTGCGCACCAGATTGGTCGCCCGGGCCACCGGCAGATAGGCCGCCGCGCCCGCCGAGGCCCGCCAGGCCACCGCGGTCATTCCGGCCGAGCGCCGCTGCGGCACCACCACCCCCTGAGCACCGAACGCGGCGGCTGAGCGAACCACCGCGCCGAGATTGCGCGGGTCAGTCACGCCGTCGAGCGCCACCAACAGGGGCGGGACTCCAGAACTGTGGGCGGCGGCCAGCACATCCTCCGCAGCGGCGTACTCGTACGGCGCCACCTGCAGCGCAACCCCCTGATGCAGCGCACCGCCGGCAAGTCGATCGAGATCAACCCGGGGTACCTCGAGGATGGACAGGCCGGCATCAGCGGCCAACCGCATCGACTCGCTGACCCGGTCATCGAGCTCCATCCCGATGGCGACGTGCAACGCGGTGGCCGGCACTCCAGCGCGCAGGCACTCCAGCACCGGGTTTCGGCCGAGCACGGTCTCAAACGGCTCGTTGCCATCCCGGCGCCGGGCGCGAGCGGCCGCATCGCCGCCCTGGGCTCGGCGCCGCTGCCCGGAGCGGGCCTCGCCACCCTGGCGGTGCGCTGGATGGCCCGGCCGCAGCTCGGCGGGCGGGGTGGCACCGCGGCCGCGCAGGCTCCTGCGCTTCTGCCCACCGGAACCGACGACGGCGCCCTTCTTGGTGCCCGGCTTGCGCATCGCGCCCTTACGCTGGGAATTACCGGCCATGAGCTCAGGCTCCCTTGACTGTCCACACCGGACCGTCGGGGGTGTCCTCGACGGTGATCCCGGCCGCGAGCAGCCGTTCGCGCACTGCATCGGCGGTCGCGTAGTCGCGACGACTCCGAGCCTGCGCACGCTCGGCGAGCAACCGTTCCACCAGCACACCCAAGGCCGCAGCCGTGGCGTCCGACCCGGACGTCGAACGCCACTGAGCGTCCAGCGGATCCAGGCCGAGCACACCGGCCATCGACCGCACCGCACCGGCAGCCGCTACCGCCGCCAGGTGGTCCCCGGCGTCCAGCGCCGCGTTGCCCTCGTGCACGGTCGTGTGGATGGCGGCCAGCGCTGCGGGTGTGCCCAGGTCGTCGTCCATCGCGGCGACGAAGGCTGCGCACCAGACGCCCGGCTCCGGCACCCCGCACCGCTCCCGCACCCGGTGCACGAAGGACTCGATCCGCTGGTAGGCGGCCACCGCCTCGTTCAGCGCTCCGTCGGAATACTCGATGGCCGACCGGTAATGCGCAGCGATCAGGTAGTACCGCAGCTCTACGGGGCGGACTCGGCGCAGGGTGGCTGGGACGGACAGGGTGTTGCCCAGTGACTTGGACATCTTCTCGCCGGAGAGCGTCACCCACCCGTTGTGCAACCAGTACCGGGCAAACCCGTCGCCGGCTGCCCGGGACTGAGCCCGCTCGTTCTCGTGGTGCGGGAAGACCAGGTCCAGCCCGCCGCCGTGGATGTCGAATTCCGGCCCGAGGTAGGTCGTGGCCATCGCGGAGCACTCCAGGTGCCATCCGGGTCGGCCCGGTCCCCACGGCGTGGGCCAGGACGGTTCACCCGGCTTGGCGCCTTTCCACAGCGTGAAATCCCGTGGGTCGCGCTTGCCCGACGCCGCGGACTCCCCCTGGCACACCTCGTCGAGTCGCTGGCCCGACAGCGACCCGTAGTCCTCCATCGTGGCCACCGCGAAGTAGACATCGCCGCTCGCCGCATAGGCATGCCCGGCCTCGATCAATCGCGCCATCAACTCGACCATCTGCGGGACGTGACCGGTGGCACGCGGCAGCACCGAGGGCGGCAGGCAACCCAGCGCGGTGTATGCCTCCTCGAATGCGCGCTCGTGCAGGTAGGCCCATTCCCACCAGGGTCGTCCCGCCTCGGCGGCCCGCAGCAGGATCTTGTCGTCGATGTCGGTGATGTTGCGCACGTACAACACGTCGTACCCGTTGGCCATCAACCAGCGGCGCAGCACGTCGTAGTTCAGCGCGGAACGTACGTGCCCGATGTGTGGGACCCCCTGCACCGTGGCGCCGCAGATGTAGATCGACGCCGCGCGTGGTCGCAGCGGGACGAACTCGCGGAGGCTCCGCGTCGCGGTGTCATGCAGGTGCAGGCTCACCGGGGTGATGGTAGAGGGTCGTGAGTGCGTAACAGTGTTCTAACACTGTTACGCACTCACGAGCAGCACCACTGCCACCGCTGCCACGCCCTCCCCGCGACCGGTCAGCCCGAGGCCGTCGGTCGTGGTCCCGGATACTGAGATCGGCCCACCCATGGCGCCGGACAGGACCCGCTGCGCCTCATCCCGGCGTCCGCCCACCCGGGGCAGGTTGCCGATCACCTGCACTGCGCCGTTGCCCACCACCCAGCCCTGCCCGACCAGCCTGCGGCGCACCTCAGCGAGCAGTTCGGCGCCGTGCGCGCCGGTCCACCGCTGATCGTCGGTGCCGAACACCGCACCCAGATCGCCCAGACCTGCGGCGGACAGCGCAGCGTCGCACAGGGCGTGCGCGGCGACGTCGCCGTCGGAGTGCCCAGCACATCCGGGTATCCCGGGCCAGTGCAACCCCGCGATCCAGCAGTCCCGGCCGGCGTGCAACGGGTGCACGTCGGTCCCGATCCCCACCCTCACGGCTGACCCGGTACGCGTAGCTGACCGGGGGTTCTCGCGCCGACCACCGCCTCGGCCATGGCGAGATCGAACGGAGTGGTGATCTTGAAGGCATGCGGATGCCCGGGAAGGGTGCGCACAGACACTCCCAGCGCCTCAACGAGGCCGGCGTCGTCGGTCACCGGCCCGCACGGCGCCCGGTGGGCCCGGCGGAGCAGGTCTGCGTCGAACCCCTGCGGGGTCTGCACCGCGCGCAGGCTCGCCCGGTCCAGCGTGCCCACCACGCAACCGGCGGAATCCACTTGCTTGATCGTGTCGGCCACCATCAGCACGGGCACCACGGCCTGCGCCCCGTCCAGGACCGCCCGCACCACCGCTTGGATCACGCCCACCGGGGTGAGGCAGCGGGCGGCGTCGTGCACCAGCACCACGTCGGCGTCCGTCATGCTGCCCAGGGCGGCCCGGACCGAGTCCGACCGGTACCTGCCACCAGTCACCACGCGCACCCGATCCCCCGCGTCGGCGAGCGCCGCCCGGGCATCGTCATGGTGATGCGCACCCACGGCGACCGCCACCACCTCGACGTGACCGGAAGCCAGCAGTCCCTGAACGCAGTGCCAGATCAGGGGGCGCCCGCACAGCGGTACGAACGCCTTGGGCATCCCAGCCGCCAACCGCTCGCCGCGTCCCGCCGCAGGGACCAGCGCCGCTACCCGCCGTCCGGGCCACGGAATAGTGCGACGGTCAGCGGCGGGTAGCTCAGGAGGCGGCAGCGAGGACCTCGTCGAGCAGCACCTCGGCGTTGTCCTCGTTGGTGCCTTCGGCGAGCGCGAGCTCACTGACCAGGATCTGCCTGGCTTTCGCGAGCATCCGCTTCTCGCCGGCCGACAGGCCGCGATCACGCTCACGACGCCAGAGATCCCGGACCACTTCCGCCACCTTGTTGACGTCGCCCGAGGCGAGCTTCTCCAGGTTGGCCTTGTAACGCCGCGACCAGTTCGTCGGCTCCTCAGTGTGAGGAGCCCGCAGCACCTCGAAAACCCGATCGAGACCCTCTTGGCCGACCACGTCCCGGACACCGACGAATTCGGCGTTGGCAGCGGGAACACGAACAGTCAGATCACCCTGAGCGACCTTGAGAACGAGGTACTTCTTCTCCTCGCCCTTGATCACTCGGGTCTCGATGGCCTCAATGAGAGCGGCACCGTGGTGCGGGTAGACGACGGTCTCTCCGACCTTAAAAACCATGTGTCCTCTGCCCCTTTCGCTGCCTCCAGGTTACCACGCCCCGGAATGGTGGTGCGCGGGGCATCGGGCGCGTCGTCGCAGGTCAGAGGATCCGACAACGGGCTCACACCAGGCATCTCGGTGCTCCGCAGCTCACAGTCACTCCATTGTGGACCTGCTACGAGGGATCCGCGTCGACGGGCAGAGCCGAACCGAGTCGGACCGCGTCGGACCGGGGCGGGCTGAGCCCACTGGTACGTCGCGGCTTCCGGATGGACCTGTCGGATACGCTCTGAGCATGCGGGTCCCCCTCAACGGCATGGCGCGAATCCTCACCTGTTGCGCCGCCGCGTTGGCCGTGGCCGGCTGCGGCGCGGGCCAGGTCACCCAGACCGACAGCCAGGTGTCCGCCGTCGACGGCGCCTACGGAAACGTCGGAATCGGGGGCAGCATCGCGCTGCGCAATGTGCTGATCCCCTACCCCCGCAACCCGCAGGGCAACTACGCCGCAGGATCAACCGTGCCGGTGCTGCTCACCATCGTCAACCAGGGCACCGATCCCGATGAACTGATCGCCGTGAGCAGCCCCGTCGCCGGTCAGGTCATGTTGATCGGCGCGACCCAGATCCCGGCCGGCACCACCCTCACCAGCACGGCCGCCGGCAGCACGACCGGCACCCCGCAACCCACCAGCCCACTCGACGTCGGTGAGCTGCGGGTGCTGCTCACCACCAACCAGCCCGTGCGCGCCGGGCTCAACACCCCGATCACCTTCGAGTTCCGCAACGCCGGGAAGCTCACCCTTCCCGTGCCCATGGCCACACCCTCCGACTCAGCCAGCTAACCCCCGCTGTCTCTCCCCGACATGGAGACATATCGGGGTTCGAGGGGGGCAATTCGGCCCGATATGTCTCCATGTCGGGGATGAGGGGGCCGGGGTGTCGGGGTGGGTGGATAGCGTGCGGCTGCATGGGGAACGTTCGGAGCGGTCACCGCTGCGCTGACTGCGGTCACGAGGTGGCCAAGTGGGTGGGGCGTTGCCCGGAGTGCCACACCTGGGGCAGCGTCCTGGCCGCCGGGCCGCGACCAGCCGTCCCGGTGGCGCCCGGCGCCCCCTCGGCACCGGCCCGCCCGATCTCCCAGATCGATCTGGACTCCGCGCAGGCCGATCCCACCAGGGTGAGCGAGCTCGACCGGGTGCTCGGCGGCGGTCTGGTACCCGGTGCGGTGATTCTGCTGGCCGGCGAGCCTGGGGTGGGCAAGTCCACCCTGCTGCTCGAGGTCGCGCACCGCTGCGCGCAAGGTGGACGCCGCGCGCTCTACGTCACCGGAGAGGAGTCGGCCGGTCAGGTCCGGTTGCGGGCCCAGCGCACCGGCGCGTTGCACGACGAGCTGTTCCTGGCCGCCGAGTCCGATCTTGCCGCGGTGCTCGGGCATCTCGACATCGTGGAGCCGGGGTTGCTGATCGTGGACTCGGTGCAGACCATGAGCTGCCCGGGGGTGGAGGGCAGCCCGGGTGGGGTCTCCCAGGTCCGCGCGGTGGCCAGCGTGCTGATCACCACTGCGAAGCAGCGCGGGCTACCCGTGGTGCTGGTCGGCCACGTCACCAAGGACGGCACCGTAGCCGGGCCGCGGGTACTGGAACACCTGGTGGACGTGGTGCTCCAGTTCGAAGGTGACCGGCACTCCACGCTGCGGATGGTCCGCGGGATCAAGAACCGGTTCGGGCCCGCCGACGAGGTCGGCTGCTTCGAGCTCACCGAAGGCGGCATCGTGGGCTTGCCCGACCCGTCCGGGCTCTTCGTCACCCGCCGGGACGGGTCGGTGCCCGGGACGGCGGTCACGGTGGTCGTGGAGGGGAAGCGCCCGCTGCTGGGCGAGGTGCAGGCGTTGGTCGCCAAGTCCGCACTGGCCAACCCGCGCCGCGCGGTCAGCGGCCTGGACTCATCACGGGTGGCGATGATCCTGGCCGTGCTGGAGCGCCGCGCGGGGGTGGAGCTCACCGGGTCCGACGTCTACACCGCGACGGTCGGGGGGATGCGGGTCGCGGAACCGGCCGCCGATCTCGCCGTGGCACTCGCCGTGGCCTCAGCGGCCAGCGACTTCCCACTACCCCCGCACACCGCGGCGATCGGGGAGCTCGGGCTCGCCGGCGAGGTCCGGCCGGTAACCGGGCTGGGCCGGCGCCTTGCCGAGGCCGCCCGGCTGGGCTTCCGGCACGCACTGGTGCCGCCGGAGAGCGCAGCAGCCGGCAAGCTGTGCGCGAACCCGCCGGGAATCCGCCTGCACACGGTGACCGAGCTGGGTGCGGCCCTGGACTGGTTAGGTCCGTGACGCCGCGCCGGTGGTCATGACGGCGCCAGCGGTCGGGGTGCCCGGCGGTGCCGGACCCAGCGGTAGTGCAGCACGAGGCTGACCGAGAGCCAGAACATCGGAGCGGCCGGCCAGAACCATGGCACCGGGCCCAGCGCCCAGCGCACGATCAGCAGGGTCGCCAGGACTACTGCCAGGGCGGCGTGCACGGCGAGGCGATGTCGCGCCGCGGGATGCAGCGGCAGGCTGAGGTCGGGCCCAGCAGAGGGCTGGGGCGCGGGGAGGTCGTCGGTGAGGCCGGCCAGATCGGCGCGGATCTTGGCCGCATACGCGGCGCCCTGGCGCTCATCGGCCTCGGCGAGGGTGAGCATTCCCCGCTCGGCAGCATCGCGGATGCGGGTGGCGACCCGCTCGCGCTCGGCGTCGGAGACGCGCAGCGAGCTGGGCGGAACGCGGGATTCGGAGTTCGTCATGCGGTCGATCGTGCGCGGGTGCGACCGGCGGCGCGTCCCGCTCCGGTCGGCACCTGACGCACCTCCGGCGGAGGCTGTGAGCTCCCCCGCACCCTCCCCGGGGCGTAGCCACGAGTACGCCCGCGAACCGACGTCGCGGGTCGGTGCCGCGGATAGGCTCAGGCCCGTGCTGGCTGTGTGGCAGGGCCGGATCCGAGACGTCGCGGTGGCCCTCGTCGTCGGCTTCATCACGCTGGTCGGCACCCATTTCGCGGCGCTGGGTCAGCCGGCGGCCCGGCCACTCGATGCGCTGGGCGTCGGGCTGCTGGTCGCCGGCCCCGCCGCGCTGGTGCTCCGGCGGTACTGGCCGGTGTGGGTACTGGCCACCGTCACGGCGGCGATGGTGATCTACCGCGGCCTGGGATACCCGATGGGCCCGGTGTACCTGGCCAGCGTGGTGGCCCTCGTGTGTGCCGTCGTCGCCGGCCACCGGTGGCCCGCGATCGGGATCATCGCTGCCGGCGGGGTGGCCTCGATCGGCTGGAACGCGGCGCAGCATCCGGGGCAGTCACTCCCGTGGGTCAGCATCGGCGCCTTGACCGCCTGGCTGGCGGCGCTCATCGCCGCCGCCGAGCTGTGGCGGGCCCGCAGGCAGCGGCTGGCCCAGGACCAGGCGACCCGGGCCGAGATCGCCCGGCGCCAAGGCGCCGACGAACGCCTGCGCATCGCTCAAGAGCTGCACGACCTGCTCGGCCACCACGTCTCACTGATCAACATCCAGGCCGGGGTGGCGTTGCACCTGATGGACGGCAACCCCGAGCAGGCCCGCATCTCGCGCAGCAGGTCACGGCTGGACTGTTTGATCGCGGTGAGCGCGGTGCGGGCC
>OBLV0100000205.1_pt1 | contig 19196 bp, 13 predicted proteins | sample 1520071 | NCBI WGS metagenome assembly OBLV01 (sample SAMEA3888446, study PRJEB22518) | metagenome | reverse complement strand
GAGACTTATCGGGGTGACAAGGGCCCTTGTCACCCCGATAAGTCTCCATGTCGGGGTAGGCGGGTCAGGGCGCGGGCGATCTCGGCGGCGACGGTTGCTGCCTCCCGGTCACCGAGAACGATCAGGTAGTGGTTGGTGTCCTCCACGAGCAGGTGCGCCAGGCCCGGCACCGTCTGCCTGGCTCGGCCCACCACCGCCTCGGAGATCAGCGGGCGGTTCTCATCAGCGAGACCCCGGGGAGCCCGGAGCAGGCTCACCGGCCCTGGGGCTGCGGTCAGCGCTGCCCAGGCAGCCGCACTGTCGAGGATGTCCCGGCCGTCTGTTCGCACGGCCTTCTCCGCCATCCGCACCCGCAAGGCACCAGGCGGCCCGGTCAGGTCGTAGTCCACCCAGCGCTCCACGTCGGAATTCCACCGGCCGGCGAACGCGGGATGGCGGCGCCAGAAATCGCGGTAGTCCTGCGGAGAGGCGAACTCCATCCGGAGCCGGGCCAGGGCGGGACCGAGAACCGCCTCGAGCACGGCCTCCGGGTCGAGATGTGCGGGCACCGGAGCCGAGAGCCCTCCATCGATGAGCACCAGGCCGGCGCAGCGGTCCGGATGGGCGACGGTCAGCCGGGTGACGAGGTAAGCCCCCATCGAGTGGCCCACCAGTACGGCCCGCTGCGCACCCCAGTAGTCCAGGACAGCCACCAGATCGGCCACATGGACGTCGAAACCGTAAGGTCCCGGCAACCCGGAGCTGGCGCCCCGGCCCCGCAGGTCGGGAGCCAAGAAGGTGATCTCGCGTGCGGCCAGGTGGCGAGCCAGCGCCACCAGCGAGCGGTGCGAAGCGGTGATCCCGTGCGCTCCCAGCACCAACGCACTGGCACCTGGTTCGCCGGGTCCTGCGACGGCGACGGTCAGCGGACCGCCGGCAACGGGGACCGTGAGTTCGGTGTGGAACGCGGTGACCGAGGATGGCAGCGGAACCATTCGCTCCAGATTACGGCCAGTCCCGCGGATCTTGGGGTTGCGACTAACCCTGTCGTCACCGAGAGCACGAAGATCCGCGGGACAGGCCGTAGTTCCCAGATCAGGGTCCCGGCGAGCCACCTTTCCGCGAAGGTCACTGCGCAAGCAGGTGCTGGTTGCTGCGGCGTGCCAGGTGGGCGAGCTCGGCGAGCTCGACCACCTCCCGACCGGCGGCACGGAGCATCTCCGCGCCTTGGCAGTCGACGAACAGCTCGGGCTCGCGCCAGGCGAACACCACCCGCGGGATCGGGGTGGCGACGATGAGCTCGGCACAACCGCGTGGTCGTGACGCGCGGGAGCTGCACGGCTCCAGCGAGCTGTAAAGGGTGGCGCCGGCGAGCAGGTTCCACGGCGGCAGGAGCTTGGCCAGCGCACTTTCTTCAGCGTGATCGCGGGGATCAGCCTCACGGGAATAGCCGGTGGCGAGCACCTCGCCACCGGCGTCGACGATCACCGCACCCACGGAGAACGCGGTTCGCGACGGCGGGCAGTTGCCGGCGAGCTCGATCGCCTGCATCAGGTAGCGGCGATCTCGCTCGATCGTGGTCTCCGTCATCGGTGCCCCATGCACATCGGCGAATGAACCGCGCCGGTCAGCGGGTGATCGTGATGGCTTGTACCGGGCAGGCCAGCGCACCTTGTTCTGCTTGAGTCTCCAGCTCCGGGCCGATCTCTGAGTTGGGAATCAGGCAGTGCCCGTCATCGTCCAGCTCGTAGACCCCCGGTGCGACCGCCTGGCACTGACCGTGGCCCTCGCAGATATCGGTGTCGACCTCGACGCGCACGGTGCCCTCCTCGGCTTCGACTCAGTGGTGGGAGTGCGACCATATGTGACCCTGCGTTCTACTGCATTCCGACCTCTGCCCTGCCCCTGATGGTCGCGACCGCATCCACCGGGTATCCGGTCGAACCACGGCAATCGCCCGGAATACCTAGGCAATCCGGGTGCACTCCGGCACCCGAAACGACGCTGGTCTCGGACACCAGGGTGAGGGGGGTTTAAGTCGGCAAGCAGAGTCCGGTAGACAGTTAACTTGTGGCGTGACGACCTTTCGACCGCGTCGTTAGGCGTTGCAGGTATGACTTCGGCGTGGTCGGGGGCCGACGAGGAGGTTAGGTTCAGTGGATCGTCGGGTACGGCGGGCAGTTCTCGAGCGCTTGGCCGCGGTCGAGGACATGGCTGCGCGAGCGGGTGCCACACTCTCGGCACCTTTGGCGCGCAGGCACATCCGCACCATCACCGACGGTTGGCGTGGTCTGCTCGTCCAGCACCAGCCTGACAACACCGGTCGCTGCCCGGTGTGCTCGGGGTGGTTGCGCCGCCGCCGCTGGCCCTGCGAGGTGTGGGTCACCGCGCACCACCACCTCATCGGTGAAGTCCCCGAACCATCCGAACGCCTCACCAGGAATTCCAACCCCTTTTGCCGGCCACGCCAGGTACTCGTGGTCCCGCGCCAGCTCAGCGCTCCCGGTGAGGATCAGGCCGCGCTGCGCTGGTCCGCGGCGCCGTCGCGAGAGGTCGACCCGCAGGCCCAGGGTGACGGGACCTCGATCCGTCCGACTTGATCGTCCGATCCGGCAATCTCATGATTGTCGGGCTGGCCGCATAGTGTGGCCATCGTGCCGGTACAGACTCAACAGAGTGGTGCGAACCAACGTGGCTGGATCCGCAAGCTCTGGGCAGCCTGCTGGCGACATCCCTACATCGCGGCGACGGCATTGCTCGCCTCCGGTGTCGGGGTCGGTATGGAGGCCATCACCCCGCTGCTGACCCGGCTCGCCCTGGACGATGCGGTGGCGGGTATTACCCAGCGGCTGGCCTGGCTGGTAGCCGCGCTCGCCGGGGTTGCGCTGCTGCAGTTCGGGACAGCATTCCTGCGCCGGTACCTCGGTGGTCGGCTGTCCCTGGACGTGCAGCACGACCTGCGGACAGCCGTGTTCAGCACGGTGCAGAAGCTCGACGGTGCCAAGCAGGACGGCCTGCGCACCGGGCAGGTCGTGTCCCGCGCCATCTCGGACTTGCAGCTGGTGCAGGGCCTGTTGTCGGTAGTGCCGCTGGCCGCGGGCATGGTGGTGCTTTTGGTCGTCGCGGTGGCCGCGATGCTGTGGCTGTCTCCGCTGCTGACGCTGATCGCGCTGGTCGTGGTGCCGGCCGCGGGATTGGTCACCACCCGGACCCGACGCACGCTCTTTCCGGCGACATGGTCGGCTCAGCAGCGCGCAGCCGACATCGCCCAGCATGTCGAGGAGACGGTGACCGGAGTCCGGGTGGTGAAGGGCTTCGGTCAGGAGGCTCGCGCGGTGGCGCGGCTGGAGGACCGGGCCCGGCAGCTGTTCGCTGAGCGCATCCGTTCGGCGCGGCTGAACGCGACGTTCACCCCCACCCTGACCGCGTTCCCGTCGCTGGGCCAGGTAGCGGTGTTCGCCCTCGGCGGGATGCTGGCGCTCGACGGGAGGATCAGTCTGGGCACGTTCGTGGCCTTCGCCGCCTACCTGGCGATGCTCGTCGGGCCCGCGCGGATGATCGCCAGCATCATCATCCTCGCGCAGCTGGCGCGCGCCGGAGTGGAACGGGTGTACGAGCTGATCGACTCCCAGCCCGAGGTGCGGGATGCGCCGGACGCGGTCGATGTGCCCGAGGGGCCGCTGGAGGTACAGCTGGACGGGGTTCGCTTCGGCTACGCCCGCAGCGAGCCGGCGCTCGACGGGCTGTCGCTGCGCATCGAACCAGGTGAGACGCTGGCGCTGGTGGGCACGTCCGGCTCGGGCAAGTCCACGGTCTCACTGCTGCTGGCCCGGTTCTACGACACCCATCAGGGTGCGATCCGGGTGGGTCCAGCCGGCCGGACCGTCGACGTTCGGCAGCTGCGCTTGGCCTCGCTGCGCCGGGCGATGGGGATGGTGTTCGAGGAGGCGTTCCTGTTCTCCGACACGGTACGGGCCAACATCGCCTACGGGTGCCCGGACGCCACCGACACGGAGGTGCGTCGGGCGGCCAGGATGGCGGCAGCGCACGAGTTCATCTCCGCTTTGCCGCAGGGCTACGACACCACCGTCGGCGAACGGGGTCTCACCCTCTCCGGCGGGCAACGCCAGCGGATCGCGCTGGCCAGGGCGCTCCTGTCGGACCCGAGAATCCTGGTGCTCGACGATGCCACCTCCGCGGTCGACGCCGCCACCGAGGCCACGATCCACGCCACCCTGCGAAGGGTCACCGCCGCCCGCACCACCCTGCTCATCGCCCATCGCAGGTCCTCGCTGGCGCTGGCCGACCGGATCGCGGTGCTCGACGGCGGGCGGGTGATCGACGTCGGGACCGAGGCCGAGTTGACCGCCCGGTGCGCGCTGTTCCGCGCTTTGCTCGCCGGACCGGGCGAGGTGATCGAGAGCGCGCCCAGCACCGTGTCCAGCGCGGGGTCGGCCGCGCTGAGCCCAGGTCCGGATGGCATCACTGCGCAGCTGTGGCCCCCTACCGAGGCATCGGATGCGCCGGAAGGCACCCAGGACGGCTCCCGGACCGGCCAGGCGGCGCGGAACGCGGTGGGCCCGGGGCGAGGTGGCTCCGCCCGGGGCGGGCTGTCCGGTGGGATGGCGAGCGCTATCGGGCCGACTCCGGAACTGCCCGCGGCGGTGGCCGCGCTGCCCCCGGCGACCGCCCAGCCGGATACCGGAGGGAGAGACCCGACCGCTCCCGGCCCGAACCTCCGGCTGCCCCGGTTGGTGAGGCCGGTGCTCGGGTCGCTCGCCCTCACCGCATTCCTGGTGGGGCTCGACGCGCTGGCCAGCGTGGCGTTCCCGGCACTCGGCGGGCTTGCCGTGCACGCCATCACCCAGCACGCGCCGAACCTGCTGACCATCGCGGTGACGGTCGGCCTCGGAGTGGTCGCCGCTGACTGGCTGATCATCGCAGCACAGACGATGGTCGCCGCGCGGGCCGGTGAAACGCTGCTCTACCTGCTGCGGGTGCGCAGCTTCGCGCACCTCCAGCGGCTCGGGCTCGACTACTACGAGCGCGAGATGGCGGGCCGGATCATGACCCGGATGACCACCGACGTGGACGCGTTGTCCACCTTCTTGCAGACCGGCCTTTCCACCGCGCTGATCAGCGTCCTCACGGTCGTCGGCGTGGCCATCGCGCTGCTGGTCACCGACGCTGGTCTTGCTGTGGTGGCGATGCTCGGTCTGCCGGTGCTGATCGCGGCCACGGTGGTGTTCCAGCGACTGGCCTCCACGGCCTACGCCGAAGCCCGGGAACGGGTCAGTGAGGTCAACGCCGACCTGCAGGAGAACGTCTCCGGCGTTCGGGTAGCGCAGGCCTTCACCCAGGAACGCCGCTCCGCACGGAACTTCGCCGCCCGCAGCGACGCCTACCGGCGCAGCCGCTTGCGCGCCCAACGCTACATCGCCACGTACTTCCCCTTCGTCGCGTTGCTGTCCGGCTTGGCGGAGGCCGCGGTCCTGGGCGTCGGCGCCTTCCGGGTCGCCGAGGGCACCGTCACCGCCGCCGTACTCACCGCCTTCCTGCTCTACCTGGGTATGTTCTTCGCGCCGGTACAACAGCTGTCCCAGGTCTTCGACGGCTACCAGCAGGCCGCAGTCGGGCTGCGGCGGATCCGGGAGTTACTGGACACGCCGACCTCGGTACCCGCACCCGGCTCCGACGCCACGCCAGTGCCCCAGCGGCTGCGGGGGGAGGTGGAGCTGCGCAATGTCACCTTCAGCTATTCCGGCGTCCCGGAACCCGCGCTGGTCGGGGTGTCATTGCGGATCGCCCCCGGCGAGACGATCGCACTGGTGGGTGCCACCGGAGCCGGCAAGTCCACCGTGGTCAAGTTGCTCGCCAGGTTCTACGACCCGACCGCCGGGGCAGTGGTGATCGATGGGACGGACGTGCGGCGCTTCGACCCGGCCGCGTTTCATCACCGGCTGGGAGTGGTGCCGCAGGAAGCGCACCTGTTCACCGGCGACGTGGCGGACAACATCAGCTTCGGAGTGCCCCACGCCACCCCCGCCGAGGTGGAGGCGGCGGCCCGGCGCGTCGGCGCGCTGGAGGCCATCGCCGCGCTGCCCTCCGGGTTTCGCCAACCGGTCCAGGAACGCGGGCAGGGACTCTCCGCCGGGCAGCGGCAGCTGATCGCCTTGGCTCGCGCCGAGCTGGTCGAACCCGACCTGCTGTTACTCGATGAAGCCACCGCGGCTCTCGATCCGTCCACCGAGTCAGCGGTGCTGGCCGCTGCCGACCGGATCGCCGCACACCGCACCACGGTCGTCATCGCGCACCGGTTGGCCACCGCGGCCAAAGCCGACCGGATCGTGGTGCTCGACGGCGGCCGCATCGTGGAACAGGGTCGCCATCTCGAGCTGCTCGCGGCCGGTGATTACTACGCCCGACTGTGGTCCGCCGGCTCACCAGACGGCTCCATCGCCGCCTAGTTGCGAGCTCTTCAAGTACCGCCAACCCCGGCCCGGCAGGTCCGTAACAGCCGCCAACCCGCGACGCCCGACCACACTGTTGCCAAACCGCAACACGCGGTAGCGCGCCACCAAGGCAGGCACGACCCGGCCTAGTGAGGCCCCGGATCGCACCCCGGAAAACTCCACCGGGCCGCCGGACAGCGCTGCGGCCTGACCCGCCGAACAGCAACGTTGAAGGAGTGGACACCCCGGTCACAGGGGGTCACGGGGTGCCAACCCGCCACGGGTCGCCGGACGCCTCATATCCGGCGGCGAGGTCTAGCCTGGAGGCGCGTCAGTGATCCTGAGCAGTCGGCGCGCGAAACGGATAGAAACGGATAGAGGCGACTTCCAGCAGTGTCCCGCAGCGACAACCCGGTGCAGTTCGGTCCCAACGAATGGCTCGTCGAGGAGATGTACGAGCAGTTCCTCGCCGATCCCTCGGCGGTGGACTCCTCGTGGCACGACTTCTTCGCGGACTACCGGCCCGCGCCGCAGGGCGACAACGGCACGCGGCGCACCGGCGTCCGGCCACGACCGGAGAAACCGCCCCGAGAACAACCAGGAACGCAACCCCAGAGCCAGCCGCTTCCCGCCCCAGCGAAGGTCGACGCTCCCCACCGGGTGAGGCACGACATCCTGCAGGGCACCGTCACCCCACTACGCGGCGCCGCGGCGCGGGTGGTGGCGAACATGGAGACCTCGCTGGAGCTACCGACGGCCACCAGCGTCCGGGCGGTACCAGCGAAGCTGCTCGTCGACAACCGCATTGTGATCAACAACCACCTCAAGCGCACCCGCGGTGGCAAGATCAGTTTCACCCATCTCATCGGCTATGCGGTGGTTCAGGCGCTGGCGACCTACCCGGCGATGAACCGGCACTTCGCCGCCGACGAGGACGGCAAACCAGCATTCGTCACACCCGAGCACATCAACCTGGGCCTGGCGATCGATCTGCAGGCCAGCCAAGGCCGCAGCAAAAGCCGAAGCCTCATCGTCGCATCGATCAAGGAATGCGAGGTGATGACCTTCGCCCAGTTCTGGCAGGCCTACGAGGACATCATTCGCAAGGCCAGAGAGGGCCGGCTCACCGCCGAAGACCTCGCGGCCACCACGATCTCGCTGACCAACCCGGGCACCATCGGCACCAATCACTCGGTGCCCCGGCTGATGTCCGGGCAGGGCACCATCATCGGCGTCGGCGCGATGGAGTACCCGGCGGCCTTCCAGGGTGCCAGCGAGCAGGCACTCGCCGAGATGGCGATCAGCAAGATCATCACGCTGACCTCCACCTACGATCACCGCATCATCCAGGGAGCGGAATCCGGCGAGTTCCTCCGCCGGATCCACGACCTGATCCTCGGTGGAGACAACTTCTACGACGATCTGTTCACCTCGCTGCGCATCCCCTACGAGCCGGTGCGCTGGGTGCAGGACATCCCCGAGGGCGCGGTCGACAAGACCGCACGGGTACTGGAGATCATCGACGCGTACCGCACCCGGGGCCACCTGATGGCCGATACCGACCCGTTGAACTACCGGCAGCGCAAACACCCCGATCTCGACGTGCTGCAGCACGGCCTCACCCTGTGGGATCTGGACCGGGAGTTCGCCGTCGGTGGGTTCGCCGGCCGGTCATACATGGCGCTGCGCGACGTGCTGGGGACGCTGCGGGACGCCTACTGCCGCAATATCGGTGTGGAGTACATGCACATCTCCGCACCCGACGAGCGGCGGTGGCTGCAGGACCGGGTGGAGCGAGTGCACGAGAAACCCAGCAGCACCGAGCAGAAATACATCCTCTCCAAGCTCAACGCCGCGGAATCGTTCGAGGCGTTCCTGCAGACCAAATACGTCGGGCAGAAACGGTTCTCCCTCGAAGGGGCGGAGACCGTGATCCCGCTGCTGGATGCGGTGGTGGACAAAGCCGCCGAGTACCAGATGGACGAGGTGGTGCTCGCCATGCCGCACCGCGGGCGGCTCAACGTGCTGGCCAACCTGGTGGGTAAGCCGTACTCCCAGATCTTCCGCGAATTCGAGGGCAACCTGGACCCCGGGCAGGCGCACGGCTCGGGTGATGTCAAGTACCACCTGGGCGCGGAGGGCAAGTACTACCGGATGTTCGGCGAGGGTGAGACGAAGCTGTCGCTGATCTCGAACCCGTCGCACCTGGAAGCCGTGGACCCGGTGCTCGAGGGCATCACCCGTGCCAAGCAGGACATCCTGGACAAGGGCCCGACGGGATTCACGGTGCTGGCCGTGGCGCTGCACGGCGACGCCGCCTTCGCCGGCCAGGGCGTGGTGGCCGAGACGCTCAACCTCTCGCAGCTACGCGGGTACCGCACCGGCGGGACGGTGCACGTGATCGTGAACAATCAGGTCGGGTTCACCACGGCACCGCAGTACGCACGTTCCAGCGAATACTGCACCGACGTCGCCAAAACCATCGGTGCGCCGGTGTTCCACGTCAATGGTGACGACCCGGAGTCCTGTGTCTGGGTGGCCAAGCTGGCGGTCGATTACCGGCAGACGTTCCAGAAAGACGTCGTGATCGACATGATCTGTTACCGTCGCCGCGGTCACAATGAGGGCGACGACCCATCGATGACGCAGCCGAAAATGTACGACATCATCGACAGCAAGCGCTCCGTCCGCAAAGGATATACAGAGGCGCTCATCGGTCGCGGGGACATCTCTATAGCGGAGGCCGAACGCGCACTGAAAGATTATGCCCAGCAGCTCGAGCACGTTTTCAACGAGGTGCGGGAGCTGGAGAAGGCCGACACGGCGCCCAGCGAGTCGGTGGAGGCCGAGCAGCTCGTGCCCACCGGGCTGGACACCGGAGTCGATCTCAGTGTCATCGAGCGCATCGCAGACGCGCACGTCGAGTTGCCCGAGGGCTTCACCCCGCATCCCAGGGTCAGCCCGGTCCTGGACCGGCGGGCGAAGATGGCCCGTGAGGGCGGCATCGACTGGGCCTTCGCCGAGCTGCTGGCACTCGGTTCGGTGTGCCTCGACGGCCGGATGGTACGGCTGTCCGGTCAGGACAGCCGGCGTGGCACTTTTGTGCAACGCCATTCCGTGCTGATCGACCGCAAGACAGGGGCCGAGTACACACCACTGATGAACCTCTCGCCGGACCAGGCGAAATTCATGGCCTACGACTCGGCGCTGTCGGAGTTCGCGGCATTGGGCTTCGAATACGGCTATTCTGTGGCGAACCCGGACGCGCTGGTGCTCTGGGAAGCGCAATTCGGCGACTTCGTCAACGGCGCGCAACCGGTGATCGACGAATTCATCTCCTCCGGTGAGGCGAAGTGGGGTCAGCGTTCCGACGTCGTGCTGTTACTGCCACACGGGCACGAGGGGCAGGGTCCCGATCACACCTCGGGGCGGATTGAGCGGTTCCTGCAGCTGTGCGCCGAAGGGTCCATGACCGTCGCCCAGCCCTCCACTCCGGCGAATTACTTCCATCTGCTGCGCCGGCACGCTCTGGACGGGGTGCACCGTCCGATGGTGGTGTTCACGCCGAAGTCGATGCTGCGCCTCAAGGCGGCGGTGAGCCCGGTAGAGGAATTCACCTCAGGACGCTTCGCCTCGGTACTGGGCGACCCGACGATCAACGACCCCGCCGCGGTGCGCCGTGTTCTGCTGTGCAGCGGCAAGATCAGCTACGAGCTACACGCCGCACGGCGGGATCGAGGCATCGAGGATGTGGCGATCGTCCGTATCGAGCAGCTCTACCCGTTACCACAGCGCAGGCTCAGCGCAGCGCTGGAGCGGTATCCGAACGCCACTGACGTGCGCTGGGTGCAGGAGGAGCCTGCCAATCAGGGCGCCTGGCCGTTCTACGGGCTGAGCCTGCCCGCGCTGCTGCCCGAGCGGCTGGGCATCCTGCGGCGGATCTCCCGGCGCGCCATGGCGGCACCGTCTGCGGGGTCAGCCAAGGTGCATGAGGTGGAGCAGCGGGAACTCATCGCGGCCGCCCTGGACAGCTAACCCGGGCGCCGGCCTATCGCGTACGCTGCCTCGCCAAGACTGGGCGCGCCCGCAGGCGGGAAGGAACCGAGGGTGTATTTCACCGACCGCGGCATCGAGGAGTTCGAGGAGCGGCGCGGCGACGAGCGGCTCAGCGTGGAGTGGCTGGCTGCCCGGATGCGCGCGTTCGTCGATGAGCATCCACAGTTCGAGGACGCCATCGAGCGGTTCGCGACGTTCCTGGCCCGCGATGACGCCGACGAGCCGGACGGCCTCGCGGGCTGAGCGTGGTGGTTGCCGGCTACCAGGCGTAGGCCTCGGGAGCGGGCTTGGCGCCATGCGGTCCCGGCGAGGGGAACAGCTCATCGAGCTGGGCCAGCACGTCGGAGCCCAGGGTGATCTCCACAGCGCGGAGCGAGCTGTCCAGCTGCGCGACGGTTCGCGGGCCGACGATCGGCGCGCTCACCCCGGGCTGATGCAGCAGCCAGGCCAGCCCGACGTTGGCCGGATCCTCACCGAGATCGGTGCACATCTTCTCGTAGGCTTCGACGCGCTCCCGGTTCGCGCCCAGCGCGTCAGCCGAGCGCCCCGACGTGCTGCGCGAGCCGCCACCCTCCCGTTGCTTGCGTAGCGCTCCGCTGAGCATGCCGCCGTGCAGCGGCGACCATGGGATCAGCCCGATGCCGTACTCCTGGGCGGCAGGCAGCACCTCGAGCTCGACCCACCGGGTGGCCAGGTTGTAGATGGACTGCTCGCTGACCAGCCCGGTGATATGTTGCCGACGCGCTGCCTCCTGGGCCGCGGCCAGGTGCCAGCCGGCGAAGTTCGACGAGCCGACATAAATGATCTTGCCCTGGTGCCGGAGTAGCGACATGGCCTCCCAGATCTCCTCCCAGGGGGTGGCCCGGTCGACGTGGTGCATCTGGTAGAGGTCGATGTAGTCAGTCTGCAGCCGGCGCAGCGAGGCGTCGCAGGCCCGGCGGATGTTCAGCGCGGAGAGCCTGGTCTCGTTGGGCCAGTCACCCATGGAGCCGTAGAGCTTGGTCGCCAGCACGGTGCGCTCCCGCCGCCCGCCCCCGGAGGCGAACCACCGCCCGATGATCTGCTCGGTGAGCCCCTCCCCCATCTGCCAGCCGTACACATTGGCGGTGTCGAAGAAGTTGAGGCCCTGCTCATGAGCCCGGTCCATGATCGCGTGGCTATCGGTTTCCGAGGTCTCCGGACCGAAGTTCATCGTGCCCAGGCACAGCCGGGACACCGAGAGACCGCTGCCACCCAGTTGCGTGTAATCCATGCCTACCAGCCTTACACCGCAGCAGGCATCGGGACCACCCGAGGGGTCTCGCGGCCGCATCACCAAGTCCAGGCGAGTTGCCCGCCCGCGCGCTATGGGTGCCGAGTTCCACCACAGGGCTCTCCAGCTCGAGGTACACAGCGCTGAGGTGAAACTCGGGGCACTGCGTCGTCAGCGAAGAGCCGCATTACCTGGCATCCGGCCGGTTCTCGCTAGTACGCCACCGGTCACGCTGTCCAGCGTTCAAGCCGGGTCGAAGGTCTAGCGTCGGGTCATGGGAAGCTCCCGACTGAGCGCTGGGGATCCGACCAACCCGGTGGAGCGCGCCTGCTCGCTGGACGAGGCGCGCTACGCCGAGCGCGTCGCAAGGTGGCGCGAGCTCTGCGGCGACGCGGACCCTGACTACCTGCCCGACGGGGGCGTCAAAGTCCGATTCCCCGCGGAGCGCTCCGGCCGGGTGCTGGAGCTGGTCGCTGCCGAGCACCAATGCTGCCCGTTTGTCACCTTCTACCTCACTCTGACCAGCGGGTACATCGAACTGGAGGCGTACTTCCCGCAGGGCACCGAAGCACTGCTCACCGAGCTGTTCGGCGTGCCGAGCACGAGCGGCGGGACCTGTTCGTGCTGACCGCCTGCTGCGGATTCGTGGCAGCCCGGCCAGCCGGACTCGGCGCTCGGCCGCGTCCTCGCCGCGTACGACGTGACCGGGCGCCCACCCATCTGCCTTGACCTGCACCTGGGTCGAGGTTGCAAGCTGGGGCGATGAGCTGGTCCCGATGAGCGTGGAACCGGACGCCGGATCCGCGGCTCCGGTTCGCTCGGAGCTGTTCGGGCCGAGCCGCCGCACCACCACGATCGGGGTCCTCCTCCTGATCAGCATGGTGGCATTCGAGGCGATGGGAGTGGGCACCGCGATGCCAGCCCTCGTCGCGGACCTCGGGGCGCTGGCGCTGTACGCTTGGCCGTTCGTGGCTTTCATGGCCGCCAACGTGGTCGGCACCGTGCTGGGCGGGCGGTGGTGCGATCGGTCCGGGCCGAGAGCCCCGCTGGTGGCGGCCCCGGTGCTGTTCGGGGTGGGTCTGCTGGTGGCAGGTACCGCAACCGCCATGCCGCAGCTGCTGGTGGGGCGGATGCTGCAGGGGTTGGGTGCCGGCGTATCGACGGTCGCGGTCTACGTGCTCATCGCCATCGTCTATCCCGAGCGGGCCCGTCCGGCCATGTTCGGGCTGATGTCCTCAGCGTGGGTACTGCCCTCGTTGATCGGACCGCCGATCGCCGGGGTGGTGACCGAGCGGCTGTCCTGGCACTGGGTGTTCTTCGGGCTGGTGCCGGTGGTCGGGCTCGTGATGGGGCTGGTGGTGCCTGCAGCACGCACGCTCAGCCCGCCGGATCCTGGCCGGGAAGCAGTACCCCGGCGACGCGGGCTGGTGCTGGGCGCCCTGTGCACCGCGGTGGGGGTATCCGCGCTGAGCTGGGCCACTCAGCTGCCCAGCGTCTGGACCGCCGTCGTGGCCGGGGTGGCGCTGGGACTGCTGGTGGCGTCGATACGTTGGCTGGTGCCCTCCGGGGTGTTTCGGGCCCGCCGTGGCGTGCCTGCCGTGGTGGCCGCCCGGGGACTGATCGCCGGGGTGTTCTTCACCACCAACTCCTACTTGCCGTTGATGTTGAGTAGCACGCACCACTGGACGCTGGCGACTGCGGGGGCACCACTGGTGGTCGGCTCGCTGGGCTGGTCGGCGGCCTCGGGATGGCAGGGCCGCCACCCCGACCTGCGCCGGCCCAGGCTGCTGCGGATCGGGTTCGGGTTGCTCGCGGCGGGCGCGACCGGGCTGCTGCTGGTCGCGCCGACCTGGGGTATTGCGTGGCTGGCGCTGCCGCTGTGGGGCATCGCCGGGATCGGCATGGGGCTGGGTTACTCATCGCTGGCGTTCCTGCTGCTACAGCAGTCCAGCGCTGAGGAGGTCGGGTTCAACTCCTCAGCGGCCCAGATGTCCGACCAGCTCAGTTCCGCGATCCTGATCGGCGCCGGCGGAGCGCTGTTGGCGCTGCTGGGCTCCCCGGCGCTCGCACTGCCGGTGCTGCTCGCGGCTCTGGCCGGTCTCGCCGTGCTCGGCGCCCTGCTCGCTAGCCGCGCCACCACCGAGTCACACTCCCCCCGATATGGAGACATGTCGGGGTCAGGAGCGCCCGATCCGCCCCGTTATGGAGACATATCGGGGTGACGGGGCGGGGACGCGAGGAGGGTGCGGAAGTCGGGGGCGGGGAGCGCGCGGGAGAACAGCCAGCCTTGGTAGGCGTCCACGCCGAGGTCCCGCAGCACCCGGAACTGGGTGGCGGTCTCAACGCCCTCGGCGACACAGACCCGACCCATGGCGCGGGACATGTCGACCACCGCCCGGGCCACCGCGAGATCCGCCGGATCGGTCTCCACTCCCGAGACGAACTGACGGTCCAGCTTGACGATCTGCGCGGGCAGCTCTTTGAGCCGGGCCAGCGAGGAGTACCCGGTACCGAAATCGTCCACCGCGAAACGGACACCGCGCCCGACCAGCTCGGCCATCGCCTGCCGGGTCGCCGCGGGCAGGCCGATCAGCGTGGTCTCCAGCAGTTCGAGCACCAGACGGTTCCACGGCAGCCCGCTGCCGGCCACCGCGGTGGCGACTGCAGCCACGAGATCGGCGTCACCGGGATCGGCAAGGTTGACCGCGACAGCGACCGGACGGCCGTCCCAGCTCACCCAGTCCCGGGCCTCACGCAGCGCGGTACGCAGTACCCAACGATCCAGCTCGCGCATCAGGCCACCCTGCTCAGCCACCGGCAGGAACACAGCCGGGCTGAGCATCCCGCGCTCCGGGTGCGGCCAGCGGATCAGTGCCTCCGCGGAACGGATCATTCCCTGCGCGTCCACCACCGGCTGGTAGTGCAGGGCCAGTTCGTCGCGCGCCAGCGCCTCACGAAGCTCGCACTCCAGCGCCACCTGCTGATCAGCAGATTCGATCAGCGCCGCGTCGGCCACGGTGAAGGTTCCGGGCCCGGTGGCTTTGGCCCGGAACATGGCCGCGTCGGCGAAGCGCATCAGGTCCTGCGCGGTGCTGGCCGAGGCGTCCGGCGTCGCCGCACCGATGGTCGCGGACAACCGGATCACCTGACCACGCAGCGGGATGGCGGTGCGCAGCAGCCCTGAGACGGTGGCCACGAGCGAGCCGACGCCGCCCTGGGCGGCGACCTCGGAGCAGGTCACCACGAATACGTCCCCGGAGAGCCGGCCGGCCGAGCAGCTCTCCGGCAGGCCGTCGTGCAATCGACGTGCCAGCGCGATCAGCAGCTCATCGCCCGCGTCGTGGCCCAGCGCGTCGTTGACTCGCTTGAAATTGTCGATACCGCAGAACAGGACCGCGACATCAGCGGTATTCGAGGCCAGCAGTTCGGCGAGGGTGTCCTTGATCGCGGTGCGGTTGGGGAGACCGGTGAGCTCGTCGTGCGTTGCCCGGTAGGACAGCGTCTCGGCCGCCCGGCGCCGCTCGGTGATGTCGGTGAAGACCACCAGCAGGAAGCGCTGCCCGTCGTCCTGCACCGAGGCCGAGACGTGCAGCTCGCAGCACACCGGGTCACCGTCAGCCTTGAGCAGCATCCGCTGCGGCACCGTGTAGCTCTCCGGCCAGTTCGCGTGCCGGGTGCGCAGGATGCGCAGCTTCTGGGCGCGCTCATCGGGGTGGGTGAGCGCCTCGGAGCTCATCCCCCGCAATGTCTCCAGGTCATAACCCAGCAGCTTGCACAGCGCCTCGTTGGCATCGACGAGCCGGTTGCCGTCGTCGAAGATTCCGATCCCCACCGGGGTGATCGCCACCAGATCCGCGAACCGCTGGCTGGAGTGCATCATCCTGGTTTCGGCGGCCCGCTGCTCGGTGACGTCCTGCACGGTGCCGACCAGGCGGCGGCTGCTGGAGACGCCAGTGGTGGCCGCACCGTGGCAGCGGAAGATGCGGACCGCGCCATCCGGGCGCTGCACCCGGTACTCGCAGGTCAGCGGTGCCTGGTCGACGACCAGCCGGCGGCACGCCTCGTCCACCCACTCCCGGTCCTCAGGATGCACCAGGGACAGAAAGGCCTGGTAGGTGGCCTGCTGGGCGCTCACGCCGTAGAGGGTGCACATCATGTCCGACCAGACCAGCCGGTCCGCATCGGGATCCCACTCCCAGGTCCCGATCCTGGCTACCCGCTGCGCCTGCGCCAGCCGGTGCTGCTCAGCACGTAATGCCCGTTCCAGCGCGCGAATCTGGGTGATCTCCTGCACCGTGCCGACCAGGCGCAGCGCCTCGCCGCCGATCGATCGCTCGGCCCGCAGGCGCCCCAGGTAGTAGGTCTCGCCGTGCTCGGGCCGCCCTCGAAACTCCGCCTCCACCGTCTCGGCGCTCGGATCGGAAACCAGCGCCTGCGCCCGGCGGAACAGCTCGGGCAGGTCCTCGGGATGGATGTGCCCGAACGGGTCAGCACCATCCACGCAGCGGCCACCGAAAAGCTCACCCAGAGCAGCACTGCAGCTGATCTTGTTGGTGGGCCATTCCCAGATGAAGCTGCCGACCCCGGCTATCCGCTGAGCTTCGAGCAGCCGTCCGGGCCCCTGGACCGACTCGGCGGCAGCGGGCGGCTGACCGGCCACGCGCAGCTCGGAGAGGTCGACCAGGGACAGCATGACGAACTCGGTACCCGGGATCTTCCGGCATACCACCCGTACCGGTACCGCACGATCATCGGGCCGGATGAGGTCGGTGTCGGTGCCCGTGCCGGTGTCAGTGTCTATGTCGGTGTCTACGTTCGGGCATACCAGCAGGCGGTGCAACGGGATTCCGGTCAGCGAATCGGGTAGCCATCGGCCGGCGAGCCGGACCGCCGCCGGGTTGGCCTGAACGACGACACCGTGCTCGCAAACCAGCGCGGGCGAGTCGGGCAACGGGATCTGGATCGGTTGACCGGGGGTGAACATCGACGACGCAGGAATCGAGTTGGGCCGGCTCGGCCGGAATGCCGCCAGCGGGCGACCGGGCACGATCCACGCCCCACCATCGGGGTCCGGTGACACGGGTACGAAATCGACCCGCTCAGCCCGCTCGGCCACGGCACCGCCCTTCCGCCGGTCCAGCGCCACCAACGCGTCAGCTCTGGCCGCGACGTGTCACAACCCTGTCGAGTGCACCAACGCGCGAACTGACGATTGGTTATGCGCTGGCAACCACCGCCTGTGACAGTCTCGGCCCAACTTCCCGGGTAGTGGATCTAGAGTTTCACCGGATCAGGGGGCTAAAGTCGCGTTATGCCGTCGCGTGCTGGCTAGGGTGGGGCACCGTGCAGTCCCGCGAACTGGCGGTCCCGGGTGTGATCGAGTTCATACCTGAGGTCTTCCCCGACATGCGAGGCCGGTTCGTCGCCCCTTTTCAGGAGGCCGCGTTCCTGGAGGCCACCGGTCATCGGCTCTCGCTGGCCCAGTCCAACTACAGCGTCTCCCGTCGCGGGGTGATCCGCGGGATACATTTCTCCGACGTACCTCCCGGCCAGGGCAAGTACGTGTACTGCCCCCGGGGGGCGCTGCTGGACGTCGCGATCGATGTCCGGGTCGGCTCGCCACTGTTCGGTCGCTGGGACGCGGTGGTGCTGGATGACCTCACCCACCGCGCGGTCTACCTTCCCGAAGGAGTGGGTCATGCCTTCATCGCGCTCGCCGAGGACACCACCATGGCTTACCTGTGCTCCACCGGGTACAGCCCCGCCACCGAACACACGGTGAACCCGCTCGATCCTGACCTGCGGCTGCCCTGGCCCCCGGAGGTCGAGTACCTGCTGTCCGAGCGCGACCGCAACGCCCCCACCCTCAGCGCCGCCCAGGACGCCGCACTCCTGCCCCACTGGCGAACCTGCCAAGCCCGCTACGCGGAACTCCGGCATTCCACCAACCCTCCGCGCTCAGCGGGGTTCGCGGGGTCGCCGTCGCCCCGCTGAGCGCGCTGAACGCGGGGAAAGCCACGCCGGGGCGGGCCAGATGCGGGCCAGGACGACGGCGACCAGGTGGGCGGTTCCCAGATGGCGGGAATCGGTGGATGCTGCGGGATTGTCTCCCTGTACCCACCAGCCGTCGCCGTGCCGGCCGACCACCCGCTTGACCGACAGCTGACCGGGACGCGCCGCCCAGCGGGCGAGCACGACCGACCCGGGACGGGGCCGGGCCCGCGAGCTGACGAGCACCACGTCACCGTCGGCCAGCGTCGGTGACATCGAGGGGCCGCGGACCACGGCGCAGCGCCACGGCCACCGGACGGGGCCAGAAACCACCAATGATCACCGTCCGGGGTGCTCGGCAGGCCCAGCACGAGTAGGGTCGCGTGACGTTGGAGCACCACATGTCAGGGAGGAACAATGCGACTGCTGTCGCGCATTCTGCACCGCCCCCGCCTGGAGGTCACTGCGCACTGCGACCTCCCATGCGGCGTTTACGATCCGGCGCAGGCGCGGATCGAGGCCGAGTCAGTCAAGGCGATTCAAGAGAAGTACCAGTCCAACGAGGACCCGGAGTTCCGCGTGCGCGCGATCGAGATCAAAGAACAGCGCAGCGACCTGGTCAAGCACCACCTTTGGGTGCTGTGGACCGACTACTTCAAGCCCCCGCACTTCGAGAAGTACCCGCAGCTGCACGAGCTGTTCAACAAAGCCACCAAGGCCGCGGGTGCCTCCGGCACCAAAGGCTCGAACGACCCCGCGACGGGGCAAGAGCTGCTGGACCACATCATCGAGATTGACAAGATCTTCTGGGAGACCAAGCAAGGCTGAGGTCCAAGCGGTGAACGCGATGCTGACCAGCGGCAATACTGCTTGTTGGTCAGCATCGTTGTTCGTCATCGTGCGTTGTTGCGTCGGCTGAGACGGCCCGCAGACGGCCCCGATGCGCACACGGTCCATAGATCCGAGCAGGCCTGGCTGATCGACCATCCCCGAGGTGTCGGAGTGGTCTGGGGTCTGGATGTGGCTTGGGCGAGGGTGGTCTGGTGGTGGCGCATCGACGGGCGGTCGCTTGTTGACCGTGTCCCGTTGGCGGCTGGCATCGTTGCTTGTTTGTGAGCGGCAACGAGGGACGGCACGTCGCCAGCGATGTTCCCGATTATTCGCCGACGGTGGTCGAGCGATCGGGTCCAGCGGTCCGGGCTGCTTTGCTGGCACACGCGCCCGACAGGTGCAGGCAGTTTGAGGCAGAGCTTCGCTCCGCGCTTGCCTCAGCCGCGCAGACCCTTGATCTGTCAGGGCCGCAGGCGGTGCTGGCCCGCTGGCAGGCAGTGGCCATGATGGCAGCGAACCCACTGAGCGACGAAGAGCGTGAGCAGATCGAGCACGCGAAGGCCGGCGATTTTAGTGGGCTGTTCGGCTGGGACCGGGGCGGCAATGGGAGCTGGGTTCGGCGGTAGATGCCGCGC
>OBLV0100000204.1_pt1 | contig 19376 bp, 13 predicted proteins | sample 1520071 | NCBI WGS metagenome assembly OBLV01 (sample SAMEA3888446, study PRJEB22518) | metagenome | reverse complement strand
ACCGCGCCATGGGGTTCGAACCCGTCGGGATCTACCGGCACATCGGCTGGAAGCACGGCACGTGGCACGACGTCTCCTGGGTCCAGCGGAGGATCGCCTCAGGCCAAGACCCACCCACCGAACCCCGTTGACTGACCTGCCTTGATGCCCCTACTCGGGTTTCCATCCATGGTGGGGCGCACTCATCACAGTCCCTCCGAGAGCGCGTCCCAGAAGGACAGCTCGTAGGCCTGCAGCAGCCGGGTCGCCCGGCGTGCCAGCATGGGTGAGTCGCCCGCGGCAAGTCCTTCGCCGAGAACGTCCAGCGCCCGGGACTCGAAGTCCTCGGGAGGGTTGGCGAAGAACTCGAAGAAGGCAACCGCGTCGTCGCCGGCGCCATAGGCCTCGCGCAGCGCCGCCGCGACCTGCCCGCAGTTCTCACCCCAGGCGGCCAGGTTGGCGAGGAAGGCCAGCACGACCTCCGCCCGCGAGCCGTTGAGCGCGAGCCAGGCGACGAACGCCGGGTACGCCTGGGCGCCGGGATGCAGCTCATGGGCCCTGAGATCGTCGTCAGTGAGACCCAGCCAGCCGGCCAGGCCCCGGAGCTTGTCCAGCGCCAGGCCCTCGCTCCCAGCCAGGTCGAGGAAGAACTCGCCTCCGAGCCCTGATGGAAAGCGAGCTGCCAACTGGGCGAAGCTCCTCCGGTCGCTGGACACGATCGCGTACTGCTCCCCGGCCAGCGCACGGAGCCGTTCGCGGGGAACATCTCGCGCCCGCAGGTGTGTGAGGAAGCGATGAGAGCGGATCGCGTCCGCGGTCTCCGCCACCTCGCGCCGGGTCCGCGCGACCAGCTCATGAGCGATGCTGCCCGATTGGTCCTCCATCTGAACTCCTATCCGTTCCGCCCTGACCAGTCGCGTTGCCTCCGAGGCGCGTCTGCGGGCGGCGCACGCGGCCATGGTGGCTTGAGCCTGGCATGCCGCTAGCCAGACGATCCCTCCTCCGTCGGTTGATCGAGAGCGATGAGATGGGCGCGCACGCTAGCGACATCCGGAACGTCGAGTTCGGTGTACAGGGTGAGGGCGTGAAGCCAGTGCTCGCGAGCCTGGTCTGGCTCGCCAACAAGCTGGTGGACGCAGGCCAGGCCGTGGTGGGCGCGAGCCTGCTCGTACCGCTCGCCGATCTCGGTGGCCAGGGCGAGGGCCGCGGCATGCTGAGCCAGCGCCAGGCTGTGGGCGCCCGAAATCCGGTGGGTGTCAGCAAGACCGTTGTGCGCACGGGCTTGCTCGTACCGGTCTCCGATCCGGGTGGCCAGGGTAAGAGCCGCAGCATGCTGGGTCAGAGCTTGATCGGGCTGATGATCGGCGAGCAAGGTCTCGCCAGCGCGGTTGAGCGCGCAGATCTCGCCATGTTGGTCACCCATATCACGGAAGAGAACCAGTGCCTGCTGGTGATGGTCAGCAGCCTGCGGATAACGGCCTTGCCTGCGGTAGGCGGTGCCGAGATCGAGCAACGTGTTGGCTTCGCCATGCCGGTCGCCGATCTCACGGAAGAGAACCAGTGCCTGCTGGTGATGGTCAGCAGCCCGCGGGTAGTGGCCCTGCCTCTGGTAGATCGTGCCGAGGTTGTCCAACGCATTGGCCTCACCGTGCCGGTCGCCGATCTCGCTCGCGATGAGGAGCGCGTGCTGGTAACGGTCGGCCGCTTGCTGGTAGCGGCCCTGCCGGCGAGCGACGATGCCGAGGTTGAGCAGGGCGTTGGTCTCCCCGACTCGATCCCCGATCTCACTGGCGATGGCGAGCGCCCGCTCGAGATGACCGGTGGCCTGCCCGTAGTGGCCTTGCCTCTGAGCAATGATGCCGAGGTTGAGCAGGGCGTTGGTCTCCCCGACTCGATCCCCGATCTCACTGGCGATGGCGAGCGCCCGCTCGAGATGATCAGCGGCGTGCTCATAGTGGCTGTGTTGCCAGTAGACGTGGCCGAGATTGAGCAGCGCGTCGACCTCGGCCGCGGAGGAGTTGGTGCGCCGAGCGGCGTGCAGCGCGTGGGTGTGGATGGTCAAGCCGTCAGCAAAGTGGCCGCCGCCATCAAGGTAGCGGTGCAAGGTGGTGGAAAGTTGCATCGTGTAACTGAGCCAGCCGTGGGCTGCGGTGTACGCACTGACAGCGGTGAGAGTGGCCCGTTCGCTGTCCAGCCACGCCCGGGCCATCGCGCGATCCGGGATTGGCCGGGCGGGCATGGATGATGAGGAAACCTGTGGTCGGCGATGCTGCTCGGCAGGAATGAGGACATCCATCGCGGCGGCGGCGGTTGCCAGGTAGTAGTCGAAAAGGCGGGTTAGTCCCGCCCGCCGCGCCACCCCGGAATCCTCGTCGGCGGCGAGGCAGCTGGCGTAGGCACGCAGCAGGTCATGCATACCGTAACGGCCTGGCCGCGGAGTCTGAATGAGGTGCGCACGGACCAGCACGTCGACTGTCTGCTGTGCTTGATCGGCGCTGGTGCCGACCAGCGCCGCCACAGCGTAAGCATCGAAGTCCGGTCCCGGGTGCAGACCCATCAACCGAAACGCCCGTGCGACAAGTTCAGGCAGGTACTGGTAGGACCAGGAGAACACTCCACGCACTGCTGTGCGGTCGTCGCCACCGGCGTGCAGCAACTCTAGCCGTCGCTGTTCATCAGCTAGTTCGCTGACGAGCTGCTCGAGGCTGATGGCCGGCCTCGCCACGGCAAACTCAGCCGCCACTCGCAACGCCAAGGGCAACCGGGCGCACAGACGCGCCAGCGCAGCGGCGGCCTCGGGTTCGGCCGGTACCCGCTCGCCAATCAGCACCCCCAGCAAGGCGACCGCATCCTCTAGCGGGAGCAGGTCCAGATCCATGCGCCGCGCACTATGCCGTGCCACCAGGCCCGCCAGAGAGTCACGGCTGGTTACTACCACCGCACATGAGGGGGCGCCGGGCAGCAACGGGCGGACCTGCTCAGTGGATGAGGCATTGTCCAGCACGACCAGCATCCGTCGCCCATCCAGAAGGCTGCGGTAAGCGGCAGCGCGTTCTTCGACTCCTACCGGAATGTTCTGCCTGGCCATACCCAACGCTCGCAGGAATCCGGCTAATACGTCCGCTGCCGAGAGTGGCTGCTCGGGATCGAATCCATGCAAGTTGACGTACAACTGCCCGTCCTGGAACTCACTCCGGACCCGATGGGCCCACCGCAATGCCAGCGCGGTTTTCCCCACCCCGGCCGTTCCGGAGACCGCAGAGATCACTACGGCCGTCGAATTCCCTCCTGTGACCGGTGCGTCATCAGCTGTTTCGGTGGTGCGGATCAGGAGGAAGTCAAGATCGGCGAGTTCCTGCTCCCGGCCCATGAAGACCTCGACGTCTGCCGGAAGCTGCGCAGGCACCACTCGAATTGCCGCCGGCTCGGGCGCGTCGACCGGCCGGTACTGGCGTCTCAGCTCGTTGTGGACCGCGACGAGCACGTCGTGCCGGCGCCGCCAGGTACCCACCGCACGCATGTCGTTGCCGGTGCAGACCCGGACCAGTGGTTCGACCAAACGGTCCCATTCCGGCGGCCTGCTGATCCGGCCATCCAGGATTTCATACAGTTGGGAACGGCTGTATCCCACTTGACGGGCCAGCACCGCCCGATGCATCCCGCAGTCCTGCACCAGCCGTCGAAGCCCAGCGCAGAACTCCGCAACTGGGCCCCGGCTTACCTGTCCCTCCACCGAGAATTCCCTCCAGACGTCCGGCGTCGTCCGGACATCACAGCGTCATACACTCTCTCGACCAGCACCGATACCTTCCGTGGCGGACCTGAGCCGATGTTGACGACATTCCTGGCGTGGCTGGTTTCGATGGTCCTAACACCCCGAATCCGACAAATCGGGGAGATACGGGACCTTCATGCATACCTATCGCAACCCCCACCTGTCGAGACCTAAACGGTGCAGTGGCCTGCCGGAGCGGTGGCTTGCCGGCGCAGGTCACGACAGTGATCACGCTGCGTGGAAAAGATGAGACAACGAGCGAGCAATGGTGCAGCTCGCTCAGACGGCCTCACACTTCCGCTACCTCCCGGAGAGCGAGTTGACCGTCCATCGGTTGAGGAGCTGCTGGATCGTGGGGCGAGACGCCGGATCTGCGTGGTGATCGGCGCGGCTGGTTGGGGCAAGACGACGGCAGTGGCCGGCTGGTGCCGTGCCCGTCCTACCGCGTGGCTGCGGTATGAAGATCATGACGGAAGCTCGCAGCGCTTACTGGCCTGCCTGCGAGGGGCGTTGGGGGCACACGCACTCACCCCCGAGCCGAATCTCGATGCTGTGGAGCAGCCAGACACCGTCGCCACGATCTGCGACTGGTTGCGTGGGGTGCTGCACGACGATCTGATTCTCGTCCTTGACGACCTACATGGGATTCAGCCGGGTAGTGATGCGGCACGCGCCATCGAGAGTCTGTGCCAGCGATCACCGGAGCGCCTCCACCTGATCCTGATCTCCCGGCGTGAACTGCCGTTCTCGCTGCAACGGCTCTGGGGCCGCGGACTCGTCACGGAGATCCACGCACCGGACCTTGCCTTCGACGTTGCCGACATCGAGGCGCTCCTGCTCAAAACCGTCGGACCCGACCCACCCGAGCTGGCCGCACACGTGTGGGCCCACACCGGTGGCTGGGCCACGGCCGTGCATTGCGCGATACAGATGCTGCGGATGGCCCAGATGGATCAACGCCTGGTTGTGGTGGAACGACTGTGCCACCCGGGAGAGCGATTCCATGACTACCTTGCCGAGGAGGTGATCGGCACTGCGCCCGGCTGGGTTCAGCAGCTGCTACGCAGGTTGGCGATCTTCGGTGAGGTTCGGTCCGCAGCGGAGATCGCGAGTGGGATCGATGATCCAACTACGGTACTGGCCGAATTGATCCGTCAGGGCCTTGTCCAACGCAACGTGGGGGACAGCACGCGCTGGTCGCTGGTACGCCCGCTGCGTGACTACTTCGAGCATGGGACGGTCCTTTCCTCGGCTGAGCGGACAGAACTGCACATGACGGCAGCTCATGAGTGCATCGCGCGAGAAGCACCGGCCGATGCCCTGCGGCATCTTCTCTCCGCAGGAGATCATGCAGCGTTCGCGGCACTGTTAGTCGATCATGGCGACGCTATGGTGCGGCGCGGCGAACTCGATGTCGTGCTGGAGGCCATCCGGTTGCCGGCGGAGTACCTGGATGACCTGCGGATCCAACAAATTCTCGGGCAGGCGCAGCAGGTCCGCGGCCACTGGACACAGGCATTGGCGCATTTCCAACTCGCCGGCCACCATCACCACCAGCTGGAGCCGGCGCTGGCCTGGCGAGTCGGTGCGATCGCCTTCACCAGAGGTGAGTTCGCCGAGGTCCAGGCGGTGATCCGGCGAACCCGGCTGGACCACGGAGCGGCCCTTGACAAGGCGCGGGTGCTGGCCCTGGCTGCAACCGTCCACCGGATGACCGGTGACCTTGAGGGTCTACGGAAAACGGCTCTGCGAGCCCGGGCCGCCGCCCGGGAGTGCGGCAGCCCCCGCGCATGGGCCAGTGTCCATCAAGTCGTCGTGCTCCTGGCCGCCGCCGAGGGCGACTGGCGCCAAGCCGACACCCACTACACCGGTGCTCTGCGAAACGCTGAGGGGACCGAAGACCTGCTCCAGCTGGCCTGGATCAAGGCTTGGCGCGCATTCCACCTGTTCGAAGCAGGCGTTCCCCAACAGTCCCTGGCTGCCGCCCAGCTCGCACTGCGTCTCGCCGAGCGATGCGAAAGCCCTTTCCTCATCGCGCATGCGCTGACCACCCGCGCCCGCGCCGGCGCCCGGATGGGGAAACCGGCAGCGGCGGGTGATTTCACCACCGCGGTCGACCTCTTCCAACACCTCGGCTCCCGGTTCTTGGCTTGGCCTCTGTGCGGTCTCGGCGACCTGTATCGGACCCGAGGCCATCTGATCCGGGCCCGGACGGTCTATGAGGAGGCGCTGACCCTCGCCGAACCTCACCACGATGTGTTCGGCCTCAGCGCGGCGCTCACCGGACTTGCCCGCATCGCCGCAGCCGATGATCCGCAACGAGCGCGGGAGTTCGCCGCCCGAGCGGTGAACCTCGCCGAAGGACTGCGCACCGTCCCAGCACTCCTCACTCGCGGCTGGGTGGAGTTGATGAGCGGTGATCATCACAGTGCCTTCGCAGATTCCCATCGAGCCATCACTACTGCGCGGCAACGGCGGGACAACCTGGGGCTGGCCGAAGCCATCACTCTCAACGCGCTGTCCACCAGCAATCCTCCGGCAGATGCCGCCATGCTTCGGGAAGCGATCGAAATCTGGCAGGAGACCGGCTGTCGCCTCGAGGAAGCCGCCACCAGAATCGTGGCCGCGCGCATCAGCGCGCCCATTCCCCACCTCGATGCGCACCATGCTGACCGGATACTCCAGGATCATGGTGTCGACGTCGACTCCCGGCGCGTCGCTGGGCCTTTGGGTGTGCTGGTTCGTTCCGCACCCGGTTGGTCCATCAAGACGCTGGGGGTGTTCCAGGTGTTCCGCGACGGGATCCCGGTTCCGAATATCGCATGGAAGTCAAGGAAGGCCAGAGATCTTCTGAAGATCCTGGTCGCGCGGCGCCGTCCTACCCACCGTGATCAGCTGATGGAACTGTTGTGGCCGGAAGTGGAACCCGCTGTAGCGAGCAACCGGCTGTCGGTACTGCTCTCCACGGTTCGGGATGTGCTGCAACCCCATCCGGCGAGCAAATCCCCATTGATAACGGCCGACGGCGTCGTGTCACTCAACCCCACGCAGGTCAGCATCGATGTCGAGGACTTCCTCAGCCAAGCAGCCGCCGCGCTCGATGCAGACCGCACCAACGATCCCACCGCCACCACGCAACTCACCGCCGCCCTCGCTGTCCACACCGGAGACTTCTTCGAAGACGATCCCTATCAGGACTGGGCTAGCTGGCTCGCGGAGGAGGTCCGAGCCACTCACATCGCGCTGCTCCGAGCCATCGCCGCGCGCATGCGCGATAACGCCGACACCGACGCCGCTGTGCGCTACACCCTGCGCTTGCTCGAACAAGACAACTACGACGAACAAGCTCACCTCACCCTCGTCGGCATCCTTGTGAACGCCGGTCGCGTCGGTGAGGCCCGCCGCCACTACCAGACCTACCGCCGCCGCATGACAGAGCTCGGCATCCGCCCACGCCCCCTTCAGCCAGGCGCAGCCACCGATTCTGACAGCTCAGGTCGGTAGCCGACGGCCATCGTCCAGCACCGGCGCTCCTCAGACCCGCCGGGGGCGTGGAATGGAGCAACCCGTGAAGAACCTAAGAGTCAGTTAAGTGAGAGCTAAGCCGGATCGTGGAACCCTTCCATACTCTCTCGTCCAGTTCTCCACAGACAGGGCAGTTACTCGCAGAGACGAAGGATGCACGAGAAAATAATGCCGGACTTTCACTTCAGCATCTTCGCTGGACCACAAGTCAACAGTGTGGATGGTTCCGAATTCACTGAAATAGTGAACAGCACCCTCCTGAGTTCCGGTGAGGCGCATCGCTGGGAGGTGTCCACTTCGGGAATGTGGAGTTGCCTGACCTCTCACAGTCATGTCGGACGGCCACAAGGATGGAAGCTCCATTTGTCGGCAACTGCATCCTCGGCCAAGACAGTGCTTGCTCAAGCACTCCCCATACTCCTCAGCAGCAACTGTGTTTTCAAATTCGCGAGCACGCTCCAACACGTAGCCCAACTCAATGCTCGGCACACCCCTCGGGGACACTCCGGGAAGTTTATTACCATCTACCCGTCCCATGACAACGAGGCTGTTGCGCTTGCCGAAAGACTGCATCACGCTACGATCGGCCTTCCGGGACCGCGAATCCTCTCAGATCATCCCTATGCACCGGACAGTTTGGTGCACTACCGATACGGCGCATTCATCGAGGAAAGAAAACTATCGGACGACGGCCTGTACGCATGGGTGATCTACGACCCGGAAGGCAACCCGGTGGAGGACAAGCGCGGCGGACAATACTTGCCGCCGCCGTGGGCCCAATGCCCTTTTCCCAGTTCGGACGTGAAGGTTCCACCCAGCTCGAAAAGCGACGAAGCACCCGTCCTGGTCGGTGAGCGGTTCCTCGTCAAAGAGGCGATCCGCCATCTCAACAAAGGTGGGGTCTATCGGGCAATCGACACGAGGACGGGCGCCGACGTCGTTCTCAAGGAAGCCCGTCCCCACGTCGCCGCGGACGACACCGGAAAAGACGTGCGAGACCTGCTGAGAGCGGAGGCCCGCGCGCTGGAGAAAGTCGGCCCCCGGGGTGCGGCACCTCGCATGCTCGCACTGTTCGAGCAGGGTCGGCATCTCTTCCTCGCCGAAGAGCTCGTGCCCGGAGTATCCCTTCGGGAATGGGTACTCGATCGCATACGTCATTGCGGGTGGCGCCGCCAGATTCCGGGTGCCGTGGAGATGGCCAACCGCCTGGTGGCGCTCATGAGTGTGGCTCACAGTAGCGGCCTCATACTCCGAGACTTCAATCCCAACAACATCATGGTCCTTCCCGACGGAGAGCTAAGGCTCATTGATCTGGAGCTGGCGGTGTCATCGGGGGATGTTGACGATACACAAACAGGAGCGGGTACGCCGGGCTATAGCGCACCAGAACAGATGGAGGGTGCATCTGCGGCGATCGAAGCAGATTACTTCAGCCTGGGCGCAACCGTATGCTTCCTCATGACCGGCAGCACCCCTGCTTTCCTGGCGGACACACCGAAATCCCGGTCGTTGCGGGATCGGTTGGAAGAATGGTTGGCAGTACGCGCAGAACCAGGCCCGGATGCCATCCAGACTCTGATCCTCGGCTTGATGGACGACGAACCTGGGCGCCGCTGGACAACGATCGACGCTGCACATGCTCTCGCCGCAGCGCGAGAACCGCTGAAGCGGCGGCGGCGAACCCGTCATTCACCAGCACATCATCGCCGCAGCCATGACAGCCGGCCGGGAGGGCAATCATGGCTGGACATCGTGGATGGCAGCATGGGCTACCTGCTGGCATCGATGAATCCCGTGGAGCGGGATCAGTTGTGGCCCGCGTCCTGCGCCCACGGGGCCGCCGATCCTTGCGCTGTCCAGCTCGGAGCAGCCGGAGTCCTCGGCGTCCTCACCAGGTACTTCACGCTCACGCACGATCCTCGCTTGCCAGCAGCCATGGCCACTGCAGGCAACTGGATCAGCCAGCGATTGGAAGCGGAAGGCAAGCGTGCCCCTGGACTCTACTTCGGTTCGGCAGGTATCGCGTGGTCACTGTATGAAGCTGGCCGGGCGCTGGAGAACGACCAGCTGGTGCAACGGGGGCTCGCCATTGCCCTGAATCTCCCAGTGTCCTCGGAAAATCCTGATCTGACTCACGGTACCGCCGGAGTCGGGCTCACCCTGCTCCATCTATGGCTTCGCACAGGAAACGAGGAGTTTGAGCGCCGGGCAGGGAAATCAGCTGACGAGCTCGTGGCGTCGGCTACTGAGGAACCGTCAGGAGTCAGCTGGGGGACACCAGCTGCATACGACTCGAAACTTCCTGGAGGGCGCTACCACGGATTTGCCCATGGTACTGCCGGTGTGGGTTACGTCCTGCTCGCAATAGCCCTCGCCACCGGCCGGTCCGACTGTCTGGAACTTGCATATCACGCGGGCGAAACCCTCCTTGCAAATGCGATTGTGACAGATGACGTGGCCCAATGGGGCGCGGGACCGGATGATGAGCCTACCGCTCCATACTGGTGTCACGGATCGGCGGGGATCGGCTCTTTTCTCATTCGACTCTACCGGGTTACGGCGGATGATCGGTTCAAGAACCTCGCAGAAATGTCAGTTCAAGCAGTGGTGGAGAACTCTTGGCGCGGCGTACTCGGGCAGTGTCACGGGCTCGCGGGCAACGGTGACTTCCTGCTCGACATGGCTGCGGCGACCGGCGCCAAAAGGTACGAGGTCATTGCCCATCAGTTGGCACGAATCATCTTTGCCAGCCGCGCTTACCACGAGAACCAGATCGTATTCCCTGACGAGCGAGGGCACCCTTCCCCGGTATGGGCTGACGGGGTAAGCGGGATCCTGGCCTTTCTTCTACGACTGCAGCACCACTCTCCTCGCTTGTGGATGGTTGATCAGCCGTTCGAATGGAGTCGGCAATGAATACGGTCGGACCAGAGACAGCGCTGGCATTTTCTGGACGCTTCAGGTTCATATTTTCAGCTAGCGGTCAGTACGGAACATGCGTGCGGATGGCCGACGAAGAACAGATCCTCGAGAAGTGGACATTCACCGCTGGCAGGTCACAACACTGTGCCGTCCCCGACGTCGCTGCCAGCAGTGCAACTCATGCACTACCTCTTGACGACGGGAGAATTCTCCTGCTCGATTCAGCAGGATCGAACTCATCGCGAAAACACCTGTTGACTCTACTACGACCCGGCGAGGGTGAATCGCACAAAGAAAGTATCGGCACGATCCCATGCAGGTTGGGAGGCTATCTCCTACCGAGCCCGAGTGCCGCCCAGCTCGGATTTCTGGTTGCGCTTGACTCTGGACATTCGACGATCTGGCGGATTTCCACCTCGCCACCGAGCATCGAGTTCGCCACCCGCGTTCCAGGATTGCTCGATGGCGGCACGTGGCTGGACGACGACGGGAACGTCCTCGCGGTCAACCAGACCTGTGGCCGCTACCGTCCGAACGGGGTTGCCGTCGACCTCACCGAGGATTCGTGGAGAATCATCTGGTCAAGGTCGGTAACCAGCACCGATCGGATCCTGCTGAGCAACCCTTGGTCGAAGACAATCATTGTCACTACCACAGCAACTGGCGAGCAACGGCTCGGTTGGGCCAGCGTCGGTGACCGGACCGTGCATTTTCCCGAGGCCCTGTACCACCCTGGCTACGAGCGCCGAGCGCTAGCTCTGGACGATCGCGGCGAACGGCTTCTGGTACACGAGGTAACGGGAACGGTGTCCCGGCTGTTCATCTACTCCCTGGCTGAGGACCGTCTCGTTCCCCTCCCCTGCCCGCCAGGCAAGATCTCTGCTCCGGCCAGCTGGGTCGGCGACCACGTTCGGTTCCGATTCTCCGCGCCCACCCAGCCGCCCACCCTCGCCACCGTGCAGCTCGCGGGCGTACCTCGATGGTCGGTGAGCCGGGATCACGATGTCCAGGACCACCGCACCACACCGGGCGTCGAGCTGGTCCAGCTCCAGGGCCGCGCGGGAACCGTCGAGGCGATCGTTTACGGCGGAGCGCGATGGCGCGCATGCGAACACCTCGTGGTAGCGCTGCATGGAGGACCGCTGTCCGCGTGGCGATTCGGGTTCGAGCCACTCTTTCACTGCTTGTCCGCGGCGGACATCGCAGTGGTGGCACCGAACTACCGCGGCAGCACCGGGTACGGCGATGAGCACCGGCGGGCGGTGATCGGTCACTGGGGAGGTCCGGACCTCGATGACGTACTCGACCTGGGCAGCGACCTGGAAAAGGACCGGGCTCGCCACCAGCTGCCCAGACCAGTCGTGCTAGGCGTGAGCTATGGAGCATTCCTGGCCCTGCTCGCGGCGTGCGACAAGCCGCAGTTCTGGTCGGCATGCGTTGCACTGGCCCCTTTTCTTTCCGGGCCACGCTTCTATGCCAGCGCCAGCTTCGCGGTGCAACGTCGCATCGAACAATTGGGCGGGCTGCGGCGGATCGAGGATGCCGCCGGACCGCGGGACGCCCTACAAGCGTGCACCAAGTTGTCAGCGCCACTGTTGCTCATGCATGGCGTCCGGGACGAAACGATACCCGTGACGCAATCGAGGATGTTGCGCCAACGGCTTCTCGCGCTCGGCAAGACCGAAGAGGTCGACTTCGAATATGTCGAAGCCGATAGTACCCACGGGGAACTGCTGCAACGCAAAGATCTGAGCCTACGAGTGGCCCGTTTCTGCCGCACGCGATCCGAGCTGGATAGTAATCACAAGATCGGCAACCTGATCAGCCGGTTGCCACACAGAGCCCCTTCCCATTTTATCGGGAAGTGGAAAAAATAATTCACTAACAACACCAAGGAGTTACCACAATGAACAGCTTTGACCTGGTGAACTCGTTGCAAGGGCTGCCCGAGACCAACCCGATCGAGGTCGACGGCATCGAGTTCAACCCCACCTGCCAGTCGCAGTGTGTCGCGCTCACCGTGAACGTGATCCAGACCGTCTGCGCCGTTGTGGCCACCTGCGTCTGAGGCACACAAAGAAGCTAGTGAGCCACATATCAATTTTCAGCATGAAGGGAAGAATCAACTGTGGACAGTTTTGACCTGGTGAGCTCGTTGCAAGGGCTGCCCGAGACCAACCCGATCGAGGTCGACGGCATCGAGTTCAACCCCACCTGCCAGTCGCAGTGTGTCTCGCTCACCGTGAACGTGATCCAGACCGTCTGCGTTATCGCAGCGACGTGCAGCTAGCAGCACATAGCAGCAGCTAACGAAATATGGCAGTTGATGTCGGGGACAGCTGGGCTCGGACGAGGCTATTGACCGCGTCCGAGCCCAGCCACCCGTAAATCAACCTATCCACAAGATCGGCTGGCGATGTTTCCTTCCGAGACCGGCAGCAGGTTTGCGAGAGTGCTCACCCGGATCGCGGGACCGCAAGCACCCACCGGCGCCCTGCTGACCTCGGGCAGCCGCCTGCTCAAGCACAGCGTGCGGCAAGCCCCGTTCATGGCGGCTGCACTGGCGCTGGTCACCGCCAGTGGAGTTGCCACCACGGTATTGATGCCCAGCGCGGTGGCTGCTGCGATCGATGCCGCTGTCGCCGGCGTCAATCTGACTCACACCCTGGTGGCGTTAGCGGTGCTGATCGGCATTGCTACCGCTGTCGACACCTTGGACGGCTTAGTCGGTGCCTACTTCGGCAGCTCACTGACCGCCAAACTCCGGCACCGGCTCGTTGGCCACGTGCTGGCACTCGGCGTCCCCGGTCAGCGCGAGTTTCCCGCTGGTGACCTGCTCTCCCGGCTCACCATCAACGCGGGGGCTCCTGCCAGCTTTTTCCCTGTTCTCCTGTCTGCGGTAGCAACCCTGTTGACCGCCGCCGGTGCCATCGGAGGGCTAGCGCTGATCGACTGGCGCCTTGCCGTGGCGTTCCTGCTCGGAGTGCCACCGGCCGTGAGCCTGGTCCGCCGATTCGTGGCAGTGGCAGGCAATCCGTTGATCAACTATCAGGAGTTCCTCGCCGCGATCATGACGAGACTGCTCGACGCCATCCGGGGAGTCCGGACTATCCGGGCTGCGGACACCTCCCAGCAGGAAATTGATCGCATCCTCACCCCCCTGCCCGCGCTGCATGAAAACGGGCGGCAGGTGTGGGCTGCACAGGGCCAGATCAGTTGGCGGTTAGGGCTGCTCGTCCCGATGCTTCAGATGTTGGTGCTCTCGGTCGGGGGTTTCGCTCTGACAGCCGGCGATATCACCGCTGGTCAGCTGGTGGCGGCCGCATCCTATGCCGGCATGGCGCTGGGCTCGGTCGGGTTGTTGGATGCACTCGTCTCCCTGCTGAGCACCCAGGTCGGGGCCGGCCGGGTGGGCGAAGTACTCGAAGCACAACCAGCGGTCGCGCCGCCGTCAACACTCGTGCCTGCACCGTGCGGTCCGGGCCGGCTTGAGCTGCGGGACATCAGCGTGCGGCTGGGCGAGCGGACGATCCTCGACCAGCTCACTTTGTCGATCCCAGCGGGTAGCAGCGTGGCTCTTGTCGGACGATCGGGCACGGGGAAGAGCGTGCTGGTATCACTGTTCGGCCGCCTGCTCGACCCCGAGGAGGGTGAGGTACTGCTGGACGGCGTTCCGGTCTGCCAGGTGGAGCTCGTCGCGCTGCGACGAGCCGTGACCTACGCCTTCGAACGCCCTGCCTTGCTCGGCGCCTCGGTGCACGACATGATCGCCTACGCCCGCCCCGAGATGTCACGGACCGAGGTCATGGCAGCGGCAACGGCCGCACAAGCCGACCGGTTTGTGCGGCGACTACCCGATGGCTATGACACACCGCTGGCTCGGGCCCCCCTGTCCGGTGGTGAGCTTCAGCGCCTGGGCCTGGCCCGGGCCATCCTTGTCGGGGCCCAGGTGATCGTCCTGGACGATGCCACCAGCAGCCTCGACACCGCGACCGAGGTGAAGGTGACCCAAGCACTCGACCGGATGCTGGTGGGACACACCTGCGTGATGGTAGCCCACCGGTGTGCCACCGCCGCTCGAGCCGATCTCGTGGCATGGCTGGACGCTGGGCGCATCCGGGCACTCGCCCCGCACCGGGTGCTGTGGTCAGACCCTGCATACCGGGCAGTGTTCGACCCTGCCGTAGAGACTGACGCCGAGACCGACAATTCCACCGGCACCGGCAGTTCAGCGCTCTTGCTTGAGTCGGAGCCCTCATGACGTTCGCAGCCGGCAGAAGCCTGCTGGGCTGCCATCTGCGTCCCCAGCATCGAGCACTGCGCCAGCTGGCAGTATGGTCGGCACTCGAGGCGGTGCCCTCCTTCTTCTCCGGGATGCTGGTTGCGACTGCCATTGATCAGGGCTTTGTCGCTGGGCGGTTGCTCGTCGGGTTTGGATGGCTGGCGATTCTGGCCATGTTGTGGGCGGTTGGCGCCCTCGGTACCCGCCAGGTATATCCCTGGCTTGCCTCGACCATCGAACCGCTGCGCGACTCGCTGATCACCAGCGTGGTCTCCGGTGCTGTAAAGCGCTCGCTCCACGGCGAGGAGCAGGCGAGCGCCTCGTACGTCTCGCAGGCCACCGTGCAGGTGGAGACGGTGCGCGCCCTGCTGTCCAGCTTGCTGCGCAATACCCGCCAGATGCTCTCGATGAGCATCGCCGCGATCGGTGGTTTGGCCACGCTCGCCCCGCTGCTCGCCCTCGTCGTCGTCGCGTTTGTGGTACTGGGTTTGATTGGTTTCGCCCTACTGCTGCGCATCCTGGTCGTGCGATACCGGGCGATCGTGCGGTACGGGGAACAGGTCGGCGCGGTCGCTGCCCCGGTGTTCGAGGGGATGCGAGACGTCGTCGCCTACGCCGCCGAGGCACGCGCGGCACAGGAAATCAGTGCGGTCATAGATGCCGAGGCTCGGGCATTACGGTCCTTCGCAAGGGCTTCGGCGTTCCGGGGTCCCGTGATCACAGTGGGCGCCCAGCTCCCCATGCTCGTCCTGCTGGCGTCGACCCCGTGGTTGATCGTCTACCAGCACCTCACCGTCGGCCAGGTGGTCGGAGCGGTCATCTACCTCCTCAGTGGACTGCAGCCCGCGTTCCAGGTGCTGGTGAACGCCGGTGGCACGATTCTCGTGAGCCTCGGGGTGGTCCTTGCCCGGCTCTCCGAAATCTGCACTATCGGCGCCGATTCACCGGAACCCGCCACCCGGTCACCGAGGCTGGTACCCGCACATCACGATCTCCAGGCAGACCGGGTGACGTTTTCGTACTCGTCGCACTCCGAGCCCATCGTGGACGAGCTCACCCTGAGCATTCCCGAAGGGGCACATCTCGCTGTCGTGGGCCCCAGCGGGGTAGGCAAGTCCACCCTGGCCAACCTGCTGGTCAAGCTGGCATCACCGCAACGCGGCCAGCTCCAGCTGGGTGGCCTCATGCTGGGGCAGATCGATAGTGGCCACCTGCGGCGCGCAGTGGCACTCATCCCGCAGGAAGCCTACGTGTTCGCCGGAAGTATCCGGGACAACCTCCGATATCTGGCGCCACAGGCGACGCAGACCGACCTCGAGCGTGCGGTGACTGCCGTAGGGTTTGAGAAGACCCTGTCACGTCTCGGCGGTTACGACGCTGACATCCTGCCTGGCGGCGGCACGCTGTCTCCTGGCGAGCGCCAGCTCATCGCCCTGGCACGGGTCTACCTTTCCCCCGCCGAGGTCGTCATTCTCGATGAAGCCACCTGTCACCTCGATCCGGTCGCGGAGGCGAGAGCGGAAGCCGCGTTCGCTGCTCGGCACGGAACCCTCATCGTGATCGCCCACCGAATCAGCTCCGCGAGACGCGCCGATCGCATTTTGATCATGGATGGGAAGGAGGCAATCGTCGGCAACCATGAATGGCTGCTGGCTCGACACACCCTCTACGCGGACCTCGTCGGCTACTGGGAGGGCCCTACACCAGCCGGCACATCAGAGCCGGTTCCCAACAGCACTGACAGGTAACAACGGGTACCCAGTGCTGATCAAGAGGTTGGGTTACTGGTTATACGCCGTGGGGAAGACGCTCCACATTTGACGGTGGAGGGCGTGAGAGACCCGGAGCGACCAGAAGTCGGGCAGAATCCAGCATGAGCTGGTCCAGGAACTGGGTCGAGACCCGACTCCCGGAGAGCTCGCCCGGGAGAGGGGCATCACGCCGCAGAAATGCTGGAAATCCAGCAGTACACCCGGAAACCCCCACGCCACCGCCGCAGTGAACGCGGTCTCCTTCAGTCTGCTCCGCAGCCAGTTACATCCGTGCTGTCCATGCTACCCGAGCGGGAGGCCGACGTTATCCGATCACGGTTCGGCCTCAGCAACGGTCAACCCCACAACCTCGATGAGATCGGTCGCCTGCACGGGGTGACCCGTGAACGCATCCGGCAGATCGAGACCAGGACCGTGGCCAAACTGCGTCTACATGATCGTAGGCTTCTCGCATGGCCCGGTACTTCGATGTGCACCCGGTCGACCCGCAACGGCGCGCGATCGCCCAGGTCGTCGAGTTGGTTCGCGGAGGTGGGCTCATCGCCTACCCGACGGACTCCTGCTTCGCCCTCGGCTGCCAGCTCGGCAATGCCGAGGGCCTGCACCGGATCCGCGAGATCCGCGAACTCGACGACAAGCACCACTTCACCCTGGTGTGCCGGGACTTCGCCCAGCTCGGGCAGTTCGTCCACCTCGACAACACGGTGTTCCGGCTGATCAAGGCCTCGACCCCGGGCAGCTACACCTTCATCCTGCCCGCGACCAAGGAAGTCCCGCGCCGGCTGCTGCGCCCGAAGAAGAAGACCGTCGGAGTGCGGATCCCGCACCATGCCGTCGCCCAGGCCTTGCTCGCCGAGCTGGACGAGCCGCTGCTGTCCTCCACGCTGCTACTCCCGGACGAGCCTGAACCGCTGACCCAGGGCTGGGAGATCAAGGAGCGGCTCGACCACGCGGTGGACGCCGTCATCGACTCCGGTGACTGCGGCACCGAGCCGACCACCGTGATCGATCTCTGCGGATCCGAACCCGAGATCGTGCGCCGGGGTGCCGGCGACCCCACCCGGTTCGAGTAACCCTCTCGATCACCCGCTACGTGTTGATCCCGGTCAGCGCGAAGAACTCGTGACGGGATCGGGCATCGACGCGGAGGATGCCGTGCAGCGCTGAGGTGATCGTGCGTGAACCGATGGCCCGGACACCGCGCAGTGACATACAGCAATGTTCAGCCTCGATCACCACGCCAACCCCCTTGGGCGCCAGCTGCTCCTGCAACCGGTCGGCAACCTGCTGGGTCAGGCGTTCCTGAACCTGTAAGTCCCGGGAGAACAGCTCGACCACGCGCGCCAGCTTCGATAAACCGATAATACGATCACCTGGCAGGTAACCAACGTGCGCGGTGCCATAAAAGGGGAGCAGATGGTGCTCGCACAGCGAGTGCACAGGAATTCCCTTGACCAGAACCAGCTCGTCGTACCCCTCGTCATTCGGAAAGCTCGTGAAATCGAACTCCCGGGGAGCGAGCAGCTCAGCAAAAGAGCGGGCAACCCGTCGCGGCGTGTCGGACAGATGTTCAGAGGTCGGATCTTTTCCCAGCGCAACCAGCAGATCCGCCACCGCGCGTTCCGCCGCAGATAAATTCACCTCCCTCCGGTGCGGCAGCACCCGAAGGTTGGGATGACTTGGGGACGGGGACTCCTCACGAGGCGATCCCGCGGACTCTGAGAGGCTCATCAGACTGGTCCTTTGCCCGCAACTCGACGAAGCCGGCGGAGGACCCGGTCGACACCGGCCGCTACCACTTGGTCACACATCGCAGTCTCCGTTCCCCACCGGTCTTCTTCTAAAATTATAATTTCTTAACGTTAGAATGCGGCTGCATCGTTCGTCAATAGGAGTCGGTCCTACAGTGAAGTCTGGAGATCCCGGCGGTCGCCACGCTCGGCGACCCGACCGACCGGCGGCCGCACGACGACGTCGTGCGCCAGTCCGAATCTGTCAGCCGGGACGACTTTACGGGTCTGGCGGGAACAGGATCGTGAAGCTGCACGATGGGGGATCGCCGGGGCAACCTCCCAGCTGCTTGTACCGAGCTACACCGGAATCGGTGTATCCCACCCATGACAAGTTCACCAGCGGGTTGTGGACGGAGTTCCCGCCTCCTACTCGTCCCCGATCTGATAGGCCAACTACATCTACAGCGCTCTCCCTCGGCGCGGACGACAACGCACCCTAGCCCACGAACGGACACAATGGTGGCGCAGAGACTGGGTCCTCGCCGCGCACGGACTCATCTCACCGCTCGGCCTTTATCAGAGGAGGAAGAGATGCGCTGCCGAGCTGCGATTCGACGAACCTGTCGCCGGGCTGACGATGTCTCCGGAGCAGCAGGTCGTGCTGGAACGGGCGGTCGATCGTGCTCTGCCTATGGCATGGACGGCCGGGGTGTTGCGTCGCCGGCTGGCCGCTGGCACCTGCTGCACCACGACGTCCAGCTGGAACAGATCCGGGGCGACCGGATCCTGCGCGAAGCCCTTGCCGCGAACGCCGATCCCCTGCACGTCATGACCGTTGTTCAATCTCAGCATGCAGTCGGCCATCGACTACACCGAGATCGCCCGCAGCATGATGGAACACCCGATCGAGTGTTGAGTGCCGAGACAATGTCAGTGACCGCGCCGAATTAATGTCAGCAGAAACGTCTGCAGAAACGTCGTCACGAAACTCGATGACGTGACGAACCGGTCCTCGCCTCAGTGGCACAGGCCAGCCGCGGCCAGCACTTCGTCGGCCAGTTCGGCCGGGGTGAGCCTGTCCGAGCGCAGCATGAGCGTCCCGCCCGGCTGGCGGGCAGCGGCAGCCACGGCCGCGTCCAAACGGCTCAGGGCCCACTCACGGGCCGACTGGCCCGTCTCCGGGTTGCCCGGGATAGGCACACGGGCATTGAGCCGCTCCCTCAACACGCCGGCGTCTGCCTCCAGGAAGACGTGCAGAACCTCCTCGCCCGCGTCGGCCAGGCCATCGAGGATCTCGGCCCGGTAGGCGTCGCGGATAAGCGACATCGGAACTATGAGCGTGTCCGCGTGGTGCCTGCGCAGCGACAGCGCCGTGGTGACGACCAGCT
>OBLV0100000203.1_pt1 | contig 19391 bp, 18 predicted proteins | sample 1520071 | NCBI WGS metagenome assembly OBLV01 (sample SAMEA3888446, study PRJEB22518) | metagenome | reverse complement strand
TGGATTCGTTCCGTATCGACCGAGTAGTGGCTCGCGGTGCGCTCGTCGCTCGGAAGGGGCATTGCTCGTAGCTACCCCGGCGCCGACCCGGCCGACGTTTCCTATCGGCCCGTTTCTCCTGCCCGCCGGTCACAGCGGACGACTTCTGTCTGCGGTCGTCGGCTTCGCCTTCGGTCCAGGTTCTCTCGATGGTGCTGACCGACAACGCGTTCGTTTGGGAGGGCAGGGTGGCGACCCTCCCCGTCGTCGACGGCAGGATTTGCGCTTCGGTGGAGGAGGGTGTCCTGCTCCTCGCCTACGTCGAGCGGTTCGGGAAGGTCGCCGGCCCGCCTGCCGTCGCCCTCGTGACCGGGTTCAACCTTCGTTGCGGGGCCATTGCCTCGTCGTGCACGCCCGACGACGACAACATCCTCGTCGTCGGGACCGGCCCGCGTGACATGTCGGTTGCCGTCAACACCTTGATCGCCGCCGGTGGCGGCGATCTGGCCGTTGCCGGAGGCAAGGTCGTCGCCATGGTCGCGCTCCCCGTCGGCGGGATCGTGAGCGACCTTCCCCTTGCCGAGTTGCGGGCCCCGCAGGCCGAGCTCGATTCCACTGTTGCAAAGCTCGGCTGCACCCTCACCAACCCCTTCATGTTTCTCGGGGTGCTGTGCATCACCGGCATTCCCTATTGCGGCATCTCCGACCGCGGCCTGGTTGATGCCACGACCCATCAATTCGTCAACCCGGTCCTCGGCCCTCCGCGGCCGTGATCCGATCCCGCCCCCTCGGGCGAATGCGCTGTGGAACGTCACAACGCACCAGCAAGGGGGCAAACGGTGGAAGAAGAGAGCTTTACTCGCATGGCCGCGCTCGGCTCGGCCGCCGTCGGCGTGCTGTCGCTCGTGTACTCCCTCTCGTATTTGGTGATCACACCGGCGCCTCAACGAGGCAGCGACGTCGGCCAGGCCATGCGTTCTTACCTGGCCCACCCGCTCGGTCTACGGATCGCCTCGGTGAGCCTCATGTTGGCCGGCTTGATGAGCGGCGCGGTTGTTGTGGCGCTGATCGGTCGCCTCCAGGGCGCCAAGGCCGACCGGTCCCTGGCCTGGGCCGGCATCGTGGCCGTCGTGGGCGGACTGGCCACCTCTGTCCACGGCCTCGGCGACCTCCTCACCATGGACAAACTGGCGCACCAGTACGCCACCGCCAGTGCGGCCACCAAGGCAGCCGTCGTGCTTGCGCACGGGCTTCCCTCGGGGGTGGATCCCAAGGGACTGATGACGTTCGGCGCGGGCGGGCTTGTGACCCTGGTCATAGGGTTGGCCCTACGCCCCACTCATCGACGCCTCGGCGTCCTCGGCGTCGTGCTCGGTATCGACATGGTGGTCCTTTTCGTCGCCAACGCCGTCGGGATCACGGCTTTGGTCCTGGTCAGTGGAGGCCTGGCATCGGTCGTCTTGGGGCCGATCTGGTGGTTGTCGATCACCCGCCTGCTCTGGCTCGAGATGGCGGAGGCACCGGCACCGGCCGTCGTTGTCCCGATGGCCTGAGGCTCTACTCCGGGTACCTCTCCGGCGGACGGTCGTGGCCGTCGCTCGCCGTTCTAGGCTAAGGCCCGTGCCCTCCGGCGTCTGAGGAACCGTATCATCAATATCCCGAACGCGAACTGGAAGACGACCTGCGATTGCAGGAGCCAGCCGACGTGCCGCTGCAGGTAATAGAGGGCGAACAATCCGCTGACGAACTCGATCGAGATCAATACGACACTTTGCCAGGTGAGATCCTCGGTCGCCACCAACCAGATCGAAAGCGCGAGCTGGATGCAGAACAAGATGCTTCCGATTGCGTCGTGGACGAATCCCACCAGGCTGGTTGGTGCCACGACTAGCGCCGCGATCAGAGGTGCCATCACCTTGAAGCTCATCGTAAGCACGCGCTGATCAGGGCCAACGCGGCAACTCACCCACCAATAGCAGGCGGCCTCGAGGAAATAGGCGGCGGCGTAGGGGCCAACTGTCGTCTTGTAGACGCCGAAATAGCTGAGTCCGTCATCGGCTGACAAGCCGGCCGGCCGAATAGTGATGGACACGGCGAGCAGGACCGCGGCACCGGCCATACCGAAGGCGAGCAGGCGGGTCGGGTTCTGCTCGCCACGATGATCGGTGGGCTCGCCGGTTTGACGCATTCCACGCTCGTCCAAAACTGATCGGTCCCCCCGGGTTCAGTCGCCGTCGATCCAGTCTCGTCCCATCCACGTCGCCACGTCCGCCTCGTTCCCCTCGGCGTCGGCCAGGGTCCACCATGCCGGTGCGTGTTCGTCGGAGACGAGGTGGCCGCCGGCCGCGATTGCGGCGGCCACGCGCGCCTCGGCTTGGTCGTGCGGCACGGAAATATCGACATGGATTCGGTTGCGCTGCGGACGCGGCGCGTCCATCTGCTGGAACCAGAAAAACGGTCCCCGCCGGCGCGGGTCAAGCAGGTCTTCATCGCCGAACTGCTCGTAGGCAAGCACGGCGCGCCAGAACGGAAGTACGTCGAGACCGACGAGCATGTCGATGGCGACCTGAACCGCCTGCACGGCCGCCGGCTCGGCCGGGATGTTCAGATGGCGGGCAGCGGCCGAGATCTTCAGAGCCAGTTCGACATCGCGCCGGCTCAGCCCCTCGTCTTCGCCCAGTCGCACGGTCACACTCAGACGTCGCAGGTCGACGTCGAGGTACATGTCCGTGACGTTAGCCAACTCAGCTATGGCGTCGATGAGCGCCACCCCCGCCTCGAACGACCCGGTTCGAAAGCAAGCGCACGGTCCGCCAAAGACGTATCGCCAGTCATGCACACCCTCGGCCTCGTGAAACTGCCGCACTGTGATCCGCTCGGGCACGCCCTCCAAGGTAAACGTTGGCGGGCTCAACGAGCTTTTCGTTTCGCGGCCAGACGGGCGGCCTTGGTTCGGATTTTCCATACGCCCAGTTCGGCTTTGCGCAAGAGCGGGTCGCCCCGGCGAGCGTCGGCCGCGACCTCCCGTTCGAGTTTGCGGAAACTGGCGAGGCGGGCCGGGTCGAGGGTCCCGCTGGCCAGGGCCGCGATGACGGCACAGCCGGGTTCGACCTGGTGGTGGCAGTCGCCGAACCGGCAAGCAGTCGCGAGCTCCTCGATGTCGGGAAAGGCCTGGTCGATGTCGACCCCACCGCCCAGCGCAAGGCTGCGCAGACCTGGGGTGTCGATGAGGACACCGCCACCGGGAACGGCGAGCAGTTGGCGCGCCGACGTGGTGTGCCGGCCCCGCCCGTCGCTGCCTCGCACCGCCCCCCGTGGCTTGAACGTCGGAGCCGAGGAGGGCGTTGACAAGGGTCGACTTGCCCGCGCCGGACGGTCCGAGCAGGACCGCAGTCCGGGCCGGTTGGAGCTGAGAGCGAAGCTCGTTGACACCGATGCCGGTCGCGGCACTCGTGGCGATCAGGTCGACGCCGGATAGCCGGCCTCGAAGCGCCGATTCCGCGGAACGAGCGGCGAGATCGCACTTGGTGAGCGCCACCACCGGCACGGCGCCGCTGTCCCATGCCATCGCCAGTTCCCTCTCCACCCGGGCGGGGCTCAGTCGATCGGCGGGCGCGGTGATGACGACGATGTCGACGTTGGCCGCCAGGATTTGCTCGCCCGCGCCGGACGGGTCGCGCCGGGCCAGCTCCGACCAGCGTGGCACAACGTCGTGGACGGCGCCGCCACCGACGGCGACCCAGTCGCCGACCGCGGGAAGGACGGGCGAGTGCAGCATTCGTTCGGCACCGTCGGCAAAGACCGCGAAGCAGCACGTGCGTTCGACTCGCACAACCCGAGCTGGTTCGAGGTGGGGGTCCGAGAGGCTATTGAAAAGGGCTAAGACGCGGTCACTCCACCCGAATCGAGCGAGCGCGCCACGGGACAACTGAGACACAGGAAGGCTCCTTCGAGGGGGCCCGTCCCCGGCGAGTCAAGCGGTCAGCACGGGAACGAGCAGCAGGCTAGGGGCGAGGGGCGGACGCGACCGTCCGCCGAAAGCCGTACACGGTCATGGTCCACCCTCCCTTCCTGTTTGAGCCGTTCCCCGCGATGGTACGCCTCCGGTCCGGGCGTGGCCTGGCAATTAATCTGGGCCCGTGACCACGAGCTACCAGGCCATTACCACCGGTGCCGACGAACACCTCGAGGCCTACTGTGCCATCCCCGAGAGCGGACGAGGCCCAGGGATCCTGCTGTTTCAGGAAATCTTCGGCATCAACGACAACATGCGGGGCCTGGCTGATCGGCTGTCCGATGCCGGCTACGTGACCTTGGTGCCGGACATGTTCTGGCGCGTCGAGCCCCGTTTCGAACGCAAGGATGAGTCGGGCTTCGGCGATGCGGTCGCGGTGATGCAGAAGTTCGACTTCGGCACCGCCATCACCGACATCGGGGCGACCCACGCCCATCTCCTATCGATGCCGGAATGTTCGGGCGCCATCGCCGCCGTCGGGTTCTGCCTCGGCGGCACGCTGGCGTACCTAGCAGCCACGACCAGCCGGATCGACGGGCGAGGCATCGACGCCGCCGTTTGCTACTACGGCTCGTCGATCAATGACATGCTCGGACAAATCGACGATCTGGTGTGCCCGACGATGTTTCATTATGGGAATGACGATCCGTATATATCTGGGGAAAAGGTGGCCGAGGTTGAGAACGCCGTAGGTGGGCGTTTCCGGATTCGTGTTCCATCGCTATGACGGCGCCGGTCACGCCTTCAGCAACTGGGACGCACCGTCGATGTACCGCCAGCAACCGGCCGATCTGGCATGGTCGCGAACCCTCGAATTCTTGGCGGCCCAACTCGATTAGGGCAGCACAGATGCAAGTCGCGAAGCGGCTACATTTTCCCCAACGAAACCTGCCGTAACGCCGCTGCGTCGGCCGTAAGCCCTCGCCACGATCAACACGGCGACGGCGCACAGGCCGGCGGAAACGATGCCATCGGCCCAGAAATGGTTGCCGGTTGCGACCACGACGAATGTGGTCAGGGCCGGGTAAAGGACGGCGAGCCACCGCCGGCGGCCGTGACCGACCCATACGATGGCGCCGGCAATGACGAGGGCCCAACCGACGTGCAGCGAGGGCATGGCAGACAGCTGGTCTATCCCCGGCGCCCCACGGTGGTAGACGGTCGGCCCGACGAGGGCGCCGGTATCGACGATGCCGAGGTGGGGGAGCAGGCGCGGCGGCGCGACCGGGAACAGCTGGATCACGAGGCTGGCGCCGGTCACCAGCGCCAGCACCGTCCGGACCTGTGGGTAGCGTTCTCGGTGGCGGACGAACAGCCATACCAGGCACAGCGCCAGCGCCGGTACGTGCACCACGGCGTAGTACACGTTCAGCCAGTACACCAGGCCGTGGTGGTGCAGGACCAGCGCCTGCACCGAGCGCTCGCTTGGTAGGAATAGCGCCCGCTCGACATTCCAGATCGCCTGGCCCCGGGCGAGGGCGACGCTGGACCGGCCGATGGACCACGCGCCGGCGTACTGCCACATGCCGTAGAGCAGGAGGATCAGCGTGAGCTCCTTGGCCCAGGGGCGCAGCGTCCGGGCCCATGGTTGCTCGCAACGGCGGGTCACCTGCCAGAGCGCAGCCGTGGCGCCGGCCATCTCGGCCGCGTCCTGCCAGGCTATCCAGTCGAGCATCCGAGCACGTTACCCAGGGCCTTGTACCTATTGTTCGTCCGGTCGGCGGAGTGGGAAGGTAGGTTTCATGACGACGCTTTGGGAACGATTCGTTGGTGCCACGTTGGTCGTGGCATGCGGCGCGGCGGCGCTTGTCGGTTGCTCGTCGTCGAAGTCGGCGGCCGTGGCCACCACGACGACGAGTGCGACGGCGGCCGCTTCCGCCGACATCTTGGCCGCGCCGATCCAGGTCGCCTCGACGGCGGCCGGCTCGGTCGGCTATCGAGAGGTGGGTTCGGGAACGCCGCTGGTGTTGATCACCGGGTTGAGCGCCACGATGGACGACTGGGCGCCCCCCTTCGTGGACGCCCTCGCCGCTCACCACCGCGTCGTGGTATTCGACAACGCCGGGATCGGCAGCACCGCGGCGCTCGGGTCGCCGCTCACCATCACCAAGATGGCCGACCAAACCAGCGCCCTCATCACCACCCTTGGCTTGGGGCGCTCCGATGTCCTCGGCTGGTCGATGGGCGGCATGATCGCCCAGGCCCTCGCCGTGCGCCACCCCGGCCAGGTCCGGCGGCTGATCCTGGCGGCGACCCAACCGGGAACGGGTACGGCGACGGCTATTCCGGTGGCGGCGGCGGCAGCAGCGGTCAGCCTCGACGTTACCATCAGGCTCTCTGTGCTCTTTCCGGCCGGCCAAGCGAACGCGGCGCGCGCCTACATCGCCGAGATTCTCCAATACCCCAACCGTTACGAGGCGCCCACAGCGGTGATACCGGCACAAGCGAGCGCGGTGGAGGCGTGGCTGGCGGGGAGTGATCCGGCCGGCCCGCGCCTCGCCAGCGTCGGGGCGTCCACCCTGGTGGCTGACGGCACCGCCGATGCCCTGAATCCGGTGGCCAACGACCAACTGCTCGCGACGACTATTCCCGGTGCGCAGATAACCCTCTATCGTGACGCCGGCCATGCCTTTTTGTTCCAGGACACCGTGGCATTTGTCGCCCGGATCGATCGCTTCCTCGCCTAAACGCGCCCATACCGGCGTTGGTCTGGCCCCCCGGGCTGACCTGGCCAAAGCGACGGCAGTTTACCGGTGTCGGCAGCCACCGATGCGGCCGTAGAGGTCGCTCACGAGCAGGTCCAGCTGCCGGCGCGGGAGGGTCGCTCCTGGGTCCAGGCCCACGACGGTGCGAAACCGGGGAACGAGCGATAATCCTCCGCCCACTGGCGCACGCTAGCCAGCGATGCCAACTCGACGGCATAGCCGTCCATGCACCTCTTCCAACTTGCCGACCAACCGGCGGGCCGATTGATCGCCCTTTATCCAGTACCGCTCACTGAAGAGGGCGGCGATCTCGCCGACCCAGGTGGGGTGCAGTGTTCGGCGCCTCGATCATCTTGCTACCCTTGGAACTCGGCGTTTGGCGGCGAGTGCCGCGCCACCGCCGACCAGCACGACGGCGACCACGGCGCCGAATGCGACGAAGCCCCCGGTATTGGAGTGGTGGTGCGTCGGAGCGCTCTTTGCTCTTTGCGTGCCCGATACCGCCGAGGAGTGGGCCATATTCAGCAGGAAGGAGTAATCAGCGCCGAAGGCCGCGGTGGTCGAGGTGGTGCTCGACGAGGGAGGGGACCCCGTGGTCGAGGTCGGCCGAGAGGTCGTCGTGATGGCGTTCGGCACGATGAGGAGGTCCGTCCGGCCCTTCACCGTCGCGATCGGCGCCGAATCGTGGCAATCCGAGCAGGTCAACATGGTCTGGAAGTACGTTTCCATCGTCGTGTTGGCGACGATGATCTGCGAGGGTGGGGGTTGTGGGTTCCCACTGGGGAGCGGCACCGTCGCTGCCGGGTTGACGATCGTGTTGTTGTTTGGCCAAAGGGTGTTGACGAGTTCGTAGTTCAAGAACACCGAGCTTGGGTTGGCCGCGGAAATCTGCTGCCACGCGTACTGGTTGAGACCGGCGACATTGTCGCTCGAAATCGACTCGATGGGCTGCTCACGGACAACTTGCACCGGCGCCGAATACGGATCCTTGCCCGGTTGGGGCATGGCGTTGGCCACACATCGGTAATGGTCGGTGGACGGGTTGCAATTTTGGTTGTAGTACGTGTAAGAGGGAAGGAGGTTGCCGCTCTTGATGTCGCTGGTGCTCGGGTCGTTGTCGACATGCTCGAAGGTGCCCCAGATGAACTGCTGCCCGCTGGCCGTTTTGTGGATGATGTGCAGTCCGACCAAGCCGACGGTCACCACTTTCGGGTGGTCTGGGTCACTTGGGTAGTCGACGATCGCCTTCGACGTCTTGAACATCGGCCATGTCGCCGGGTCGTCGAGTTCCACCCATGCGGCCTTCAGTTCGATGGAGCCAACGGTGGCATCGGTGCTGAACTGGTCGGGCAGGTTGATGCCCGCCGCCGAGGTGGCCAACGGCGCCTGGTTCCGGGCGTCGTACAATTTGTTCGTGTCGATGTAGCTGAACTCATCCTGGTTCATCCGGATCTCGTACATGGTGAGCTGCCCCGCCTGATCGGTTAGCCAGGCACCGTTGGTACCGGCTTCGGTGAACCCGTTCAGCTCGAGCGGCGGCCCGTCGGCGAACTTCGAATCCATGGTCAGGGACTTGAAGCCTTCGCTCGACGTGGCTTGCAGGCCTTTGGCGGCGGGTAGCGCCTTCAGCTTGGGAGGCAGGGGCTGTTGGGTGCACCACCCGGCCGGAGGGACGGCACCGGGTAGAAAAACCTCCTCCGGCGTCCGGTAGGTCTCCCAGACGACCGGGCTCATGTCGTTGGGGACGCCGAACTGGGCCGCCGTGGCGCTCCCGGAGGCGGCACAAGTGGTCGGGTCGGCCAGCCAGTTGAGCGCGATGAACTCCTGCCATGCGAAACAGTTGGCGTTGGCCTGCGACACCGGCGCCGCCATGTCCTTGGGAATCGTGGAGGAGACCGTCGGGGGGTTGGCACACCCGCTGGTGCTTGGCGCCACGGTGGTGGTAGGCGCGGCGGCCCCGTCGAAGGTCGCCTTCCGTGCCGAAGCCGGGGTGCGGTCAGGCGCGGCGCGCCCGAAGCCGACGGACAGCGCGACGATGACGAGCCCCGCCTGCGCCGCCCACAACCGCCGGGACATGGCCGGCTTACCGTTTCTGGGCGAAGGTACCGGCAGGGACGACGTTGATGAACGCCGGCCCCGGGGGTCCCGCCGTCGCGCCCTGGTTGGCCAGCTGGAGCGACCGCAGGCCGAGATCGGCATCGGCGGCGACGTCGAGGACAACGGTCACCAGCTGGTTCTCGGACGGGTAGGAGTTGCCCGGCACGGCGTAGTTCACGTTGGAAGGCGCGGTGGCGGTGGCGGTGATGTCGCCGGGCGTCGATGAGGGGAAGGAGAGCACTGGGGCCTGGCCTTCGTCGACCCCGGCGCACAACAGCGCCAGGGGCTGTGACGTCGAACCCTGCTCGACCATCGGAGGCACGATCACGGTGTTGCTGGCCAGATTCATCGATACGCCGACCGTATTGGCGATCGTGGTGCCGTAGTACGCATCCCACAAGTTCTGGTACATCACCTGCAGTGGTTGCGGCGTCGACTCCGCAGGCGATCCCACGCAGGGGAACACGGCGGGCGGGGTCGCCGGAATCGGCCGAGCGAAGAGGCCGATCTGGAAGGTCTGGGCGATCTGTCCACCCCATTCGATCGGGGACCCGCTGATGGTTATATCGCTAACGGTGAAGCTGACGCCAGCGTCAATCCACGCGGCCGGTAATTGGAATGCGGCGTGCAGGATGAAGTTCCCCGGGAAGTCCTGCCGAGTCAGGGGATCGGTCAGCGTTGTGGTGCCCCGTATGACCTGCCAGCAGTCCGACGGCTGGGCGCCGGCGGGCAGGTTTGGATCGGCGGGCAATGCGTAGCTGGTAAAGGTCGGCATCTGGATGTACAACCCCGGCGGGTCGGCCAGCGACACGATGTTGCCTCCCGGCGGGTTCTGCCCCTGCGGGTAGGTGCCGCCGGCGACCACCTGGTTGACGGATTGGCCGATGTGGGGGTCGCTGTTACGGTAGTTCTGGCCATACTGCGAGCAGCAGATGAGCTGGGCGGGCGAGACGTTTCCCTGGGTACGCAGCACGCTCGCACCACCGGCAAGGCCGAGCTCGGTCTGGAGCGTGTTGGGAGTACTGGTCAGGTGCATGGCGCCACCGTTGTCGGATGCTGAGCCCGTTCGCGTCGAGACGGGCCCCGAGTTCCATTTGTTCAACGGGTTGTACGCAGGCTGGCCGGTGGAGGGATCGACGACCGGCTCACCAGTCGAGGGATCAACGAGCTGCAGGTCCTCAACCGTTACGGTGATCTGCGAGGTGGGAGGGACCCCGTAGTTGAGCGTGCTCTCATAGATCGACGCTGCGGTCGACGGGCTCACCCGCCAGAGGGTGTACCAATACTCCGGGTTTTCGCACGCGAAATCGATCCGCGTGATCTTGCCGGCCGCATTGCGAGTGACGCTCCACTCGCAGTATTCGTCGAGCCACCCCCGAGGGCCATACGGACCGTACGGATGGCAGGAGTCGTTGCTGCAGGGTGGAGTCGTCCAAAGCGGGTTGGCGCACGGATTGGTGGGAATCGGTTGCAGGTCCTGGCCCGTATCAGCATCGGCCAGAAGCTGATCAGGTGACTGGTTGTAGGGATTCGTGGGGTAGGCGCCGGCCCCGAGGTACTGCAGGAGCCGATTGGGGAACGCGCCCCAGGAGACCAGGGCGCTGCCGGTCCCGTCGGGGATGTCGGTGTCCAGAGGGTTGTAGTAGCTGGTCTGATCCGAGGCGTACGTGCTGTTCCACGGGTTGCCGGCAATGGCCTGCTGGGTGAACCCATTGACGTTGGTGCTCCACAGGGCGTCGATCGCTTCCTGGGAGCTGGGATCGTTCGGGAAGTCGACTTGGCGTGCGGGCGTGCTGAACCTGTGAAGTTTGGGCACGATGACTCCTTCGGTCGATTCGTCTCGCTTGTCAACGCCGTGATGGAAAACAGGCAAACCAAAAAAACAGTGACACCCCCGGCGTGACGTCGGCGTCATATCGGCGCTACGCCCGCGTGAGCGAGTAAGCGCCTGTGTCGCGACAATGTCGCGGTCGTGACCTAAGAAAGAATGGATGGCGATGGCGCCGACAAGCGGCTTCGGCGAACCCGGCGAAACGCACGCCTACCTCCTCGGCAGCTTCGAACTGAAACGGAGCGGCAGCGCTGTCGCTCTGGCCGACGGCGCTGCCCACCTTTTGGCCTTCCTGGCCGTTGCTGGGCGCCCCGTCGAACGCCTCGTCGTCGCCACCAACTTGTGGCCTGACGCCGCCACGCATCGGGCGTACGGCAACTTGCGGTCCGTGCTCGCCCGCGCCGGGAGGAGCGTTCGCGGCGCCTTGTGCATTGGGCATGAACGTCTCAGCTTGGCCGATCATGTGCGTGTCGACTGGTACGAAGGCCGCGCAACGGCCCTCAGGATCCTGGAAGCGGACACTCTTTCGGTATCGGCCCACGACGCTATGGGCGCCGTGTCGACCCTTTCGTCGGAGTTGCTGTCCGGCTGGCATGAGGAGTGGGTGATCTCTGCGCAAGAGCCATGGCGGGAACTTCGCCTGCAAGCCCTCGAAACCCTCGCCGACCAACTGCTCGCAGCCGACCGCTACGCATGCGCGGCCGTGGCGGCCCACGCTGCGATCCAGGTCGAACCGCTCCGCGAGAGCGCGTACAGCGGTTTGATACGAGTCCATCTGGCCCAAGGCAACCAGGCCGAGGCGCTACGGCAGTACGAACGGTACCGGTTGCTCCTCTGGGAAGCCCTGGGCGTCGAGCCGACCGAGAGGTTGCGCCATCTGACCCCAACCGCCGAAAGGAGATCGTGACGCTCGTCGCGCTTTGATTGGCTTGCCCCAACGTACAGTCAGACGCTCATGCTCTTCGTGCTCAGCCTGATCCAGCGAGTCCGGCGGCATCAGCTTTATGTGTTGTTGGGCTTGGCCGCCCTGGCCATGCTCGCGGGCGGGGTGGCATTTTCCGCCTCGCAAGGGGTGTCGGTTGGCACGGGCCTGTACTGGGCGGTCGTCACTGCCGCGACAGTGGGTTATGGCGACGTCACCCCGCACAACTCGACTGGGCGGATCATCGCGGTTGTCGAGATACTCACCGCTATCCCCCTCTTCGCAGGGGTGTTTGCTACCGTCACGGCCACCGTCACCTCGTTGCGGTTGAAATCGATCCTCCTCGGACTGGAGCGCAGGGTGCCGGATCAGGCGTTCGTCGCCATCTACGGGAACCACGCGATCGTCCCCTCCGTGGCTCGCGAACTCTTGACCAGCGGCGCCCGGGTGTTGGTCGTCGCGGACGATCTCGATCAGGACGAGTTCCCCGAGGGGACCCACATCGTGTCCGGCGACCCGACGTCGGAGGATGTCATCCGCCGGTCCGCTCCCGGTCGGGCCCTTCGGGCCCTGGTCGCGATGAACGACGAGGGCGACGCGCTGATCACCACCGTTCTCCTGCGCCACGTGGCGCCGGAGCTTTCCGTGACCGCCGTCGTGCATTCGGCGCATGTGGCCCGGGCGCTGGAGGATTTAGGAGTCGATCAGGCCTTGTCGGCCGAGGAACTGGTCGGGCACCTGGTGGCCAAGAGTATGGAGGCACCCCATGCCGCCGAGCTCATGCGCAACATGGTCGACTCCAATCGATACCGCCTCACCGAGATCGATCTCCCCGCGGACTTTGCGGGCATCACACTTAGCGCCGCTCGGAGCCGGCGCTCGGAGATGGTCCTCGCCGTCGTGCATGACAACAACGTCATGATGGGGATCAACAACGACCCCACGCTGGCCGAGGGAGACCGACTGCTCCTGCTCGGCCCTTCGTCGTCGCGCCGGCGGCATTGACCATCGGTGCCGTGTTGCGTCCCGATACCCTGGGAACCATCCCTCAGGAGGTTGCGTGCTGGGATTGGCTTTCGGAGACAGATGCGAGCGACAGCGATGAAGAGCCGCTGGATTCCTGAGAGCCGGCTGTGTATTTCCCCGGCGCCGGATGGTAGGAGCCGGTAGCCGACACCGCGGGCCAAAGTGGAGTTACGACCCTCAAAGGTCGACACGGACAGGAGATACCGAAATGGGAGTGCTGATTGTCATCCTGATAATCATCGTCGTGGTGGCCCTGATCGCCGTTGCGTCGTACAACGGCTTGGTCAAGCGGCGCAACCGCACCCAGGAGGCATGGTCGGAGATCGACGTCGAGCTGAAGCGGCGCCACGACCTGATCCCCAACCTGGTCGAGACGGTAAAGGGGTATGCCGCCCACGAGCGGGGCACGTTCGAGGCGGTCACGGCGGCCCGGGCGAACGCGGTCAGCGCCGGCGCCACCGGTGACCCCAGCAAGATCGGCCCGGCCGAGAACGCCCTGAGCGGGACGTTGCGCTCGCTGTTTGCCGTCGCCGAGAACTACCCGCAGCTGCGGGCGGTGGACAGCTTCGTGCAGCTCCAGGAGCAGCTCACGGCGACCGAGGACAAGCTGGAGTACGCCCGCCGGTACTACAACACCAGCGCGCGGGACTACAACATTGCGCTCCAGTCGTTCCCCCGCAATCTGATGGCCGGGCCGTTCGGCTTCCACGCGGTGGCGTTTTTCGAAGTGGCGGCGACCGACCGCGACGTTCCCCAGGTCAGCTTCAACCCCGGCCCCCCGGCTGCCAACCCCAACCCGGGAACCCCTGACTTCCCGCAGGGTCAGAACTAGGTCCGGGTCGGAGTCGGCATGTACTCAGAGATCGCCAGCAACAAGCGCCGTGCCGCCACCTATGTCGCGGTGTTTTTCCTGGTCTGGGTCGGTATCGGCGCACTCGTCGGGCTGATTTGGGCGGCGGCCGGATCGACGCCCGGCGTCGTCGCCCCCACGGGCGCCGACGTCTTGACGGGAGCTGTGGTCGCCGCGCTCTTTGCCCTCATCGGGATCGCCTACTCGTTGAGTTCAGGTGCCCGCTTGGTGCTGTCGGTATCGGGCGCCCATCCCGCCGACCCACAGCAGTACTACGTGCTGCACAATCTGGTCGAAGCGTTGGCCATTGGTGAAGGGATCCCCAAGCCGGCGGTCTACGTGATCGACGACCGCTCGCCCAACGCATTTGCGACCGGCATGAGCCCGAACAAGGCGGCCATCACCGCCACGACCGGCCTGTTGGCGATCATGAACCGCGAGGAGCTCGAAGGCGTCATCAGCCATGAGATGAGCCACATCAAGAACTACGACGTGCGCCTCCTGCTCATCGTGAGCACCCTTATTGGGATGGCGGGGCTTCTCGCCAGCCTGGTGTGGCGGTCGGCGTTCTTCATGGGACGGGGCCGGGGTCGCAATGGCAACCAGATCATGATCGTGGTCTTTGCCGCCGGCGCCCTGCTCGGTTTGGTCGCCATCCTGTTCGGCCCGCTCATCCGCCTGGCGTTGTCCCGCCGGCGCGAGGAGCTCGCCGACGTCAGCGGTGTTGGGCTCACCCGCAATCCGGCCGGGCTGATCAGCGCGCTGCGCAAGTTGCAGCAAAACGACGTGCCCTTCAGGAAGTTCAACCATGCCACCGCCGCGATGTGCATCGACGACCCGCTGCAGCACCACGAGACCTGGTTTCACCGGCTCTTCGATACCCATCCCCCGATCAGCGAGCGCATCGCCGTCTTGGAGCGCATCGCCCAGGGTCAAAGCGTCTGATCCCTTCAGAGAGGACCAGAAACTAAGCCGCGACACCGGCGGTCGACGGTGCCGCGGCCGGTAGACCTTGTACTAGCTGGCCCGCCGAGGGCGCTGCGCTGTCGTAGACGAGCGACCGCGGGCCGGGGGACGGGCTGACCGCTGGGGGCCGGCATTGGCCGGCTGGCTCCAGCGGGCGCCAGAACGTGGCGGCCGGGCGGCATCGCTCAAGCGGCTGGAGCCGCCGGAACCGCCGGAACCGCCGGTACGTGACGGCGAGTAGGACAAGGCCGACAACGGCGCCTTGGCCCGGGCTAGGCTCTTGGCGGTCAGCCGGGCGCGAACGGCGTCGGCCGACGCGACCTCTCCGATCGCCGCCAGGTCCGGACGGCCGATCGAACGGGGGAGGCGCAGCTTGGCTTGGAGCTTCTTGATATCGCTGGCCTGCGAGGAATTGACCAGTGAGACCACCAGTCCCGACGCCCCGGCCCGGCCGGTGCGACCGGAGCGGTGAACGTAGGCCTTCTCGTCCTCGGCCGGATCGAAGTTCACGACACACGCCACGTCGTCGACATGTATGCCCCGGGCCGCGATGTCGGTGGCGACGAGGGCCTGGACCCGACCGGACGAGAAGGCGGCCAACGCCCGCTCGCGCTGGGCCTGGCTGCGGTCGCCGTGCATTGCCGCGGCCTCGACTCCGGCCTGGTTGAGCTTGGCGGTCAGGCGATCGGCGCCGTGCTTGGTACGGCAGAAGACGATCGCGGGCCAATGGGCGTTGACCAACTGGATCGTGAGATCGGCGCGCTGGCTCGCGTCGGCCCACCAGAAGATGTGGCGGTTTTCCGACGCCTCGGCGATCGGCTCGGCCTCGACCCGGACCGGATTGGTCTGGTAGCGGCGGGTCAACTCGGCGGCGTCGCCGTCGAGCGTGGCGGAGAACAGCATGGTTTGGCGGCGCTCGCCGACTTGATCGAGGAGCTTGCGCACCTGGGGCATGAAGCCCATGTCGGCCATCCGGTCGGCCTCGTCCACGACCACGATCTCGACCTCGGACAGCACGACCTCACCTCGCTCGGCCAGGTCCATCAGCCGCCCCGGGCAGGCGACCGCGATGTCAACGCCGCGGCGCAGGGCACCGATCTGGGGACCGAAACCGACCCCTCCGTAGAAGGTTGCGACCGTCGGGCCGCTGCGGCCGGCGAGGAGGATCAGTTCCTGTGCCACCTGGCCAGCCAGCTCACGGGTAGGAACAAGTACCAGCCCCCGAGGCCGGCGCGGCCGTCCTCGGCCGACCCGGGCGACCAGGGCGATGCCGAAGGCGATGGTCTTGCCCGACCCGGTCGGTGCCCGCCCGCAGACGTCGCGGCCGGAAAGCGCCAAGGGAAGAGCGGCGATTTGAATGGGGAAGGGTTCGGTGATACCTCGCTGCGTGAGACTGTCCGCGAGGCCGCGTGACACTCCGAGATCGGTAAATGACGTTGACATAGTGCGTGATACTCCAGGCAGCGGCTGCCGTTGGGGGGCGCGATCAACCCGATTGGCTTCCCTGGACGGTCAAACCGCCGCAGGTCGCATCGCTGTCGACCGGGAAGTTCGGTCGGGAAACGGGACCGCTCCCGAACACGACCAGCCGGCGCCACCCGGCGGCTCGGCTACCAACGCCGAGCAAGCGATGGCCATGATACCCGGGATCTCACGGCGACCGGCGCAGCGACTACCTTCGACCGCCGTGGCTGCCGCGCCGGCTCCCGACGAGCCGGCCCCCTACCAGCTGAAGGGCCGAGCAGCGACGCTGCCGGCCGGCCTGACCGATGAGCAAGTCGTCGAGCGGCGCGACCTGGGCCTCGGCAACGACACCGGTTGGCCGACCAGCCGGTCGCTTCGCGACATCGTCCGGGCCAACGTGATCACGCCATTCAATGCCCTGCTCGGCGGGTTGGCCGTGTTGGTACTCCTGACCGGAGCGGTCGGCGACGCCCTGTTCGGGCTGATCGTGGTCTTCAACTCCGGTATCGGCATCGTGCAAGAGCTACGGGCCAAACGGACCCTCGACCGGCTGGCCGTCCTCAACCAGCCCCGGGTTCGGGTGATCCGCAACAGCGTGGTGGTCGAGATCGCGGTGGAGGATGTGGTCCTCGACGACCTCATCGATCTCCGCCCCGGTGAGCAGGTGCCGGCCGACTGCCAGGCGCGCCAGGTCGACGGCCTCGAGGTCGACGAGTCGCTGGTGACCGGCGAGTCGGACCCCATGGCCAAGCGGGTCGGCGACACGATCCTGTCGGGAAGCAGCGTCGTCGCCGGCGCCGGCACGGCCCAGGTCTGCGCCGTCGGCGTCGACTCCTTCGCCAATCGTCTGACGGCGGAGGCGAGGCGCTTCAGCCTGACCAACTCGGAGTTGGCGGAGGGGATCAACCGGATCCTGAAGTACGACGCCATCGCGATCGCCATCGCGGGGCCGATCCTCTTTGCCAGCCAGCTGGGCACTTCGTCGAACTGGCGGGTTGCCGTTCGCGGCGCCGTCGCCGGCGTTGTCGGCATGGTGCCCGAAGGCCTGGTGCTCCTGATCAGCGTGACGTTCTTCGCCGCCGCCCTGACCTTGGCCCGCCGGCGGGTCCTCGTCCGCGAGCTGCCGTCGGTCGAGGGCCTGGCTCGCGTCGATGTCCTGTGCCTCGACAAGACGGGGACCCTGACCGAGGGCCAGATCGTGTTCCAAGGCGTGGCAACGGTCGGCGATGGCGTGGGACAGGAGGCCGACGCCCACGCCGTCCTGGCCGAACTGGCCGCCGACGCGGCCGGCAACATGACGATGCTCGCATTACGCGAACGATTCCCAACACCACCAGGCTGGGAAAAAGTGGCCGCTATTGCCTTCTCGTCGTCTCGCAAATGGAGCGCGACCACTTTCGCCGGGCACGGAACCTGGGTATTGGGCGCGCCAGAAATACTCCTGGCCGGCGTCGCCGACGGGGCGAGGCTGGGCGCGCGGGTGGAGGCGCTGGCCGCGGCTGGCACTCGCACCCTGCTGCTGGCCCGCAGCGACAGCGCGCTGGCGGCCGGCGTCATTCCGGGTACGACCGCCACGCTGCCCGATGGTCTGGTTCCGGTCGCACTGGTCACCTTTGAGGAGAAGATCCGGGCCGACGCGGCCGAGACCCTCGGCTACTTCGCCACCCAGGGGGTCAGCCTCAAGGTGATCTCGGGGGACAACCCGGCCACGGTCGGCGCGGTGGCTCGCCAGGCCAACCTACCGGGTGCCGGCGATGCGATCGACGCCCGCGACCTCCCGTCCGACCAGGCCTCGCTGGCCGCGGCGCTCGAAAAGGGTGCCGTCTTCGGTCGGGTCACGCCGCAACAAAAGCGAGCCATGGTCGGCGCCCTCCAGTCCGCCGGCCACGTCGTCGCCATGACCGGCGACGGCGTCAACGACGTTCTGGCGCTGAAGGAAGCCGACATCGGTGTCGCCATGGGATCGGGGACGCCGGCGACGCGCGCCGTCGCCCAGCTGGTGTTGCTCGATAGTGAGTTTGCTGTCCTACCGGGCGTGGTCGCCGAGGGCCGGCGGGTGATCGCCAACGTGGAGCGCGTCGCCAACCTGTTTCTGACCAAGAACGTGACGTCGCTGATCCTGGCGCTGGCCGTGGCCGTAGCGGGTTGGCCGTTCCCGTTCCTGCCCCGCCATCTGACCCTCGTCAGCACCGTCGTCATCGGTGTGCCCGGCTTCTTCCTGGCCCTCGGGCCGAGCACACAACGCTTCACGTCTGGTTTCGTCGGCCGGGTGATGCGCTTTGCGGTACCGGCGGGGGTGCTCGCCGCGGTCGCCGTCTTCGTCGCTTACGGCCTGGCCCGCGCCGCTCACAACAGCGCCCCCCAGGCCAAGACGGCGGCCACGATCGTCCTGTTCGGGGTCTCCCTGTGGGTGCTGGTCATCCAGGCCCGTCCTACGCGGCCCTGGAAAATGGTGCTCGTCGCCGCCATGGCCGGCCTTGGTGGGCTGGCGTTCGCCTTGCCGATCGGGCGGAAGTTCTACGACCTCAGGTTGCCATCGGCGCTGATCGCGGTCGAGTCCTGCGCCCTTGCCATCGCCGCCGCCGTGATCCTTGAGTTGGTGTGTCGGTGGGCGCTACCAGCTTCGCCCCGTAACAACGTCAGGTGACGGCCAGAACTGCGCTCGCCTGGCCCAAGTCGGGGTTGGTGACGGTGATGGTGTGGTGGCCGGCAGGGGTTTTGGCCGCTACGTCGACGGTGAGGGTGATGCTGGTGGCTGACACATAGGCGGTGGAGACGAGGGTGATCTTGCTGCCGGCGATCGTGGCGGTGAGGCCGGCGACGAAGTTGGTTCCGGTCAACGTCACGATTTGGTTGGTGGCGCCGGGAGCGAGGCCGCTCGGCTGGACCGAGGTGATCGCGGGGGCGGCGTCGATCGTGAGGCAGCCGGTGCAGGTGGCGGAACCGCCGGCGGTGTTGGCAACCGTCACGTCGTAGCTGCCGGCGGGGGCGGTGGCGGCGATCGTCAGCTTGACCGTGATTTTCGTTCCGCTGACCACCTTGGGCGTGGCCGCGGTGACCCCGCCGGCGGTGGTGGTGATCGTCGCGCCGGCGTGGAAACTGGTGCCGACGATGGTCACCGTCGCCGTGGCGCCCGGGCCGAGGTCGCCGGGCGTGACCGAGGTGACCGTGATCGAGTTGGTCGGAGGCCCGGGGGTCACCGGGTTCGACGGCGCCGAGGCCGCCCCTGTGCCGGCCGCACTGGTGGCGGCAACCGTGAAGGTATAGGTGGTGCCGTTCTTGAGGCCACGGACGGTGGCGGTCCTCGCCGTCGCCGCCACCGTGGTGCTCGCTGCGCCCGGGGCTGCCGTGACGATGTAGTGCAGGATCGGGTCGCTGCCGGTTTGCGACGGCGCCGACCATGACACCTTGGCGGTGGCATTCGCGGCGGTGGCGCTCACCGCCGTCGGCATCCCGGGCGGGGTGGTTGTCGACGCGCAAGGCAGCGCGTCGACAGATCGGAAGAGCACACGTCTGAACTCCAGTCACATCACGAT
>OBLV0100000202.1_pt1 | contig 19416 bp, 18 predicted proteins | sample 1520071 | NCBI WGS metagenome assembly OBLV01 (sample SAMEA3888446, study PRJEB22518) | metagenome | reverse complement strand
TCACCGCCTGGCCGTTCACCGCCTGGCCGTTCACCGCCTGGCCGTTCACCGCCTGGCCGTTCACCGCCTGCACGGGGAGCAACCAGGGACCGTCCGCCGACCGAAGACAGCGCGCCGGCAACGGCCAGCACGTCGCGCCCGAAGCCGGCCCAGTCGTAGTCGCCGTCGGGGGCGGGGTCGGAGTTGCCGTGGCCCCGGGCATCGAAGGCGACGCAGTGGTATTCGGCCCGGAGAATGGCGGCCACCGGTAGCCAGACGAGGGCGTGGAAACCTGTGGCGTGGGCCAGGATCAGCGATGGTCCATCGCCGCCTAGGTCATAGGTGGCGATCTCGACCCCGTCGCTCGTGGTGACCCGGGGTCCGGCGACGAAGTCGGTCGTTACCACGGCCCGACGGTACCGCTTGCAGGTTGCAATCCCGATCCGGTGCCGGCGCCGGGGGTCGACGAGAGGGTCGGCGGCGGGGCCGACGGCGGGGCTAGCGTGGCGCCGATCGAAGCCCCTCTCGATGCTCCTCGCGACGTGCTGGTCGCCAACCGCCGGTTCTACGAGGCATTCGAGGCCCGCAATATGGATGCCATGTCGGACCTGTGGGAACGCTCGGATCGTTCGACCTGCACCCATCCCGGGTGGGCGACGCTGCGGGGCTGGGGACCGATCGCGGCTTCGTTCTTCGCCCTGTTCCAGGGTCCCCGCCAGATGCAGTTCGTGCTGACGGAAGAACGGGCCCATGTCGTGGGCGACCTGGCCTGGGTCTCAGTTGACGAGAACCTGCTCGGGGACCAGGGCGGGGCGACCATCGCGGCGCTCAACATCTTCGCCCGGATCGACGGGTCGTGGCGGGTCGTCTGCCATCACGGGTCGGTGGTCAACCACGCCATCGTGAAGGAGAGCCGCTAGGAGGCAGCGACGAGCGATGCCAGGGTGAGGGCGTTGTCGACCGCGTCGCCCTGCCAGGTGTTGTCCATGATCACATGGACCTCCGAGGTCGAGGCGGCCAACTCCCGCACCCGCACGGCGGCGTCGATCAGCTCAGGGTCGCTATAGCGGTAGGGCCACGGCCAGGGATCTGAGTCGATGGCCCGCCGGCCGACAAAGCGGACCAGCGCGGTGTCCGACGTCGCCGCGATCACCGGTGGAACGGCGCGCGGTCCCGCCATCGGGCCGTCGGTGCAGACGAAACCGATGTCGTGGGACTCCAACCATTCGAGGGTGTCCTCGCACTGGGCCCCTACCAGCCACTTGGAGCTGCGGAAGTCCACGGCGACGCGGTAGTCGGCCAGGCGATTGCGGGCCTTGACCAGTGCGGCCCTGGTTTCGGCCTTGGGTGTAAACCACGAGGGGAACTGCAGGATCACCACGCCCAGCCGCCCGCTGTTGTCAAGGGGCCGAAGGGCGTGCTCGAAGCGCAGCCAGCACTCCTCCAGGGCGTCGCCCGACAGATGCGAGGAGTACAACCGCCGGCGATGGCGGGTCTCGGGCCGGACCTCGACCTGCAGGTCTTCCCAGAGCGAGTCGGGAAGGGTCGGCGCCTCGGTGAGCAGCGACCACGCTCGTACATCGAAACAGAACCCGGCCGGCGTGCGGGCCACCCACTGTCGGGCCAGGTCGGGCGTCGGGGGGAACCGGTAGGTCGTGGCGATCTCGGCCAGCGGCATCTGGGAGCAGTAGTACGCCAGCCGTTCGGTCGCGGTCATGGTCTTGCGGGGGTAGAAACCCCCGTCGCGCACCAGGCCCTGGTCGGCCCACGACGACGTTCCCCAGCGGAACCGGCTGCCGTCGACATCGATCGCCGGGGCGACGCCGCTCTCGTCGACAAAGGCCAGGCCGAGCAGCGTTTCTGTCACTGCGCCGCCGGGTACCCAAAAGAGGTGATGGAGTCCAGGGAGGCAAGGCCATGCGGCTCGCCTTGGACCTGAGCCTTCCCACCGACACCCGGCTGCTGGCGGCGACGAGAAAGATCTTGGCGCTCTACCTGGGCGAGTTCGAGACGCCGAGCGAGGTGATCGACGACGTCATCTGGGCCATGGACGAGGCGTGCAGCAATGTCGTCAAGCACGCTTTCCCCGATGGGGGAGGTGAGAATTACCGCCTGCGCGCCGACCTGGAACCGGGACAGATCCTGATCGAGGTGCTCGACGACGGGGTGGGTTTCGATGTCATGGCCAGGCCGGCGTCTCGTGAGTACGATGCGCGCCTGGCCGTGAGCGGACGTGGCCTGGACGTCATGCGCCGGCTGATGACGAGCGTCGAGGTAGAGTCGCCGACCGCGACTGGAGGGACCCGCCTCCGGCTGGTCCGCAAGCTTGCGCCTACTGCCGAATAGGACCGACGCCATCTCCCCAGAGCGTATGCCACCAGATGACTGACATGGCGCATTGACGTTCACCCAGCGATGGGGCGTCGAACCGGGATATCACGATTTCGCCGGCGCCTGGCACCCCGCTCCGGCCGCGACAATCGAGGTGATTCTTGGCGCCATGGGATCCCGCGACGGCGAACCGCCCCCCGGCCCAGCCATCATCGCCGCCCCCGGCCGGCCTCACCCGCACCTTCCCCCGGGGGAACTGCAGCTGGAAGGGGGCACGACCGTCGCGGTCGATGGCGACATCCCCTACGACCTGCCGATCGGCTATCACCGCTTCGTCGCTCGTGACGGCGCGCAGACGCCGGTGATTGTCAGCCCGGGCCGCTGTTGGCTGCCCGATGGGCTCGTGGCATGGGGTTGGGCGGCCCAGCTGTACGCCACCCGGTCGAGGTCCAGCTGGGGCATGGGCGACCTCGCCGACCTGCGCCGGCTGGGCGAGTGGTCGGCCGGCCAAGGGGCGGCGATCACGCTCATCAACCCGCTCCACGCCTCGTTGCCCGTCGGCGGCCAGGAGCCGAGCCCTTACTTCGCCAGCAGCCGCAGCTTCCGCAACCCGCTGTATCTCCGCATCGAGGAGCTGCCCGGGGCCGACCAGCTCGACGACCTGGCGGCACTGGCCGCCGCCGGCCGGGCCCTCAACGCCGGGCAGCGCATCGTCCGTGACGCCGTCTGGACGCTGAAGTCGGCCGCCCTCGAGGCACTGTTCGCCCGCTTCACCGGCGATGCGGCATTCGACCGGTACCGCCTGGCGCAAGGCGAGGCCCTGCGCCAGTACGGCGTGTTCTGCGCACTGTGCGAACGATATGGAGTTCCCTGGGAAAAATGGCCCGTCGATGTCCGCCGGGTTGACGGTGGCGGCATCGCTCCCTTTGTCGCAAGCCAGGCTGGGTCTCGGCGGATCGAGTATCACGCCTGGCTTCAGTGGCTCGTCGACGAGCAATTGGGCGCGGCCGGACGGACCATCGGCCTGGTCCAGGACCTGGCGATCGGGGCCGATGCCGGCGGAGCCGATGCCTGGCGCTGGCAGGACTGCATGGCTCTGGGGGTACGCGTCGGCGCGCCACCCGACGAGTTCAACCCCGCCGGGCAAAACTGGGCCCTCCCACCCTTCGACCCCTGGAAACTCCGCGCCGCCGGTTACCAGCCGTTCATCGAGCTGGTGCGCTCTGGGTTGCGCCACGCCGGCGGCATGCGGTTCGACCACGTGATGGGCCTGTTCCGGCTGTTTTGGATCCCCGAGGGCGCGGCGCCGGCCGACGGCACCTACGTGCGCTATCCCGCCCGCGACCTGCTCGACATCTTGGCATTGGAAAGCCAACGGGCTGAGGCCTTCGTCGTTGGCGAGGACCTCGGCACCGTGGAGCCCTCGACCCGCCACGAGCTATCGGCTCGGCGGGTGCTGTCCTACCGGCTGTTGTGGTTTGAGCCGACACCACCGGGTCCGGACTGGCCCGGCCAGGCGTTGGCAGCCGCGACCACCCACGACCTGCCGACCGTCGCCGGCCTCTGGACCGGCCGTGATGTCGCGGCCCGACGTGATCTGGGCCTGGCGACCAACGAGGAGGCCGAGCTGGCCCTGCGGGCCAAGGTCGAGACGTGGATCGAGGCCGACGACTCGTTGGCTGCGCCCGAGGTGGTCGGTCGGGTCTACCAGCTCCTGACCGACGCGCCCTGCGCACTGGTCACCGCGAGCCTCGACGACGCTCTCGCGGTCGAGGAACGGCCCAACATGCCTGGCACCGTCGACGAGTGGCCCAACTGGCGCATCGCCCTGCCTCAGCCGCTGGAGGCGATCGAGGTTGCTCCGCTGGCCTTGTCGATCGCAGAGGCGTTGAATGCCCGGAGTCGCTCGATCACGCCGGCCGAAGGGCCTTGAGCGAGTACATGAGGGGCAAGCTGCCCGGTCCCGGCCAACGACGATAACGCCCCTCGCCCTGGCTGAGGAAGCCATGCAGGCTGTCGATCGTGTAATCCCACTCGTGGAACAACTCGAGCTGGAGACCGGCGCCGAGCAGGGCCGTGAGCACCCGGCCGATCGGGTGCTGCCATTCGTAACTGACGTTGTGCGACGTGGCCCCGCTGCGGTCGGCATAGCTGCCCGGTTCGTCGCCGATGGTGGCCTCGGTTGTGAAGTAATCCCGAACCGGGTGCGGCTCGTCGTCGCCCAGGACCGCCATCACCGGGTGGAACTCATTGAGATACAGGAAGCCACCGGGGGCCAGGAGGTCCTTGACAACGCCGGCCCAACCTACGAGATCGGGCAGCCAGAGAAGCGCCCCTTTCCCCGAATACACCACATCGAAGCGTTCGCCGCCCAAGATGTCCGTAGCCCGGTAGACGTCGCCCAGGACGAAGCGGGCCCGTTCGGCCAGGCGCAGCTCGGCGGCCAACCGGGCGGCGGCCTCGATGGCTGGCAGCGAGAAATCAAGCCCCGTCACGTACACGGTGGGGTGCAGGCGGGCGAGATCGAGGGTGTCGAGGCCGAAGTGGCATTGGAGGTGGAGGAGGCGGCGGCCGTCGAGGGGGCCGAGCTCGTCGATCTCGTGGGGCAGGACGCTGGGACGGCCGGCCTGAAGCCCTCGACGTCGTAGAACGCCGATGCCGCATGGAGGGGGACCCGCTCGTCCCACATGTCCCGGTTGGTCGTCAGCCAGTCGCCCACCTTTCGTAGGGTATGGCCGTGGACCTGCCTGTGATGCCTCCGGTGGCGCCGATGTTGGCCAAGCTGACCCGGGACCTGCCCATCGGCCCGTACCTCTACGAGCCCAAATGGGATGGTTTCCGGACCATTGTGTTCCGAGACGGCGACGAGGTCGAGCTGGGGAGCCGCAACGAGCGGCCGCTTACGCGCTACTTCCCCGAGGTGGTGGAGGCGGTACGCCTGGCGTTGCCCGAGCGGTGTGTGGTCGACGGCGAGGTGGTGATCGCCTCCCCCGATGGGCTCGACTTCGACGCCCTGCAGCAGCGCATCCACCCCGCCGATTCGCGGGTCCGGATGCTGGCGGCCAAGACGCCGGCGTCGTTCGTGGCCTTCGACCTGCTGGCGCTCGGCCCCGACGACTTGCGGGGCTTGGGCTTCTCGGCCCGGCGGGCTTCGCTCGTCGCCGCCATGGCCTCGACCTGCGGATCGCCCTCGGTGCATGTCACCCCGGCCACGTCGGACCCTGTGGTCGCGCAGGACTGGTTCCGGCGCTTCGAGGGGGCCGGGCTCGACGGGGTGGTGGCCAAGGGTGTCGACCTCACCTACCGTGAGGACCAGCGGGTCATGCTGAAGGTCAAACACGAGCGAACCGCCGAGTTCGTGGTGGCCGGCTTCCGCTGGTACAAGGGCGGCGAGGGGGTCGGCTCGCTCATGCTGGGCCTCTATAGCGACGCGGGGGACCTGCACCATGTCGGCGTGATCGGGGCCTTTCCGGCCGCCCAGCGCCGGTCGCTGGTGGGGGAGTTGGAGCCGTACCGGGCTGACGCTCTCGAGGGTCACCCTTGGGGGCAGTGGGCCGAGTGGGCTGGCGCCGGTGCCCGGCCCATGGGTGGCCAGAGCCGCTGGAACGCCGACAAGGACATGACCTTCGAGCCATTGCGGCCCGAACTGGTGGTCGAGGCGGCGTACGAGCATTTGCAGGGCCCACGGCTGCGGCACACGGCGCGCTTTCGGCGCTGGCGGCCCGATCGTGACCCCCTCAGCTGCACCTACGAGCAGATGGACGTAGCCGTCCCGATGGAGCTGGCGACGATCTTCGAGCTCTAGCCGCGGTTACGAGAAGTGCTTGAGGAGGTCGGTGAGCTCGTCGGCGATCCCGGTGGGGATGGTGTAGCCGTCAGCGTCGCGGATCTCGTCGAAATGGTCGCGGACGTCTTCGAGGGTCAGCTCCGGGTTGTAGTACCCCGGCGTGAGGCCGATGAAGAACCGGGCGATGCGCCCCCCGGCGGCCGAGTAGACCTCGCCGGTCACCGGGCAATCCTCGTGCACGAGCCAGGCGGCGATGGGGGAGACCAACGCCGGCGTCAGTTTGTCGGCCAGCGGCCCGAGCAGGTCCTCGGTCATGCGCGTCCCGGCAACGGGGGCGATGGCGTTGACCTTGATGTTGTACTTGGCCCCTTCTTGGGCCAGGACCCGGGTGAGGCCCACGAGGCCCATCTTGGCCGAGCCGTAGTTGGCCTGGCCGAAGTTGCCCAAGATGCCGGCGTTGGATGAGGTGTTCAGCACTCGGCCGTAGCTCTGCTCGCGCATTTTGATCCATGCCGGGCGGGTCACGTTGAACGCGCCCCGTAGGTGGACGTCGAGGACCGAGGTGATGAGGTCGGGGGTCATGTTGTGGAACGCCTTGTCGCGAAGGATGCCGGCGTTGTTGATCACGATGTCGACCCGGCCGAAGGCATCGAGGGCGGTTTGGACGATCGCCGCGCCTCCCTCCACGGTGGCCACGCTGTTGGTGTCGGCGACCGCGACCCCGCCGAGGTCGGTGATCTCCTTCGCCGTGGCGTGCGCCGGGCCCTCGCTACCGCCCTCGCCGCTCACCGACGAGCCGAGGTCATTGATCACGATCTGGGCGCCCCTGCTCGCCAGGAGCAGGGCGTGCTGGCGGCCGAGGCCGCCGCCGGCGCCGGTGATGATGGCGACCCGGTCTTGAAATCCGAGATCTGACCTATTCGTTTCAGACATAGGCGAACGAAGTTACCGCGCAGTAGACCGGTTTGAGTGGGGGTGCGGTGAATCTTGGCTGCGCTGAATCTTGGCTGCGCTGAATCTTGGCTGCGATGAATCTTGGGGGTGCGTACCCCCAAGATTCAGGACACGCCCGTCGTCAGTCGGACATCGGCACGACCATGCTGGGCGACGGCAGGTTCGCCGGCTCCTGGAGCGCCCGGATGGAGGTGCCCAGGGCCAGGAACTCGATGGCGTGCTCGCCCCATACGTGGTTGCTCTCGATCACTTTGACCCCGACGATGCCCGACGCCCCGTCCCGCTCGGCCTCGGCCTGCATACGGGCCATGGCGATCTCCCGGGCGTCGTAGGTGGCCTGGGTGAAGTTGGGCATCTCGGTGTTCTGCCCGATGGTCTTCCACGATTGGCGGAACGACTCGTGGGCAACGTGGTAGACGCAGGTTCCGAGCACGAACGAGACCGGAGCGTGGCCGGTCTTGAGCAGGGTCCACATGTCCTGGCCGGAGAGGTCGGAGGTGAATGGTCTGCCGGCGGGGGTGCGCCACGTCCCACCGCGGCTCGAGCGCACCGCGGTGCCAACCGCCAGGAACTCGATCAGCCCCTCCCCCCAGCTGTAGTGCTTGTAGTCGAGCCTGACCCCGACGATGCCGTCGGCGCCGAGGGCGTCGGCCTCTGCTTCCATGCGGGCGATGGCGTACTCCCGTGCGGTGTACATCGCCTGGGTGAGGACCTGGAGTTCCTGGCTTTGGTTCCAGACCTGGAACTGGTAGCCCACGTGATAGATCGAGCTGCCCATCACCAGGCCGAGGGGTGCGAAGCCTGCCTCATGGAGGAGGGCGAACTCGTTCACCGTCAGATCGCTGGTGAAGAGTGGCGCGACGCCGAAGTCCGCGCCCGGTTCGTCGGGGCCGGACTGTCGCAGCCGGGCCAGGGCGGTTTGGGAGAGGATGGCATGCGAGGTCGGCTGGCTCATGATGCGCTCCTGGGCAAGGGTCGAGAGGTCAACGGTCGATAGGTCAGGGCCGATCGAGGGGTCAGGGCCGATCGAAAAGAGGAGCCGGTAGCAGGCGGCGTCGTCGATGTCCGGCCTCGTCGCAGTTGTCGGGCCGGACCATCGGCGCCGGCACCCGCCGGGGGCGCCACGTACCGGCAGAACCGGCACCGCCCGGTCACATTGGGCTGCCTCGGCGCCCCGCAGTGCTGGCAGAGGAGCGCCGCGCTCATGTCTTCGACTGTAGGCAGGTCGGTCCGTTCCAGCTCAGTGGCGGCGATATGCCCGGCGTGGCCGGAGGGGTGGGCCGAACTCCGGTGCCTGACCGGGGTTTGTGGCTTGGGTCCCGGTCTGGGGGGCCGGGGGATGGCAGAACTCCGGTGCCTGACCGGGGTTTGTGGCTTGGGGTCCCGGTCTGGGGGGCCGGGGTGGGCAGAAGGTGACATCGGGCTGTCACGTTGTGGCCAGGGGTCCTCAGTCGCCCGCCCGCTGGTAGGCGCCGGCGCCGTGGAGCATGCCTCGATGCCAGCGGTGGGGGGTAACGAGCAGGGAACGGGGATAGTCCTCGAACATCCAGCGCACGAAGCTGCGCCTCGTCCAGTCGTTGAGGCCAGCTACGCGGACGGCGGCTCGAGCCCCCTTCCGATGGCTCAAGGCCCGCGAGAGCGCCGCCGCCAGGCGATCGTCCGCGCCCATGCCCGCCAGAACCTGGCGGCGGTACTGGGCCGCGACCAGCGCCGGTCGGTAGGGTCCGCCGGCGAGGACCGCTTGCGCCGCGAGTGAACCGGTCTCAAGGGCCTGGCCGATCCCTTCACCCGTCAGGGTATCGGTCGCCCGGGCGGCGTCGCCCACGAACAGGACGCGGCCCGAGACCAACTGGGTGGAGCCGACCCGGGCCGGGATCGGCCACGCTTTGGAGGGTGCCTCAGGTCTGGCCCCGACCCCCAGCACGGAGGTGATATGGGGCCGGGCCAGCAAGTCGGCCCACAGCGCCTTCATCTCATGGGTCGGCCGGCCGGGGGCGCGGCGTATCCCGAAGCCGAAGTTGGCTCGCCCGTCGGGGAGGGGGAACGACCACGCGTAGCCGGGCAACAGATCGGCGTCGAACCAGACCCAGAGGCCTTTGGCCGCCGCTGGTGCGACGCCAGTGAAGTACTGCCGCATGGCGTGCCACTCGCCCAGGTAACCGACTTCGTCGGTGGCGCCGATCTTCTTGCGAATTGGCGACCACATGCCGTCGGCGGCGATGACGTAGCGGGCGACGACCGGACCCACCCCGTCGGCGGTCAGCGAGACCAGGTCGTCTCGGCGAGCGACGTCGGTAACGGCGTGGCCGTCGTAGACCTTGACGCCGGCGGACCGGGCGACATCGAGGAAGGCGGCGTCGAGGTCGCTGCGACGGGCGACGGCGGCGAACTGTCCTCCCGTGTTGGGAAGGGGGAACCGTACGGTGCGCCCCGATGGCGAGCGGATCCAGGTCTCGTCCACCTGCTGCCAGGACGCAACCGTGTCGGGGCGTAGCCCGAGACGCTGGTACCGGCGGAGGGCGCCGGTCGTGAGGCCGTCACCGCAGCACTTGTCGCGGGGGAACTGGGCCTTGTCGAACAACACCACGTCGCGTCCCGCCCGAGCCAGGGCGATGGCGGCGGCGGCGCCGGCCGGGCCGCCCCCGACCACGGCCACGTCGGCGGACAGGCGGGACATGGCGCCGAGGCTAAGCCAACGACCGTCGGTATCCGTCAAAGGCGGGCGACAAAGCGGGCCAGGACCGACGCCGACGTCTGCGACGCCGTCCAGCCGAGCACCGAGGCGGCCCGGGAAGGCGAGAGGGCCAGAGGGCCTCGTATCAGGATCGCCCGGTCGGCGCCAAAGGGGGTCAGGTGGAGCCCGAACGACGCCTCCGACGCGGCCAGGAGCACCGGCCCAGGCAGTCGGAGCACCCGGCTGCCGGCGACGGCGGCGATGGCGGAGGCGTCCAACCAGTCGGTGGTCGCGACATTGATGATACCGGTGAACGAAGACGGCCCGGCCCGGTGCAGCGCGCCCGCCGCGTCATCCTCGTCCAGGAACTGAAGCGCCTCCTTTTCCCCGCTAAAAGCGGGCACCAGGTGGCGATAGCCCCGCACGGCGTGTGCCACCAGAGGGTCGGTGTGGGCACCAAGTACAGCGGCGATGCGCAGGGCGATCGTAGGGGCGGCATCGGCGCACAACCGCTCGGCCCGTAGCTTGTCGCCGGCGTAGGCGCACTGGCGGTTGGGCTGCGGCCAGTGGTCCTCGGTCAGCGGGAGCGGGTTGTCGGGCCAGGCACCGTAGACGGCGGCCGAAGAGGCCAACACGATACGGGCGGGACGGGCGCCGAGGATGTTGCGGGTGGCATCGCGGTTGACCCGGGTGGCGTCGGCGCGCCTCCAAAGGGCGAAGCCGAGGTGGTAGAGGACGTCGACGTCACCGAGGGCCCGGCGAGCGGTATCCGAGCGCAGATCGGCCTGGGTGTGGACCAACTTCGAGTTGCTAAGCGGCAGGGCACGGCGGGCGACCGATTGGACCGTGCTGACGGACGGGTCGTTGAGGAGCAGCGGCAGGAGTCGGGAACCAAGGTGGCCCGTTGCCCCCGTCAGTCCAACGTGTATCGAATCTCCTCGAAGGCGCGCAGCGCGTCGGCGATGTGTTCCTCCGTGTGGGTCGCCATGACCGAGGTGCGGAGCAATGCCCGACCGGGCGCCACGGCCGGCGGGACGGCGCAGTTGGTGTAGACCCCGCGATCGAGCAGATTTCGCCACGTCCGCCCGGCGTCCCAATCCATGCCGATGTGCACCGGCACGACCGGGCCCTCCGGTGGCGGCCCGACCCGGTAGTCGAGGGCGGCCAGGCCGGCGTGCAGTTGGCGAGCCCGCGCCAGGACCAGGGCGCGGCGTTGCGGTTCGGACTGGGCGATGCGCACGGCGGCGAGGGCGGCGGCGACCGCGGCCGGGACGCCGGCGGCGGTGAAGAGCATGACCCGGCAGGCGATGCGGATGTAGTCGATCACTGGTTTCGGGCCGGCCAGGAAACCGCCGCACGATGCCAGCGCCTTCGAGAACGTTGCCATGAGCAGGTCAGGGGTGACGCCGGCCGCCGCCGCAGCCCCCCGACCGTCGGGTCCGAGGACACCGATGGTGTGGGCCTCGTCGACCAGCAGGCGGGCACCGAACTCGCGGCACACGCCGGCGAATTCGGTCAGTGGCGCCAGGTCGCCTTCCATCGAGTAAATGCCCTCGACGGCGACCAATGCGGCACCGTCAACCGGGCGCTTGTCCTGCCAGGTCTTGAGCCGGTGGCGCAGGCTCGACGGCAGGTTGTGGCGGAACGAGCGGAAGGATCCCTCCGACATCCGGGCGCCGTCGATGAGGCTGGCGTGGCTGGCAGCGTCGAGGAACACGGCGTCGTCGGGCCCGACCAGCGTCGCGATCAGTCCCAGGTTGGCCATGTAGCCGGTCGAAAAGACCAGGCAGGACTCGGCTTGCACCCAGTCGGCCAGGGTTTCCTCCAGCTCTCGGTGCAGGGCGAGGGTGCCGTTCATCAGCCGGCTGCCGGTACATCCGGTGCCGTAGCGGTCGATGGCGTCGACCGCGGCCTTCTTGACCCGCTCGTCACCGACCAGGCCGAGATAGTTGTTGGAGCCCAGCATGATGACGGGCTTGCCCTCGTGGACCACGACCGGAGCCGACTGGCTGGCCATTTCCCGGTAGTAGGGGAGCAGGCCCATACCCTCGGCCGCCTTGTACTCCGCCAACCGGGGGGAGTCGCATTTGTCGAACAGGTCCGCCGCCCGCACCGCGGTGGAGTCGGCATCGATCCAGGCTTCAGCCACGGACTCCAAGTTAGGGGACGGTCAACCGGGGCGCCACGGAAAGTGTGACAATTGTCACGCGCCCCGAGCGCCGCACTAGCGGTTGCGCATCGCCTCGAACCGCTTCTCCCAGTCCTGGTGGCGAGCCTTGCCGTCGCGGACGAAGGGGGAGAAGGCGATCACCTTGATGAGGCCCTTGTTGAGCCAGTCTCCAGGCCGGCGCAGGGGGCGCATGATGTCCATGAACAGGACGACCCGGGTGCCGTCGGTGCCGTTCCAGGCGTAGTGCTCGTACCCGTCGTCGAAGACCAGGCTCTTGCCCTGGACCCAGTGGGCGACCTCGCCGCCGACGCTGATCCCGCAGTCCTCGGCCGGCTCGGGGATCAGGAGGGCAAGGTGGTACCGGACGACCCCACGCCAGGGACCGCGGTGCGGCGGGATCTTCTTGTGCGGAGCAAGGATGGAAAAAAATGCGGTCGTCAGTCCTGGGATCTGTTCTAACAACTTCGTTGTCTCCGGGCACCGGTCGCAGTTGGCGTCAGAGCGGAACCCGTAGGCGAAGAAGAAAAAGGTCTTCCACTTGTCGTCGTTGGTGATCGACACCTGATCCGTCGAGATGTCCTGGAAGTTCGGCAGTTCGTCGCGGTACTCGAGGACGGCGTCGAGCTCGGGCCGGATCAGGTCAAAGCCATCCTCGAGCTGCTTGATCCACGGGAAGTCGTCCTCGGACAGGAACGGGGTGGTGGCGACCTCGGAGTAGCGCAGCATCCATCCCTCCATGCGCTGGAGGGCCTTGCCGCCGACGTCGTTGCTGAACTCGACCAGTTTGGTTCGGACACCGTCCGCCATATGGGAGCGACAATAGTGTGACGATGGAAGAATGGCCGCGTTGAGCTCGCAGCGAGCGCAGAACGATGCCAGGATGCGCTTGCTACTGCTGGCCCCACCCGGAGCAGGGAAAGGCACCCAGGCTCGCCGGCTGTCGCGGTACTACGGCATCGAGCACATCTCGACCGGCGACCTGCTCCGCCGGGAGGTGGCCCAGGCCACCCTGATCGGACGCGAGGCGAAGCTATTCCTCGACCGGGGCGACCTGGTCCCCGATCATGTCATCCGCGACATGGTCGTCGAGGCGGTGACCGAAGCCGACGCCCATGGTGGCTTCCTGCTCGACGGCTATCCCCGCAACCTCGCGCAGGCCGACGAGGCGGCGCGCATTGCCCGGGACAACGGGATCACGATCAACGCGGCGGTCTACCTCGAGGTCGGTCGAGACGAGCTCCTCCGGCGGCTCCTCGGACGCGGCGGCGACGCCGGGGCCGCCGGGGCGCGCAGCGACGACGACATCGAAACGATCCGCCACCGCCTCGAGGTCTTCGATTCCCAGACCTGGCCGCTCGTCGACTACTTCGCCCAGCGGGGAGTGTTGATCGCCGTCGACGGTGAGCAACCGGTCGCGCAGGTCACCGAGGACATCATCGAGCAGGTGGCACTACACCGTGATGATCGTCGGGTCGACGCTGGCCAGATGGTGCGTCTCGTTGAGGCTGTGGACGACCCTACGCTCCCCGCCCGCGAGCACCCGGGTGATTGAGGCATGGGCCGGCCGGAAGAACATGTCTTCCCCCAGCCCGAGCACGTGGGCCACGTAGCCGTTGGTGACCCCGCTGTGGCAGGCCACGGCGACGCGCTGGCCGGGGTGGTCGGCCACGATGGCGTCGATCGCCGGGACGATTCGCGCTCGGAACGCTGCGCTCGATTCGCTGTAGGGGTACACGTCCCATCGCCGTTCCCGGATGAAACGCTCCTGAAGGCGGCGTAGCTCGTCTCGGCCAATGTGGTCGGTGAGTCCGGCTCCTTCGGGAACGTCGCGAAACAACTCGATCTCGCGCAGGTCGGGTACCAGTTGCGGCTCCAGGCCGTGGTGCCGGGCCACCTCATGGGCGGTCGTGAGGGCCCGTTGCAGCGGGCTCGAATACACGGCGTCGAGGTGCTCGCTAGCCAACCCCCACCCGACCGCTTCGGCTTGTCGCAAACCAGTTGGGGAAAGGGGCGGGTCGACCCAATCGGCCGTTGTCGGCTTTTCTCGCACCGGGAAGTGCTGCTTGCCGTGGCGGATCAGGATGACCGTCGTCACCCCAGACACGTTGGTCAGGAACGTCCGGTCGAGTGGTGAGGCCGCCGGTTGCGGCGACGGTGGCTCGATTGCCGCATCGGTCGTGGTCACCCGGTCGCACCGAACAGGTCCAGCCATTGCTGCTTGGACGTGGGTTTGTACACGACGTTGCGGTCCTTGATCTCGGCCATGGTGGCGGTGGGAGCGGGGGAGTAGCGGTGGCCGGGGAAGACGATCGTGTCGTCGGGCAACCCCGCGAGGCGCTGCAGGCTGTCCCACATGGCGTCGTTGTCCGAGCCCGGTAGGTCGGTTCGGCCGCACCCCTGGAGGAAGAGGGTGTCGCCCGAAACCAGCCGGCGGTCGACCAGGAAGCACTGGCTGCCCGGGGTGTGGCCCGGTGTGTGCAGCAACTGGATACCCACCGCGCCGACGCTGACGACCTCACCGCTGTCGTGGGTCACCAGGTCGTCGGACGACACCCCGGTGCTGCGCCTGACCCACTCGGCTTCGTGGGCGTTGACGTGGATCTTCATCGGTTGGCGTTCCAGCAGGGCGACGATGCCTTCGACGTCGAAGCCGGCGAAGCTGCCCCCAATGTGATCGAAGTGGTAGTGGGTGGCAAGGGCCCCGGTCACTCGCATGCCGTCGTCGCCTGCGATCTCAAGCAGGTCGGCCACCCGGTAGGCCGGGTCGACCACCACCGCTTCACCGCTTTGCCGATCACCGATCAGGTAGACGAAGTTGACCATCTGGCTGGCCATGGGATCGCCGAGTGCGAAGTCCCGCCCCGACAGGAGCTGGCGGAAGTACAGGCGATCGGCCACGAGCCGCGACGCTACGCGCCCTCGGCGGGCTCCGATGACGTGGGCTTCGATGACGAGGGCTCCGATGACGTGGGCTCCGATGACGAGGGCTCCGATGACGAGGGCTCCGATGACGCCGGCGCCGGCTCCGACGGCGTGCGATTTCGCCCGACCCGCACGATCACCGATTGGCTGGCGACGCCGAGCAGGGTGCCGTCTTCGGACCACAGGTGGGCCCGGCCATGGCCGAAGCCGTTGGCGATGGCCAGGATCTGGACATCGCAGAGGATCCATTCCGTCGCCACGAGCTGCACCACCCGGATGGTGTTGTCCAGGCTGTTGCCGATCGAAGCACGTCCGAGGGCTTGCGCCACCCCCGAGGGGACGTAGTCGCCGAGCACCGACAACCACGCCGAGCTCGGTGTCATCTGGCCCGGGAGGCGGGCCCAGAAGGCGCAGCGGCCGTCGCCCCGGGTGCCGTCGAGCTGCTCGAACTGGCGTCCGAGGGCGAGGCGCATCTCGACGCGCTCAAGGACCGAGCCGATGAAGTCCGATGGGATCTTTCGGCGGGTGCAGTCCTGCGGTCGGGGCACCTCGGATGGCTCGACCCACGTCCCGGCGATGTCGAGCGCCCGCCGACCGAATGCGCCGTTGACGGTGAGGATCTCCTTGCCATCGACCCGGCCGATGACCCGGGCCTGGGTCGTCTGGTGGCCGACCACGGCCAGGTTGACGGCGAAGTCCACCACGCTTCCGGTCGGGGCGTAGGACAGATACTGGGCGGTGGCCCAGATCGCGGGGCGGCCGCTGGCGTGTTCTATGGCGGCCACACCTGCGGCCAGCCCGCAGCCGCCGAACAGGAAATGGCCCGGAGTCGACACCCCTGGGGTCACCGGCAGGCGCCACACGAGCGGGTCGGCGGTCGGCTCCAGGCCGAGGAATGTCCAGGCGTCCATCGCCTCGGCACGCTACCGGCTGATGCCGAATCCGACGTGGGCGAGGCGCCACCTGCTAGAACCGGCGCCCGATATGCAACATTCGCGGAAGAATTCCCCGTCGTTTAGGTTGTTCATTCGGAGTCTGCGAGCCCTCCCGCTGCTGGCCCTTCCCCTGCTGGCCGGCGTGGTGCTGGCCGGCGGCGCCGGCTTCGCAGGCGGGGCCGAAACCGGGGCCGCCACCACCACGACCACGACGGTCACCGCCGGCCAGTACAGCGCGCCGGTCTGGTTTCCCCTTCGCCGCAGTGTCACCGGCGCCGAAATCAAAATCGGGTGCACGTATCTGTCCTATGGGACCGAGGGCGGCTACGAGTGCGGCGGCCATCACCCGTTCTGGGCCTTGGACCTCCTTGCCGCCAGTGGCACGTCGATCTACCCGGCGGGCGCCGGCTACGCCAGGAACGTGACCGGCGCCGGATACTCGGGGTACGGCAACGTCGTCGTGGTCGACCACGGCAACGGGGTGAAGAGCCTCTACTCCCACATGAGCTCCGTCCTCGTGAGCCGATCCGGCGAGTGGGTCGACACGAACACCGTCATCGGCCTCGTCGGCTCCACCGGCGACTCGAGCACGCCCCATCTGCTGTATGAGGTCTCCTCGTCGGGGAGCTTCTCGGCCGGGGCGGGCGACCCTGGCCCGTTGCAGGTCTGCCATGGCGGACAGCTCCTGACCTACCCGCAGGCCTGGGGGCTCACCACCTGGAAAGGCATTCCTTGGGGTACCGAATCCGGTTGGAGCGACGGCACCGGGTGTTCGGCGGTGCCGGCCCCGCCGACGCCCGTGGCGACGGGGCTCAGTGCGCTTCCCGCTATCCGGCAGTATCTCGGCTTTCTCGGCCTGCTCGGCACCAAGGTGGTCTACGCCGCCAGCCTGACCTCGCCCGCGGGTGGCAAACCAGTCGTCGGCGCCAAGGTTCTGATGATCGGACCCGGCTCCAAGAGTTGCTCGGCGCTGACCGATGCTAGCGGCATGGCGGTGTGCAGCGTCACCTTCGCCCTGTTCCGAGCGCCGGCTGGCGCTGCCTCCTTCGCAGTGGCCTACTTCGGTGGGTCGCTCCTCCTCCCCAGCGCCACCATCGGTCTCATACCATCGATGAAGAAAACTTAAGCGAATCGTTGTCAACTAACCTCCTGGCGCGGCACAATGGTCGCAGGAATCCAAAGGAGGCTGTACAAATGTTGATGCGTTTCGATCCTTTCCGTGACCTCGACCGTTTCACCGAGTTTGGTCACCGCACCCTGGCGATGGATGCGTTCCGTCGGGGCCAGGAGTTCGTGGTGCAGCTGGATCTCCCCGGCGCCGACCCAACCTCGGTCGACGTGTCGGTGGAGCGCAATGTGCTGACCATTCGGGCCGAACGTGTGGCGACGCGTGAGGAAGGCGACCAGGTCGTCATCGCCGAGCGCCGTTTCGGCACCTTCACCCGCCAGTTCTTCCTGGGCGACACCCTCGATAGGGACAACATCGCCGCCGACTACGCCAACGGCGTATTGACCGTGACGATCCCACTTTCGGAGAAGGCTCAGGCCCGTTCTATCGCGGTGACCACCGCCGCCTAACACAGTCTCATCAGGCTCCAGCCACGGTGGGCGACCCCGAGCCCGTTACGGTCCGGTTCGGGTGTCGCCCACCTTTTTCACGCTGGCTGAAGACATGTCCTACTCGACGGGTTTTGGGGCGCTCTTCACGAGAGTTCTTGGGGGGAGAGCGCGGCTCGATCCGCAGCCGGTCCCCATTTCCCCAAGTCTCAAGATGAGACAGTGCGAGCCCTCGAACCCGTTCTCATCGAGCCCGTAATAAGACCAAATGCCGCCCAAGCAGCTGCACGTTGTCGCCTGCGGCGTACGTCGTTGCTCGATCGCCTGCCATGGACGTGTCGAGTGCCACTTCCCAGGTGCGCCCCATCGTTTCCTTGGGGAGGATGAAGTCGATTGGTTGGTCCCAGGCGTTGAGGACGAGGTAGAAGGAATCGTCTCGGATCGGTTGGCCGTGGCGGCCCACATCGGGAATGGCGAGGCCGTTCAAGAACATCCCCAGGCTTCGCGCATATCCGGTGCCCCAGTCGGCGTCGCCCATTTCGTTGCCGTCGGGTTTGTACCAGCCGATGTCCTTGGGGCCGTCCTCGCCACGGCCGCGTACGGGGCGGCCCTGGAAGAACCGCCGGCGAGAAAAGACCGGGTGGGCCCGGCGCAGCGCGATCAGCGATCGGGCGAACTCGTGGAGGTCGGTGTCGACGTCGCCCCAGTCGTACCAAGAAATGTCGTTGTCCTGGCAATAGGCATTGTTGGTGCCGCGCTGGGTGCGCCCTAGCTCGTCGCCGCCCAGCACCATGGGCACACCCTGGGAGAGGAGCAGAGTGGCGAGGAAATTGCGTTGCTGGCGGCTGCGAAGTTCGTTGATCTCGATGTCGTCTGTCGGTCCCTCGGCACCGCAATTCCACGACCGATTGTCGTCGGTACCGTCCCGATTGCCTTCGCCGTTGGCGTCGTTGTGCTTGTCGTTGTACGAGACCAGATCTCGTAACGTAAAACCGTCGTGGGCAGTGACAAAATTGATGCTCGCGCTGGGCCGCCGGCCGGTCGCTTCGTACAGGTCGGAGCTGCCGGTGATCCGTTCGGCCAGGTCACCGAGATGGGCGGTCGCTTCCCGCCAGTAGTCCCTTACCGAGTCCCGGTAGTGGCCATTCCACTCCGACCACAGCTGGGGAAAATTGCCGACCTGGTAGCCACCCTCGCCGACATCCCATGGCTCGGCGATCAGCTTGACCCGGCTGATGACGGGATCCTGCTGGATGAGGTCGAAGAACGCCGATAGCCGGTCGACCTCGAAAAACTGCCGGGCCAGCGAGGCCGCCAAGTCGAAGCGGAAACCGTCCACATGCATGTCGATAACCCAGTAACGGAGCGAGTCCATGATGAGCTGCAGGACGTGGGGCTCGCGCATATTCAAGGTATTGCCGGTTCCCGTGGTGTCCCAGTAGAAGTGTTTGTTTTCCCGACTTAAGCGGTAATACCGGGCGTTGTCGAGACCGCGCATCGACAGGATCGGGCCCATGTGGTTGCCCTCGGCGGTGTGGTTGTACACCACGTCGAGGATGACTTCGATGCCCGCGGCGTGCAGCGTCTTCACCATCGCTTTGAACTCGTTGACGACCTCGTGGCCGGGGCGGGAGCTGTAACCGTTGTGAGGGGCGAGGAAGGCGATCGAGTTGTAACCCCAGTAGTTGCGCAGGCCCATATCGACGAGGCGGTGGTCGTGAATGAACTGGTGCACGGGCATCAACTCGACCGCGGTCACGCCAAGGTTGGTCAGGTAGTCGACGATCGCTGGGTGGCAGACGCCGGCGTAGGTGCCGCGCAACTCCGGCGGGACGGCCGGGTGGGTCGCGGTCAACCCCTTGATGTGGGTCTCGTAGATGATCGTCTGGTGCAGGGGGATCTGCGGCGGCCGGTCGTGGCCCCAGTCGAAGTGGCTGTCCGCCACGATCGCCTTGGGCATGTACTTGGCCGAGTCAAGGTTGTTGCGGACGGTGTCGTCGTTACTCGCCAGGTCGTAGGGATAGACGGCCTGGTGCCATTGCACCTCGCCCCAGACCGCCTTGGCGTAGGGGTCGAGGAGGAGCTTGTGGCGGTTGCAGCGCATCCC
>OBLV0100000201.1_pt1 | contig 19504 bp, 17 predicted proteins | sample 1520071 | NCBI WGS metagenome assembly OBLV01 (sample SAMEA3888446, study PRJEB22518) | metagenome | reverse complement strand
CTTTCCCTACACGACGCTCTTCCGATCTGGTTCATCCAGCGGCCGCTGGTGTCGCTGTACCGACGCCGGGGTGCGCGCAGAGACCTGAACGATACGGGCGCCACCGGGCTCGGTGGCCAATCCATGCCCGGTAAACGCGCCGTGTGCCGCGGCGAGCTGGTAGATGGCCAGCTGCGCGTGGTCCTCGGCGGCCTCCTTGCTCAGCGGGGTCTTGCTGCTCTTCACATCGACGATCACTGGGCGGCCCTGGCCATCCCGCTCCAACCGGTCCACCCGGCCCCGGAGCAGGACGGCGCTGCCCTGCCCCCCGGCATCCGCCGGGCCGGTCAGCCCGGCAGAGCCGGCCGGGTTGTCAACCGGGTTGTCAACCGGGTTGTCAACCGGGGGGAGCTGCACTTCGATCTCCTGCTCGCAGCCGACCTCGGTGAGCTCACCCCGGCTATCTCTCCACCAGCTGCGGAACATCTCGACCATCTGGCGCACCCGCTGCTGCTCGGCGCGGGAGTACCACGGGGCCCCCGCGTCGACGCCCGCCCAGGCTTCGGCGAGGGCTCGTTCCAGTTGCTGGTCGGTGGCGCCAGCGGCCACCGCCTGGACCAAGCGGTGCACCAGCGAACCGGTGACCGCCGGCAGTGCCCGGACGTCCTCGCCGCCGTGGCGGGTGAGCAGCCAGCGCAACGGGCAGTTCGACACCAGTTCCACCAGCGACGGTGACACCCGGGCCGGCTCACCCAGTACCCGCAACGGCGAGGTGGTCGACCGCAGGCCCAGGCCGTACCAGGAATCGGGGTGCGCGCCGGGTACCCCGGCCCGCGCCAGCTGCGCCAGGCCGGCCGCGGCGCTGCGCCTCAGCGCACCGTCCTGCGCCGGATCGCAGCACACCCGGCGCAGCTCGGCGACGAGTTCGGGCAGGCTCAGCCCCCGTTCCCGGGTGGCTACCACCCGCTCGGGCAGCAACCCGCTGCCACCGTCGCGGCCCTCCAGCTCGTCGAGGAACCGGGAGGGCTGCTCGTCATCGCCCCGCACCGCGCTGACCAGCAACCGGTGCCGGGCCCGGCTGGCCGCCACCAGCAGCAGCCGCCGTTCCTCAGCCAGCAGCGGCGCCGTGCGCGAGACCGTGCCGGACTCGACGCCGGCGATGGTGTCGACCAGGTGTTCCACGCCGAGCAGCGAGCCGCGCAGCCGCAGATCGGGCCAGCTGCCCTCCTGCACTCCGGGCACGGCTACCAGGGACCATTCCCGACCGGCCGCGGTGTGTGCGGTGAGCACGGTGACCGCGTCGCCCTGGGGTGAGCGCGCCGCCAGCGAGTCACCGGGAATCTGCTGTTCGGTGAGGTAGTCACAGAAGCTGAGCAGGCCCCCCGGACCTCCGTCGACACCCGGTAGCCGATCGGCGTAACGGGCAGCGGCGTCGAAGAGCGCGACGACAGCGTCGAGGTCACGATCGGCCTGCACCCCGGCGGGTCCGCCGCGAGCCGCGATTGCCGCCCAGCGCCGCGCGAGCCCGCTGGCCTGCCAGAGTTGCCACAACACGCCCTCGGCGCTGCCACCGGAGCGAGCCGCGCGCGCGGCGGCGCTGAGCAGGCCGGCCAGCCTGCTGGCCGGCGCGGCCGTCTGCTCCTCGAGCCCGTCCAGCAGGCCGGGCTCCCCGGGTTCGCAACCGGCACCCCCGCTCAGCGCCGCGACGAGCAGTGTGCCGCTGGTCCGCGCCCCACCGGCAGCCAGTTCGCGGCGCCGCAACTCCCGGCGCAACCGGCGCACCGCCAGCTGATCGGCCCCGCCCAGCGGAGAGGTGAGCAACGCGGCCGCCAGCTCCTCATCGAGCACGGCTGGTTGCACCGCGCAGCGCAACGCCGCCAGCAGCGGCTGCACCGCGCTCTGGTGGGCCACCGGCAGATTCTCACGTGGCACCGCGACCGGTACGCCGGCCGAGAGCAGCGCCCGGCGCAGCACTGGCAGCGCCCGGGTGGTGGAACGCACCAGCACCGCCATGTCCGACCAGGCCACCCCGTCCAGCAGGTGGGCGCGGCGTAGCTGATCGGCCACCCAGGACGCCTCGGCCGCGGCCGAGGCGAACACCTGGACGTCGACCTCCCCGCCCGGTTGCTCACCCTCGGGACCGCGCAGGGCGGGTCGCGGCCCGGGCAACCGGCCGGCCAACCGGGATACCGCGGCGCGCACTGCGGGAGCCATCCGGTGATCAGTGTGCAGCTGGACTGCTGCGCACTCCCCGGCGCGGAGCAGGCCGGCGTCGGCGCCGCGGAAGGAGAAGATCGTCTGGTCCGGGTCACCGAAGCACAGCAACTCGTGCGCCCCCACGCCGAGCCGGGTCACCAGCCTGGCCTGCAGCGGATCGAGGTGCTGGGCGTCATCCACGATCAAGTGGCGTACCCGGTCGAACTCCCGGCGCAGCACCTCGGCATCGGTCTCGAGCACCAGCAGGGCCGCTGACACCAGCTCGGCGGCGTCCAGCGCCGGGGCGGTGGCTTGCGGCGCGGCGGTGCCCACCGATCCGCGTAACTGCATCACCTGCTCGTAGCTACGGAAGAACCGCCCGGCGGCGACCCACTCCGCGCGCCCGGTTCGGCGGCCGAGCACGGTGAGGTCCTCCGGTGCCAGCCCGCGCTCCGCCGCGCGCATCAGCAGATCCCGCAACTCGGCGGCGAAGGGCGGCAGGCCCAGCGCCGAGCGGAGCCGCGGCGGCCAGTTCCGGCCACCGGTCTCGCACTCGCCCGCGAGCAGCTCGCGGATCACCACATCCTGCTCGGGGCCGGAGAGCAGCCGGGGCGGCGGTGCATCGTGCAGCGATGCCTGCAGCCGCAGCACGGCGAACGCATAGGAGTGCACGGTACGCACCAGCGGTTCCCGCACCGTGGGGCTGACACCGCGGGCCATGAGCCGCTCGACGATGCGTTCCCGCAGTTCTGCCGCCGCACGGCGGCTCGCGGTGAGCACCAGCACCCGCTCGGGATCAGCCCCGCGCCGGATCCGATCGGCAACGGTCTGCGCGACGAGCGTGGTCTTGCCGGTGCCCGGACCACCGAGCACCCGCAGGGGCCCACCACCGTGCTCCAGCACCCGAGCGGCTTCAGGACCCCGCGCGAGAACCCGGGGCAGGTCGGTTACGGAACGAACAAGGGTGGGCACGCTGCGCATGCAACCACGCGGCGCCGACAGTCCGCGGCGCGGGAGGATGGCGCGGGAGGATAACGGCGATGGATGCGGCGAGCCTGGAGCGGGTGCGCGAGGTCGTCGCGGCCATCCCGGCCGGCTCGGTCCTCGCCTACGGTGAGGTCGCGGCCCGCGCGGGGCTGCCCGGCCGGGCCCGGTTGGTAGGCCGGATCCTCGCCGAGGACGGCCACGACTTGCCCTGGCACCGGGTGCTGCGCGCCGATGGCACCCCGGCTGCCCACCTGATCGCCGAACAGCTGGCCCGGTTGCGCGCTGAAGGCGTGCTGGCCGAGGGGGGACGGGTCCCGATGCGCCGCTACCGCGCGACCGAGTGAACGAGGCGCAGACCCGGCGGGACGACCGTGGTCGAGCGCAACCGGGCCCTGCATGCGCCGAGTTCGACAACAGCGCTGCCCGAAGCGCTGCGATCTACCCTGATGTGAAACTCGGCGCATGCAGGGCTCTCCTCCGGGCGAGAGACCGTCATTCCGCTAATGTACGGTAAGCGGTTGCGCCTGGTGGAATTGTTCGCCATTATTGTTGCCGTAAACCCATGGACCGAAGAACGGGATTCCGCCGATCACTCAGTGTCAGGTAACCGGGGTGTTACCACCTGTAAAGCGCCTGAAAATATTGACCGTCGAAATCGCCACTCCTTCCCGTCTCGCACCGACCAGGAACCGTCGACGATGCACCCCACGGAGTCTCGTTCCACCATAACAGCAGGTCAGAACCCAGATCCAAGGTCGCGCGACGAGCCTGCGAGATGAACGCCACGTTACGTTCCCCGCACTGCGTTTGGGGCCGGAGATGTGAGTATCGAAAGTCACCTTGAAGGCAATGAAACCGGCGTCTACGGTGAGCAGACCAGCGCCCTGAACGTGAATTATCGGTAGACGAGGTGGCTTCTGTGTCCGATATTCGCAATGGCAGCTCGAGCCCCGAGACGGAGACCGGATTCGCCGATTCGCTGTTGCGGATCGGCCGGCATTTCCAGCGCGGCGAGGCCTCGGCAGATCTGCGGACGCTGCACCAGATCGGCGGCCGGTCAGCGGATGCCTTCTACCGGGATCGTTGGGCTTACGACAAGGTGGTGCGCTCCACCCACGGGGTGAACTGCACTGGATCATGCTCGTGGAAGATCTACGTCAAGGACGGGATCATCACCTGGGAAGCGCAGCAGACCGATTATCCCTCGATCGGTCCGGATAAACCGGAGTACGAACCACGAGGCTGCCCCCGGGGAGCGTCCTTTTCCTGGTACACCTACTCGCCGGCGCGCGTTCGTTATCCCTACGTGCGCGGCACGCTGCTGGAGCTGTACCGGGAAGCGAAGCAGCGGCTCAAGGACCCGGTGCTGGCCTGGGCCGATGTGGCCGACGATCCGGAGAAATCCCGCCGGTACAAATCCGCGCGCGGGATGGGCGGTTTCGTGCGGGCCGAATGGTGGGAGGCCGTCGAGATGGTGGCCGCCGCGCATGTGCACACCATCAAGCGGTACGGACCTGATCGGGTCGCCGGATTCTCACCGATCCCGGCGATGTCGATGGTCAGCCACGCCGCCGGTGCCCGATTCATCTCGTTGGTCGGCGGGGCCATGCTGTCGTTCTACGACTGGTACGCCGACCTGCCGGTCGCCTCCCCGCAGGTGTTCGGCGACCAGACCGACGTGCCGGAATCCGCCGACTGGTTCGATGCCGGTTACCTCATCATGTGGGGTTCCAACGTCCCGGTAACCCGCACTCCGGATGCGCATTACATGACCGAGGCCCGCTACCGGGGCCAGAAAGTGGTGGTGGTCTCGCCGGATTACGGCGATCACACGAAATTCGCCGACGAGTGGTTACCGGCCCGGCCGGGAACAGACGCCGCGCTGGCGATGGCCATGGGGCACGTGATCTGCAAGGAGTTCTTCGTCGAGCGGCAGACCCCCCGCTTCATCGACTACGTCAAGCGCTACACCGACCTACCATTCCTGATCACCCTGGAACAGCGGGATGGCGGGGCATGGGCGCCCGGCAAGTTCCTCACCGCAGCCGACCTGGGCGACACCAGCGACGGCGCCGAGTCCAAGACCGTGCTGCTGGACGCCGGCGGGGAACCGGTGGTGCCCAACGGCTCACTGGGTCATCGCTTCACCCGCTCCGGGGAGGGCCGCTGGAATCTCGATCTGCGGGACGTGGACCCGCTGCTCACGCTCCACGGCAGCACCGGAGCCGGCGCCGTCGAGGTCCACCTTCCCCGGTTCGACACCGCCGAGCCCGGGGTGCTCCATCGCGGGGTACCGGCCCGCAGGGTGGCCGGCACACTGGTCACCACCGTGTTCGACCTGCTGCTGGCCCAGTACGGGGTGCACCGGCCAGGGCTGCCGGGCAGCTGGCCCACCGGCTATGACGACGCCGAGGCGCCCTACACCCCGGCCTGGCAGGAACCGATCACCGGCGTGCCGGCGTCGGCGGCGGAGCGGATCGGGCGGGAGTTCGCGGACAACGCCGAGCGTTCCGCCGGCCGGTCGATGATCCTGATGGGGGCGGGCACCAATCACTGGTTCCACTCCGATCTGACCTACCGCTCGTTCCTGGCACTGGTGATGCTCACCGGGTGCCAGGGGGTCAACGGCGGCGGGTGGGCGCATTACGTGGGGCAGGAGAAGTGCCGGCCGATCACCGGCTGGTCGACGCTGGCCTTCGCGCTGGACTGGCAGCGGCCGCCGCGCCAGATGCAGGGCACCATCTACTGGTACCTGGCCACCGACCAGTGGCGCTACGACCCGTTCACCGCCGAGGTGATGGCCTCACCACTGGCGAAAGGGCGCTTCGCCGGGCGGACCGCGGCGGACAACATCGCGCTGGCCAGCAGGTTGGGCTGGATGCCCAGCTACCCGACGTTCAACCGCAACCCGCTCGATCTGGCCGACGAGGCCCAGCGGCTGGGCAAGCCCGCCGCCGAGCACGCCATCGACGGGCTGCGCACCGGGCACCTGCGGTTCGCCTGCGAGGACCCGGACGCGCCAGAGAACTTCCCGCGGTGCCTGACGGTGTGGCGGGCCAACCTGCTCGGCTCCTCGGCCAAGGGCAACGAGTACTTCCTGCGCCACCTGCTGGGCACCGACTCCAACCTGCAGGCAGCCGACCACGACGGGGTGCGCCCCGCCGAGGTCACCTGGCGCGAGGAGGCGCCGGTGGGCAAGCTCGACCTCCTGCTGTCGCTGGATTTCCGGATGACCAGCACCACGCTGTTCTCCGACGTCGTACTGCCTGCCGCGACCTGGTACGAGAAGCACGACCTGTCCAGCACCGACATGCACCCCTACGTGCACGCTTTCTCCCCCGCGATCTCCCCGCCGTGGGAGACCAGGACCGATTTCGAGGCGTTCCACCGGATCGCCCGCGGGTTCTCCTGGCTGGCCGAGAAACACCTCGGCGTGCGCCAGGACCTCGTCGCGGTCCCACTCGCCCACGACACCGCCGACGCCACCGCGCAACCCGGTGGCCGGGTGCTGGACTGGAAAGCCGGCGACTGCGAACCGATCCCCGGCAAGACCATGCCGCGGCTGGTCGTGGTGGAGCGCGACTACCCGGCGATCGGTGAGAAGATGGCCGCGCTCGGCCCGCTGGTGGAGCGCGTCGGGCTGACCACCAAGGGTGTCACCGTCCACCCGGACGCCGAGGTCGAGTACCTCCGGGCAGTCAACGGCGCGATCATCTCCGGGCGGGCCGAGGGCCGGCCGTCGCTGGCCAAGGACACCCACGCCGCGGAGGCCGTCCTGGCGCTGTCCGGCACCACCAATGGGCGGCTGGCCACCGAGGGGTTCCGCACCCTGGAGCGGCGCACCGGGACCAGGCTGGCTGACCTGGCCGCGGAGAACGAGGGGAAGCGGATCACCTTCGCCGACACCCAGGCCCGGCCGGTGCCGGTGATCACCTCGCCGGAGTGGTCCGGCAGCGAGGCCGGAGGCCGGCGCTACGCCCCGTTCACCATCAACACCGAGCGGCTCAAACCGTGGCACACCCTCACCGGACGGCAACACTTCTATCTCGACCACGATTGGATGTCCGAGCTCGGCGAGCAGATGCCGATCTTCCGTCCGCCACTGGACATGACGGCCCTGTTCGGCGAGCCCACCGTCGGTGCCACCAGCGTCGACGGAAGCCGGGCGGTCACCGTGCGGTATCTCACCCCGCACTCGAAGTGGTCCATCCACTCCGCCTACCAGGACAACCTGCACATGCTCACGCTCTCGCGCGGCGGGCAGGCCATCTGGATCTCTGATGTGGACGCCGCCAAGATCGGTGTGGCGGACAACGACTGGATCGAGGCCGTCAACCGCAACGGGGTGGTGGTCGCCCGGGCGATCGTCAGCCACCGGATGCCCGAGGGCACCGTGTTCATGTACCACGCCCAGGAACGCACCGTGAACGTGCCCCGCACCGAGAAGACCGGCAAGCGCGGCGGCATCCACAATGCCCTCACCCGGCTGATGATCAAGCCGTCGCACCTGATCGGCGGCTACGCCCAGCAGTCGTTCGCGCTGAACTACCACGGCCCCACCGGCAACCAGCGTGATGAGGTCACCACCATCCGGCGCCGCAGCCAGGAGGTGACCTACTGATGAAGATCATGGCGCAGCTGGCGATGGTGATGAACCTGGACAAGTGCATCGGCTGCCACACCTGCAGTGTCACCTGCAAGCAGGCGTGGACCAACCGGAGTGGAGTCGAGTACGCGTGGTTCAACAACGTCGAGACCAGGCCGGGACAGGGCTACCCGCGGCAGTACCAGGACCAGGAGAAATGGAAAGGCGGTTGGACACTCACCAAGCGCGGCCGGCTGGCGTTGCGCTCGGGCTCGCGGCTCAAGCGGCTGCTCAACATCTTCGCCAACCCCGACCTGCCCACCGTCGCCGACTACTACGAGCCGTGGACCTACGACTACGACACCCTGCTGTCGGCTCCCCCGAGCGACACCACCCCGGTGGCCCGGCCGAAATCGCAGATCACCGGGGAGGACACTGCGATCACCTGGGGTGCCAACTGGGACGACGATCTGGGCGGCGGCCCCGAGCAGATCGGTCGGGACCCGCTGCTGGCCCGGGTGTCCGAGCAGGTGAAGCTGGAGTTCCAGCAGACGTTCATGTTCTACCTGCCGCGGATCTGCGAGCACTGCCTCAACCCCTCCTGCGCGGCGTCCTGCCCGTCCGGCGCGATCTACAAGCGCAGCGAGGACGGGATCGTCCTGGTCGACCAGGACCGCTGCCGCGGGTGGCGCCAATGCGTCACCGGCTGCCCGTACAAGAAGATCTACTTCAACCACAAGACCGGTAAAGCCGAGAAATGCACGTTCTGCTACCCGCGGGTGGAGGTCGGCATCCCCACGGTCTGCGCGGAGACCTGCGTGGGGCGGCTGCGCTACATCGGCGTGGTGTTCTACGACGCGGACGCGGTGCTAGCCGCCGCGTCGGTGCCCGACGACACGGACCTCTATCCGGCGCAACTGGGCGTGTTCCTCAACCCGCACGACCCGCGGGTGGTGGCCGAGGCCGAGCGAACCGGCATCTCGCAGGAGTGGATCGAGGCCGCGCAGGCGTCCCCGATCTACAAGTTGATCGTGGACTACCAGGTGGCGCTGCCGCTGCACCCGGAATACCGGACCATGCCGATGGTCTGGTACATCCCGCCGCTGTCCCCCGTGGTGGACGTGCTGTCGAGCACCGGGCATGACGGCGAGGATCCCGGCAACCTGTTCGGCGCGATCGACGCGCTGCGCATCCCGGTGGAGTACCTGGCCGAGCTGTTCACCGCGGGCGACGTCGGACCGGTGCGCGCCTCGTTGCAGCGGCTGGCCGCGATGCGCGCGCACATGCGCCGGCTCAATCTCGGGGAGCCGGTCGACCCGGAGATCGCCGAGGCGGTGCGCCTGACGCCGGCCGAGATCGAGGCGATGTACCGGCTGCTGGCCATCGCCAAGTACGAGCATCGCTACGTCATCCCCAGCGCGGCCGGCTCGGACGCCCACCGGCTGGATGCGCTGGCCACCGGGTGCAGCCTGGAGGGCGACGGTGGCCCGGGCATGACCGCCTTCGACGTCATGGACGACAAGTTCCATTTGACGCAGCAGCCGGCCGACGGCAACGGTGCCGCCGCACCGGCGGACAAGGGTCGCCGGATCAACCTGCTCAACTGGGACGGCAAGAGCACCAACGGCCTGTTCCCCGGCCACACCAATGGCGTAGCGAATGCTGCGGCGAGCGACCCTGAGCCCGTGGTGGAGAGCGCCCAGTGAGCCCGGCCCGGCTGGCGGCCGAGCAAGCGCAGCTGCGTGAGCGGATGGTGTGGCGGATCGCCGCGCTGCTGCTGGACTACCCGGCTCAGCAGACCCTGGACATGCTCGACGAGCTGCACGCCGGAGCCGCCGCGCTGCCCGCGCCGGCCGGACCCGCACTGGTGTCCTTCGTGGACCACCTCCGCGGCACACCGCCGATCGAGCTGGCCGCGTACTACGTGGAGACCTTCGACCTGCGCCGCCGCAACTGCCTGCATCTGAGCTACTACGCCTTCGGTGACACCCGCAAACGCGGCATGGCGCTGCTGCGGTTCAAGCATGCCTACCGCGTGGCGGGTGTCGAGTTGGGCGAGCACGAGCTGCCAGACCATCTGGCGGTGGTGCTGGAGTTCGCCGCGAGGATCGACCCGGCTGCCGGCCGGCGGCTCCTGGTGGAGTACCGGCCGGTCGTGGAGTTGCTGAGGCTGTCCCTGCAGGAGTGCGAGTCGCCCTATGCGGCGGTGCTCGAGGCGGTGTGCGCCACCCTGCCCGAGCTCAACGTCGCCGACCGGCGCCGGGTCGCCGAGCTGGCCGCGCAGGGTCCTCCGGACGAAGAGGTGGGCCTGGAGCCGTTCGCGATGGATCCGGCGCTCCAGGAGCACATGGGAGGACGCCGATGACGACTCTGCTGTGGTTGACGGTGCCGTATGTGGCGTTCACGTCGTTCGTGGTGGGCCACCTCTGGCGCTACCGGCATGACCAGTTCGGTTGGACCACCCGCTCTTCTCAGCTCTACGAGAGCCGGCTGCTCCGGCTGGGTAGCCCGTTGTTCCATTTCGGGCTGCTGGCGGTGCTCGGTGGGCACGTGCTGGGCATCGGCATCCCCGCGAGCTGGACCTCGGCGCTCGGGGTCTCGGAGTCCACCTACCACCTGATGTCGGTGTCCTTCGGCACGCTGTCCGGCCTGGCCACCGTCGCCGGACTGGGGATTCTGCTCTACCGGCGGATCACCGTGGTGGCGGTACGCAAAGCCACCACCACCGTCGACAAGATCATGTACGTGCTGCTCAGCGCGGCGATCCTGACCGGGATGCTGAACACCCTGGGCAGCAACCTGATCGGTGGCGGCTACGACTACCGCGCCACGGTCTCCCCCTGGTTCCGCAGCCTGTTCACCCTCTCCCCGCAACCCGAGCTGATGGCCGGCACTCCGCTGAGCTTCCAGATCCACAGCCTGGTGGTACTGGTCCTGCTGGGCATCTGGCCCTACACCCGGTTGGTGCACGTGTTCAGTGCACCGCTGGGATACCTCACCCGGCCCTACGTCGTCTACCGCAGCCGCGACCCGGCGCACCCCGGTGCGCACCGCTACGCCCGTGCCTGGGAGGTGCCGGCCGCACCACGAGCCGGCACCCGCCGCTAACCAACAGATCGGTTATCACCCCGGCCCGGATTTGAGGGCCTCATCGGGTGAGCTCCTGGTCACGAGATGTAGTAGACATGATCAGCGGCACCTCCGCAGCAGATCACCCCCACTCTCCGGCGGCGCAGGTGAGCACGTCGACAATGATGCAGGAGACATTGTCTCGCGCGCCGGCATCGTTGGTCAGCGTGATGAACTGGTCAACCGCCCCCTGCGGGGTGGGTGCGGTCTTCAGGACTTCGTGCAGCCGTTGCTCGGGGACTACCGCATGCAGCCCATCTGAGCACACAGGTACCGGTCCAGAGGCCGCGCGTCGCGAAGGTGCAGGTCTGGTTCGGTCATGGCGTCGCGGTGCAGCGCCCGGACCAGCGTGGCACGTTGCGGGTGCGAGGCAGCCTCGTCCGGAGTCATCCGGCCCTCGTCGACCAGCGATTGCACGTAGGTGTGGTCGTGGGTGATCTGGGCCGTCGCTCCACCGCGTCGCAGGTAGACCCGGGAATCACCGACATGTCCCAGGGCGAACTGCGCACCGTCCCACAACATCGCGGTCAGCGTCGTGCCGGTGTCTTCGCAGGCCGGTTCCGAGGCGGTGAACTCGCATACTGCGATCTGCGCGCCGTCCATGGCCTCGCGGAGACGGTGCAACAGGTCCCCGGCGGGAGGGTCAGTGTCCAGGGGTTCGAGCGCTTTGATCGCGACAGCGCTCGCCGTTCGATCCCCGTCCGGCACGCCGAACCCGTCGGCGACCGCGAAGAGGTAGGAACCGGCGTATGCCGCGTCTTGGTTGGTCCTGCGCACCAATCCACGATCGGTGCGGGCCGCGAAACTGATGTCCAATCCCGGGTGCACATCGGCCATGTCAGTGTCCTTTCGGTCCTTTCGCAATAGATGGTCGATAAGGAAGGTCGCCAGCTCTTTCCTGGCCGCGGTGTCGGCTTCTACCTGGCGCCAGTACGAGGCGACTTCAACCGTTGCCGCCCGCGGCGGGAGGTCACACACCAGCCGGATCCGGGCCAGGGGCATGCCCAGACCGCGCAGCCACACGACCAGCTGCGCCCGCTCCAGCTGGGCGAGATCGTAGGTGCGGTAGCCGGAGCGCGGATCGACGTGCGCTGGTGGTAGCAGACCCAGCTCGTCGTAGAGCCGCAACGCCTTCTGCGTCAACCGCGACGCTCGCGCGAACTCGCCGATGGTCAGCCTGTTCACGTCGCCCTCCTCATCCCGGGCTAGTCGCCCGGTGACCCGAGACTGCGGCCTGCCCCAGGGTGAAGGTCAAGATTCCCCCGTCGCTGACGGCGAGTCGTGGGCGTCGTCAGCGACCAGCGCGCCGTACCGTGTGCAAACGGTCGGGGCACGAGCGGCGATGAGGAGCCTTATGCTGGCCAAAGCCTTGCCGAAGATGCTTGCCTCGTGTCTGGTCCTGCTCGCTGCCTGCGGGAGTGCCCAGTCCCCGGTCGCTACTCCGCGCCCGGTCTCCCTGTCCCGGCCGTCCACCGCCGCGCTCGCCGGCACCACGATCGTGCTCGACCCGGGACACAACGGCGCCAGCGCCGCCCACCCCGCCGAGATCAACCGCCAGGTTCCCACTGGACGGGGTGGCACCAAGGCATGCAACACCACCGGGACCTCCACCAACAGCGGCTATCCCGAGCATGCCTTCAACTGGGATGTCGCAATCCGGGTGCGCGACGCGCTGACCGCGCACGGGATCCGGGTGGTACTGACCCGGCCGAACGACACCGGGGTCGGCCCGTGTGTGGACGAACGCGCTGCGACCGCCAACCAGGCGGGAGCGGCCGGGGTGATCTCCATCCACGCAGACGGGGCGGCACCCTCCGGGCGCGGTTTCCACGTCGCCTACTCCGACCCGCCACTGAACTCCAGCCAGGGCGCACCCTCGATCGCGCTGGCCAACGCGCTGGTCACCTCGTTGCGCGGTGGCCGCTTCCTCACCTCCAACTACATGGGCTCGAATGGGCTGAACCCCCGGTCGGACCTCGCCGGCCTGAACCTCGCCAAGATCCCCGCCGTGCTGGTGGAGTGCGCCAACATGCGCAATGCGCACGAGGCCGGGCTGGTGTCCACACCGGCCGGCCGGGCCCGGTACGCGACCGCAATCGCCCAGGGGATCATGGCCTGGCTCGCTTCTCGAAATCGGCACTGAGTTGCGTCATCCCCGCGCCGGTGTGTCATCTGTCAGGACGCCGACGGCCGGATTGCGTACGCCGTCACGCCCGGGAGCGGATCTGCGAAGTCACTCGCCGACCGCGAGTCGTGGCGCGGCCCGAGCGGGGACCTCATGCACGAGCAGCTCCTGGATGCGGGACAGGTCAGCGTCAGCGGCGGTGAAGACGACGAGCTTCTGCTCCGGGTCGTCAGCGGCGGTCAGCACCACATGACGAAGCGTCAGCTCCCCGAGGACCGGATGGCGTAGCACTTTGATGCCGGATCCAAGCGGGGCGACCTCATGCCGCGGCCACCAGGCACGCACCTCAGGACTCGCGGTGTGCCACCGCGCAACCAGATCAGTGAAACCCGGGTCGTCCGGATGCCGGGCCGCTGCCAAACGCAACCGGGCCAGCAGCGCCGAGGCAGCCTGCTCCCAGCCGACCAGGACCGACCGAGCGGCAGGATCGGTGAACGTCCACCACACCATGTTGCACTCCGCCGCCGACAGCGCCGACCAGTCAGTCCACAGCGCGCAGGCAGCCCGGTTGGCGGCGAGCACGTCCCAGCGCCGTCCGGTGACGTAGGCGGGACAGGGGTCGAGCCTGATCACCATCTCGGCCAGGCCCGCTGCCAGAGTCTCGACGGGGGGCGGCACCGGTGCCGGTGGCGTGCCGTGCGCCAGCTGGTGCAGGTGGGCACGCTCCGCGGCATCCAGCCGTAACGCTGCGGCCAGCGCGTCAAGCACCTGCCGGGACGGGTGCAGCTCGCGGCCCTGCTCCAAGAACGTGTAATACGTCGGCGAGATCGCGGCCAGCGCCGCTACCTCCTCGCGCCGCAGCCCACGGGTACGCCGCCGGCTGCCCGGCGGCAGGCCCACATCGGCCGGTTGCAACCGCTCCCGCCGGGACCGCAGCAGATCACCAAGCTCGCCGCTCCGAGGAGTCACCGTCACGGTGGCACTCCCATTACCAGTAAAAATAGGCTGTGGATACCACTGTAGACGCCTCCTAGCGTCGGGGTCATGAAACAACGCTCCCTGGGCCGCCAGGGCCTCACCGTGCCGGCGCTGGGCTTGGGCTGCATGGGCCTGTCCCAAGGCTACGGCGCCGCCGACGACACCGAGTCGATCAAGACCCTGCGGCACGCCATCGATGTCGGCATCACATTCCTCGACACCGCGATGAGCTATGGCATCGGGCACAACGAGCGCCTGCTCGGCCGTGCCCTGGCCGGGCGACGCGAGGAGGTCACGCTGGCCACCAAGTTCGGCATCGTGCGCGGCCCCGACGGCGTGCAGCTGGACGGCCATCCCGACCACGTCCCCTCCTACTGTGACGCCTCGCTGGCCCGGCTCGACGTCGAGACCATCGACCTGTACTACCTGCACCGCGTCGATCCGCAGGTGCCCGTCGCCGAGACTGTCGGCGCCATGAGCGAGCTGATCACCGCAGGCAAGGTCCGCCACCTCGGTCTGTCAGAGGCCAGCCCCGCTGAATTGGAACGCGCAGCCGCCACCCACCCGATCTCGGCTGTGCAGCTGGAGTGGTCGCTGTTCTGGCGCGAACCCGAGGACGACGTCATACCCACGGCACGCCAGCTCGGTATCGGGCTGGTCCCCTACAGCCCACTGGGGCGGGGCCTGCTAGCCGGCTCGGTCAGCACGGGCGTGCTGGACGCGGTCGGCGAGGGTGACTTCCGGCGCGACGACCCGCGCTTCACGGGCCACAGCCTGGAGCACAACCTGGCGCTGGTCGGTGAGGTACGCCGGCTGGCCGCCGAGCGCGCCGCGACTCCGGCCCAGCTCGTCCTCGCCTGGCTCCTCGCCCAGGGCACGGACGTGGTTCCGATTCCCGGTACTCGCCGCGCCGCACGTGTCACTGAGAACGCCGCCGCGGTCGACCTGCCGCTCTCTACGGAGGATCTGGCTCGCTTGGAAGCGGTCGCCGGCCGCGGCGCCTGGTCCGGCGACCGCCGCTCCTTCGCCGCTTACGGCACCACCCGCACCTCCGGCTGAACCGGGCAGCGTGGCATCAGCGACGAACGAGGTCCGCCGCCCTCGCTCGGCTGGCTGAGACATCGCCACACTCTCAGTTGGGGAGATCCCGCAGGGTCTTGAACCGGCCAGGCGGGCAGGCGGAGCTGAGCCCGTCCCGCACCGCCCGGTAGATCACCTGGTTGCTCGGCTCGAAAGCATGCAACCCGCCCTTGACCAGGGGCAGGCACGCGCCACCGTCGAGCCGGGTGAGGGTGCCATTGGACTCGACGGGCTCCTCGGTGCTGCCGATCGAGGTGTAGTAGATCGAGCCGGGGGTGTCATCACCCGCATTGAGGGCCTGCATCACCGGGTTCCCCGGGCATTGATCCGGCACCATGGCGCAGCCGACGGCGCTGCCGTGCTGGGGCGTGCCGAACGCGGTGTAGGTCGCCACGTTGGGCAACCCCTTGAGGACCTTGATGTAGTAGCGCGCGGACAACCCACCCATGCTGTGCCCGACCAGGTGCACCTTCGACGCGCCGGTCTGCCGCTGGATCTCCTTGACCCTGGTGGCGATCTTCGCGGCGCCCATCCTGACGTCGGTCGCTGGGCTCCCGAGATCGACGGTGAAGGACTGGTACCCGTCGGCGGCAAGCCACCGCTGCATCAGGGCGAAATTCCCGGGGTTGCCCCCACCACCGTGCACCAGCAGGACCGGGTGGCGAGTATCGGCGCTACCCGGCGCCGGCGCGGCGAGCGCGCTCACCACGAGAAGGGTGAACGTGGCCAGTACAGCTCGGCCCACCCATCCGCGGATCACCCTGCTCATCACTGCTCCCCCTCACCCGAACCGCCCGCCCCCGGTCACCGAAGCGCCAGGAAGCGGGCGGCTAAGTTACCTCCCATGAACCAGGAACGGCGCACCAGACTCCCGGCTCTGCGGGCAGGCGGTGCCGGCCGATGACCGGATCACCGGCTCACGACTGGGGTCAGTGGCGCCGGCGGCTCGGTCCCCGGGACTACGACGAACGCTGGCGGAAGATGGCGGCCAGCGGCGTCAATCCGCACGGCGAAGCGGATTTCGTGTCCTCCCACGGACCGCATTCGGTGCTGGACGCGGGGTGTGGCACCGGCCGGGTGGCCATCGAGCTGGCCCGCCGCGGCCTCCACGTCGTGGGGACCGATCTTGATCCGGACATGATCGGGCAAGCTCGCGCGAAGGCGCCCGAGCTGGACTGGGTGCATGCCGACCTCAGCGAGCTCGACCTCTCGGCCAGGTTCGACGCCGTCGTGCTCGCCGGCAACGTCATCCCCTACGTGGCAGCGGAGCGCCGTCAAGCCGCAGTCCTGGCCTGCGTCCGGCACCTGGCACCGGGCGGCCGGCTCATCGCCGGATTCCAGCTGCAGCCAGGCTGGCCGACGGTGTCCGAGTACGACGGATGGTGCGAAAGCGCCGGCCTCGATCGTGAGAACCGGTACGCGACGTGGGACCGCGCCCCGTTCACGGAGACCGATTCCTACGCTGTGTCGGTGCACCGTGCCCGGCTACCCAACGAGGTAGTGGCGGACTGAGCGAACCCGGCCAACGCACGCGCCGTGTACCGACGCGGACGAGCGGAAGCTCTTGCTAGTCCGTGTCGACCAACTCAAGGACCCGCAGATCTGCCGTAGCTCCGATCACACACGGCAAGCACGCCACATCACCCGGCAGCAGCCCGTGTTCTAGCCCGACATGCGGTATCTGAACGCCGCAGAGCGCTTCGGCGTAACCGCGCTGCTCCGATATCCCGAGGTCCCCGGGCGCCACCGCGTGCCAGTGCCCGTTAGCCGGATGCGGAGCCCATCGCATCACGGGCCCGGTCACCCCAACCACTCCGTCAACGCGTCTCGAAGCACCGCGGCCCCGCCCTCGTTGAGCGTGATCACGCAGGAACCGGTCACGTGCGGATCGAGCTCGACGTCACCGTTGAGCTTGCGTACCGCCAGATTGGTGAAGCCACGGCTGGCGCCATGTGCGGAGCAGGATGCGCAGATCACCACTCGCCCACGCTCGATGGCTCTGCGCGTAACGGGCTCCGGGCTGTCCACGGCTACCTCGTCTCCGACACCACAGTTGCGGTCATCATGCGGCACCACAGTCTGCATGTCATCGTGCAAGTATTGCACAGTTACATGCGTTGAGTGCGTCGGTTTGGTTGCGGGACAACGAGCTGGCAGCCTTGCGCCATGCCGAAGTTCACTGCTACCGCTCGACTCAAGCGGTTGGGCTCCGCGCTGCGCGCACTGCGCGTCGCGTCCGACCTGACCGTTGAACAGGTTGGCGAGAGTCTCCACTGGTCCGGCTCCAAGGTCAGCCGGATCGAGACCGCCAAGCAGATCGTCTCGCCCGAGGACGTCCGGGAGCTGGTGGCCCGGTACGGGTTGGGCCCAGAAGAGATCGAAAAGTACGTGGCCATCGCCCGGAAGGCCAAAGAGCGGGACTGGTGGCACAAGTACGACGACGTGCTGCCGGAGTGGTTCGAAGGCTACTTGGGGCTGGAAGCGGAAGCATCCAAGATCAGTACTTATGAGTCCGATCTTGTGCCAGGCTTGTTGCAGACCGAGCAGTACGCGGCTGCCCTGCTCGGCGTCTTCCCGTTGCGGACCACGCCCGAAGAGATGGAACGCTCCGTCGATCTCCGCCGCGAACGTCAGGCGCGGCTGGTCGAGAAGGACCCTCTGATCCTGGATGCTGTGATCAGCGAGACGGTGCTACGTCGCCCCATCGGCGGGCTGGACGTGATGCGCCAGCAGTTGGCACATCTGGTCAGCATGATGGAGCGAGCGAACGTCACCGTTCGCCTCCTGCCCTTCCGCGCAGGTGAGCATCCCGGACTCGACGGAGCGTTCAGCGTGCTGGAATTCGCTGACCCCGAGGACGGACGGATCGTGACCGTGGAGACCATGACGTCTACCCTGTATCTCGAACGAACCAGGGACGTTGGCACCTACCGGCTGGCGTTTGACCAGCTATGGTCCGTCACGCTCGGACCCGATGAGACGATCGACATGATCAACATCACTATGAGGGAGCTGGAACCATGACCACGCACCGCGCAGCCGGGAGCGAACTGGCCGGCCGGCGTTGGATCAAGAGCAGCTACAGCGGTACTGGCGGCGGCAACTGCGTGGAAGTGGCGTGCCCGACCACCGGATACCGCGCTGTACGCGACTCCAAGAACCCAACCGGTCCCACCTTGATCTTCTCCCACGCCCAGTGGACGACGTTCACCACCGGTATCCACACCGGCAAGTTCGACTGATCAGCAGCCAGCGCCCCGACGGCCCACTGTGGCCGCCAGGGGCGTTTCATCCCGGCCCGGGGACTCCCAATCACCGTAAGCGCTTGCGGAGATCGCCTAACGTGTCACCACCGTCCGTACACCAGCATTCCCAGCCATCATTTCGAGCCCCCGGCGAGCCCATCAGTAGCTCCAGACGGCGATCTGAACCGTTGCCAACCGGGAGCCTCCAACTGCCCGTTGCGCAACACGACAACCGTGTACCGCTTGCCACGGCGGGGCCGATTCCAATGCTGCACAGCCCCAGGCTTGAGCAGGCCCGCGTCCATCAAGGGCGCCAAGTGGAGTTCCTGCCTCAAGAACTCGGGTTCGGCTCAGGCATGACCTGCTGGCGGCGGCTGCGGGACTGGAACGACGCCGGAGTCTGGACACGGCTGCACGAGAACCTGCTGGCCGAGCTGCACACGGCGGGCGCGCTGGACTGGTCGCGGACGGTGATCGACGGCTCACACCTGCGGGCCATGAAGGGCGGCTCAAAACCGGACCGAGCCCGGTCGACCGTGCCCGAACCGGCTCGAAACATCACCTGATCACCGAAGCGCACGGCATCCCGTTGCAGGCGTCGCTGACCGGCGGCAACCGCAACGACGTCACCCAGCTCATGCCGCTGTGTCACCTTGTTAGGAGTTCACCTTCCCGGCTTCCGCGGTCGGATCGACCGGATGCTCGGCCGCTCGCCCGGCGAGTGCCGCAAAGGGCAGCACGCTCCAACTTGGCGCAAGGCGGCCGACGATCAGCTCGCCGCGTACACCGACGTGCCAGCCGACCAGAAACAGCAGGCGGTCGAGCCGCTCGCCGTGTGCACTTCGGGTTCTCTCATGTCGGGCTCGAAGGATGACACCGAAGCGCCGAAAGCGACGGGGCGAGTCGGCGCCGTCTCCCGAGCAGGACAAGGCCGAAGTCGTCCGTGCTGTACTGACCAGGCGGGCGGGGTGGGGGTGACTCATTCGTCCACAGAATCGTGCACAGAGTGTGGCGGCGAGGACTGGATACAGGGAGGTGCCTGATGAAGGCGATTGTGGTGACGGATGAGGCTGCGGGAACGGCCGGGATGACGCTGGTGGAGCGGCCCGAGCCGCCGGCAGCGATAAACGACGTCGTCGTTGAGGTTCATGCGTCGGGATTCGTCCCGACTGAGATGGCGTGGCCCTCGACCTGGACCGA
>OBLV0100000200.1_pt1 | contig 19567 bp, 18 predicted proteins | sample 1520071 | NCBI WGS metagenome assembly OBLV01 (sample SAMEA3888446, study PRJEB22518) | metagenome | reverse complement strand
CGGCGACCACCGAGATCTACACTCTTTCCCTACCGACGCTCTTCCGATCTCCACGCTCTTGGCCAGCTGAGCGCCGAGATTCTCGTAGGGGTCGGTCAGTTCGATCTCACGCGCGATCGTCACCCCGTCATTGGTGATCGACGGGGCGCCGTATTTCTTCTCCAGCACCACGTGCCGGCCGCGCGGGCCAAGAGTGACCTTGACCGCGTCGGCGAGCTGGTCGACTCCGCGCTCCAGCGCGCGCCGCGCGGTCTCGTCGTACGTGATCTGCTTGGGCATTGCATGCCTTCCTCACCTCACGGGCGGACTCTGGTTGTGCCTGTGCGCCCCGGCCCTCACCAGGACCGATGCACGACCGCCCCGCAGCCCCCGGAGGGGCCACGGGGCAGTTCGACGGTCGTACCGTCAAATTGACACCGACGGTGGAACCGTCAATTGACGACAGCAAGCACGTCACGCGCGGAGAGGATCAGGTACTCCTCACCGTTGTACTTGACCTCGGTTCCGCCGTATTTGGTGTAGATGACCACGTCACCCACACTCACATCCATCGGGATGCGGGTGCCGGTGTCGTTGACCCGGCCCGGGCCTACAGCGAGTACTTTGCCCTCTTGGGGCTTTTCCTTGGCGGTGTCCGGGATGACGATGCCGGACGCGGTCGTCGTCTCAGCCTCACTGGCCTGTACGACGATCTTGTCCTCGAGCGGCTTGATATTCACGCTCGCCACGGTATGACCTCCACTTTCTGGGGTCTTCGAAGAAGCTGGCAGGGTTGTCTGTCGCTGGCTGCTGCCACCCCGCCGTCGCGGGTGCCGAGGCGGCTCGGGCCATTGTTGGCACTCTGACGACCAGAGTGCCAGTTGGCAGACTACTGCGCCGAGTGCCAGCACTCAACCAGGGTGGTCGCGAGTCGGCCGCATCCCCCATTATTCATCTCTTAGTGGCCGCGCCGTGACATGCATGGTGGCCACTGTGGTCACTGCGTTGCCACTGGGCGCGGGCTGCGCCCGACCGCTGGCCAGCGCCGGTAGCCAGCCGCAAGTAGACCCGTTCACCGTGGGAGTGGCCTCGGGTGATCCGACTCCGGACGGCGCGGTGCTCTGGACCCGGCTGGCTCCCAGGCCGTTGGCCGACGGCGGGCTCGGCGGGATGCCCGCGCGTCCGGTCGAGGTGGAGTGGGAGTTCGCCACCGCTGAGCGGACTGAGCCCTGGCCGCGAGTACTTCTACCGGTTCCGGACCGCCGGTCACCTCTCGCCGGTGGGGCGCACCCGCACCGCACCGGCGCCGGACGTCTTGGACCAGGCACTGACGATGTGCTTCGTGAGCTGTTCACAGTACGAGCACGGATGGTTCACTGCCTACCGCCGGCTGGCTGCTGAGCACCCGGATGTCATCCTGCACCTGGGTGACTACCAGTACGAGCACGCCCCGGGCCGTTACGTCGCGCCCAGCGGCAATGTTCGCGATCACGCGGGACCGGAGACCACGAGGTGGACAACAACTGGGCCGGCGAGATGCCGGAACATCCATCAGAACAGCCCGGATTTCTGGGTGACCAGCCCTGCGGCGATCGGTTTCCTCCGACTGCGCGGAGCGCACCGATCCTGCCCGCTCGATCACCGGCACCCAGCAGGAGGGCTGGCTGACCAGCTCCATCACCTCCGATGGAGACGGCTCGGAAACGCGGCCCAAGATCATCGCCATCCTTGCGGAGAACCCGCACATACGCTTCTTCAACAACCGCCGTGGATACGTCCGCACCCGGATCACGCCTGGTGAGCTGCGAGCCGACTTCCAGGTGGTGCCGTTCGTATCCCGACGCGATGCCGAAGTGCAGACCCGAGCATCGTTCGTGGTACCCGATCGCGAACCCGCGCTGCACACCGTCTAACCCCGTTGGTTGCTCTTCAAGAGCTACCAACCGGCCTCGGGCCGGTCTCGGACGCTACCAACCCCCGGCGGACCGGAGCCGGCCGGGTTGGTAGCGCTTAACAGCACCACCGCACCTAGTTGGCAGTACTTGAAGAGCTCCCAACCAGCGAGGTGGTGATCGGGAGGCCGGGGTCGGCGGGGATGTCGAGATGCGACGGTGGCGCGCCGGCGGCGAGCAGGTGCGCGCCGAGGGCGGCCACCATCGCCCCGTTGTCGGTGCACAGCCGCGGCCGGGGAACCCGCAGCTGCACTCCGGCCGCCGAGCAGCGCTGCTGCGCCAACGCACGCAGTCGCGAGTTGGCGGCTACCCCACCCCCGATGAGCAGGGTGTCGATACCCCGGTCAGCGGCCGCGCGCAGCGCCTTGGCGGTGAGCACGTCCACCACGGCCTCCTGAAACGCCGCTGCCACATCGGCCACCGGCACGGTGGTCCCGGCCCGGTGCAGCGCCTCGATGTGCCGGGCGACCGCGGTCTTGAGTCCCGAGAACGAGAAGTCGTAGGGCGCGTCCCCGGGGCCGGTCAGGCCGCGGGGGAACCGCACGCCGGCCGGGTCACCCTCCCGAGCGGCCCGGTCGATGAACGGCCCGCCGGGGAAGCCCAAGCCCAGCAGCCGGGCCACCTTGTCGAACGCCTCACCGGCGGCGTCGTCGACGGTGGCGCCGAGCGGGCGCAGCGGCGCCACCAGCGACGGAACCTCCAGCAGGCTGGAATGGCCCCCGGAGACCAGCAGGGCCAGCGCGGGGGGGAGCGGACCGTGCTCCAGGGTGTCCACCGCGACGTGCGCGGTGAGATGGTTGACCCCGTAGAGCGGGACCCCCCAGGCCGCGGCGTATGCCTTGGCCGCGGCCACCCCGACGAGCAGAGCACCCGCGAGCCCCGGCCCGGCCGTGACGGCGACCGCGTCCACGTCAGCGGGTGCCACACCGGCGACCCGCAGAGCACGACGCACCGTCGGCACCATCGCCTCCAGATGCGCCCGGGAGGCCACCTCCGGTACCACGCCACCGAATCTGGCGTGCTCCTCGACGCTGGAGGCGATCTCGTCGGCCAGCAGGGTGAGCGTCCCGTCACCGGACAGGCGCACCACGCCCACCCCGGTCTCGTCACAGGACGACTCGATGCCCAACACGATCCCCGTGGTCGGATGAGCCAGGGGACTCATGAGCCGGCCAGCTTGCGCATGGTGAACGCGTCGGCCCCGCTGGGCCGGTAGTACCCACGGCGGATACCGACCACGACGAACCCTTCGCTGCGGTACAACCGGATCGCCGACTCGTTGTCGATACGTACTTCCAGGAACACGGTCGCTCCTACGGCGTGGTCGAGGACGGCACGCAACAGTGCCCGCCCGACGCCCCGGCGCTGATGGGACGGGGCGACCGCGAGGGTGTGGATCTCCGCCTCGGCGCCGACGCGGGCCAGGCCCGCGTAGCCGATGAGGGAGTCCCCCTCCCGCGCGGACAGATAGTGATGGCCCGCGGCCAGTGCCTCCAGGAACGCCTCCGGGCTCCACGGGTCATCACCGGCGAACACCAGGTGCTCCAGTGTGGAGCAGATCGCCACGTCGCCAGCCAGCATCGGTCCGATCAGGACGCTCATACCGGCGACACCCGCTTGCGGGGCCCGGGTTCCATTGCGTCGGGACGCCGCAGGTACAGCGGGGTGAGCGGGCCCGGAGGCGCCTGCGACCGGACCGCCGCCGCAACCACGGCTACCAGCGCGGCCGGGTCGGGGTGCCGGGGTGGGTCCACATGTATATCCAGCACGCCAGCCAGCAGATCCGAGGCACCGGCCACCCGCGACACGCCCTCCAGTGGCAGGTCGCCTGGCCGGCTCACATGGGGACCCTCCACCCGGCTTCCCGCGGAGTCGTAGCGTGCCCAGTAGACCTCCCGGCGCCGGGCATCGGCGACCACCAGTAGCGGGCTGCCGGTGCCGGCACGGTGGGCGATCGCGTCCAGGCTGCCGGCGGGGTAGACCGGAATGCCCAGCGCGTCACCCAGCGCGGCAGCGGTGACCATCCCGACCCGCAGCCCGGTGAACGGGCCCGGACCCGCGCCGCACACCACCGTATCGAGATCGCGCATCCGCGCCCCGGCGGTGGCCAGCACCTCGCACACCGAGGGCATGAGGAGCTCGCCGTGCGCGCGGGCGTTCACCGTGACCCGCGCCGCCAGGACCTCCGGAGAGCCCGCGGCGGGTAGCCGCAGCAGCCCGGCGGTCACCGCTGAGGTCGAGGTATCGAGAGCCAGCACCAGCACGGATGACGAGCTTACGGATCACGTATTTCCGGTGCGCGTTCGGTGCGCGCCGGCACCAGCCGGGCCGGGCCTCGCAGCACCGCGACCCTGCTTTCCCCCTCGCCGGCGTTGCCGGGCCGCTGCAGCCGGATCAGCAGGTGCTCCTCGGCCAGCCGCTCGGCCATTCCCTCGCCCCACTCCACGACCACCGCGGCGCTGAGGAGGTCGGTGTCCAGATCAAGATCATCGAGTTCGGGCCACCCGCCGAGCCGGTAGGCGTCCACGTGCACCAGCGGCACCCCTCGCCCCCCGGGCAGCGGTGGGTGCTCGCGGGCGATGACGAAAGTAGGGGAGGTCACCGGGCCGCGGACGCCCAGACCGCTGCCGATGCCGCGAGCCAGCACCGTCTTGCCCGCTCCCAGCGGACCGGAGAGGACCACCACATCACCCGCGCGCAACCGCTCGCCGACAGCCCGGCCGAGGCGCTCGGTATCCGCCGGAGTCACCAGCTCCAGTTCCACCGTGACGTACCCCCTCACCGGCCTCGCGATGCTCCCGTGCGCTGGAGCAGCAACTCCAGTTTCATGCGCCCGCCCCGTTTCACCGGGCAAGCTGGGCTCGGAGCTGGACCGAACCCAGCCCGGCGTGCTCCCTGGTCCCAGCCGAACCCAGCGCGAAGGGCCAGCGGCCGTGCACCGTCCGGCTCAGCCGGGGCCGCACCATCCCCGCGATCACCTCGTAGTGAATGGTGCCCATCTTGTCCGCCCATTCCGCCGCGGTGGGTGCACCACCGTGACCGGCGCCGAAGAAGACCACCTCGGCGCCCTCGGCGACGGGGTCGTCCCCGCAGTCGACCATCACCTGATCCATGCACACCCTGCCCACCACCGGACGCCGGCGGCCGGCCAGCCACACATCCAGCCGGCCGGTGAGCACCCGGGGGATGCCGTCGGCGTAGCCGGCGGGCACCAGCGCCAGCGTGGTCTCCCGGTCGGTATGCCAGACGTGCCCGTAGGACACGCCCTCACCGGCCGGGACACGCTTGACCATGGCGACCTGCGAACGCAACGTCATCGCGGGCAGCAGCTGGTAATCGACCCCGGGGACCGGGGAGAGCCCGTAGACGGCGATACCTGGCCGGACGAGGTCGTAATGCAGGTCCGGCCGGGTCAGGGTGGCCGCGGAGTTCGCCAGGTGCCGCAACGGACGCAACCCGGCATCCCTGGCAACCTGGTATGCCTCGTCGAAGTACCGCACCTGCTGGTCGACAACGGGGTGGGTGGGATCGTCGGCATGGGCGAGGTGCGACCAGACCGCGACGACCTCGACACCGCGAGCGGCCGCGGCGGCCCGGACCAGACCAGGCCACTGGTCGTGGCCGGCCCCACCACGGGTCAGCCCAGTGTCGATCTTCAGATGCACTCGGACATCCCGGCCCGCCATCGCGGCTGCAGCGGCGACGGCGTCGAGCTGGCCGGTGGAGTACACGGCGAGGTCCACCCCGGCGAGCACCGCCGCTGCCAGGTCCTCCCCCGGCGTGTGCAGCCAGGCCAGCACGGGAGCATCGATCCCGGCGCGGCGCAGCGCGAGCGCCTCATCCACGCTGCACACACCGAGGCAACCGGCGCCGGCCTGCAGCGCAGCGACAGCCACGTCGATTGCCCCGTGGCCGTACCCGTCGGCTTTGACCACCGCCATCGTCGTGGCACCGGAAGCTGTGGCACAGCCGGTGAGGATCGCGACGTTGTGCCGGATGGCGTCGAGGTCGATCACCACTTCGGCACGGGGCCGTCGGACGCTGGGACCTGGGGTGGGCGTGGACATCGGCGTCATCCTTGCACCCCGGCTGCCGAGCGCAGGGTGCGGATCGCGTCGCTGAGGGCAGCCTGGATCGCCGAGGCGGGCGCCGGCGCGCCGATCGCGGTGCCGCCCCAGGCGGCGATCGTGGCCGCCAGCTCCTGGGTGTGCGCGGCCGCCGCTGCCGCGCGGGCCGGTTCCAGCCCGGCCGCCAGCAACGCACCGAGCACACCGGTGAGCACGTCCCCGGATCCGGCGGTGGCCGGCCAGGACGAGCGCGCGGGGTTGACCAGTACCCGCCCGTCCGGGGCCGCGATGATCGTCGTGTTCCCCTTGAGCAGCAGCACCGCGCCGAAGCGCTGCGCCGCGCCGCGAGCGGCCGCGACCCGGTCGGCGCCGGGCAGCGTGCCGGTGAGCCGCTCGAGCTCCCGATCGTGCGGGGTGAGCACCAGCGGGGTGTCCGGGTCACGGTTATCCCGCAGCTCGGGGTACCGGGCCAGCAGGGTGATCGCATCGGCGTCGGCCACCACCGGCACCCCGGCGGCCAGCACGTGGCTGAGCACCTGCCGCCCGGCCGCACCGGTACCCATTCCCGGCCCGACCGCCCAGGCCTGCACCCGGCCGGCGTCGGCCACCGACCCGGTGGCCACCACCTCCGGCCAGCGCGCGCGGACCACATCGGCGGCGGTGCCTGCGAAGCGAACCATGCCCGAGGTCGAGAGCACTGCGGCGCCCGCGCACAGCACCGCCGCACCCGGGTAGTCCGCCGAGCCGGCCGCGATGCCCACCACGCCCTGGCTGTACTTGTCGCTGGCCGGACCGGGCACCGGCCAGCCGGCACCGATCTCGGCGGCACTGAGCACCTGCAGATCGGGCTCGCCCAGCTCAGGGAACAGGCCGATGTCCACCAGGTGTACCGGGCCGCAGCGCCAGGGGGCGAGCAGGTGCACCGGCTTGCGGGCGCCGAAGGTGACGGTCTCGGTGGCGGTGACCGCGGGCCCGTCAGCGGCGCCGGTGTCCGGGTCCACCCCGGACGGTGAGTCCACCGCGATGATCGGCGCCCGCACCGCCTGGACCAGCGCCGCGGCTTCCGGGCGCAGCCCACCGCGGCCGGAGAGCCCGACGATCCCATCGAGCACCAGGTGGGTTCCCGCGGGTACGTGGTCGGCGATCCGACCGCCCGCGCGGCGCAAGGCGCGCAGGCCGCCCGGGTGGGCCCGGTCAGGCGAGAGCAGCACCGCGGTGACGGCCACCCCGCGGCGGCGCAGGAACGCACCGGCCCACAGCGCGTCCCCGCCGTTGTTCCCCGCCCCCACCAGCAGCGCGACCTTGCGGCTGCGCACCCCGCCGGTCCGCTCGGCCAGCACCGCTGCGGCGCGGGTGGCCAGCCCGAACGCCGCGCGGCGCATCAGCACCTGTTCCGAGAAGGCGCGTTCGGCGGCCCGGATGCGGGCCGCGGAGAACGCGGCTCGTGAGTGAGTTTCGGTGCCAGAGCACCCAATGCCACTCACGACTACTCGACGGTGACGGATTTCGCGAGGTTGCGGGGCTTGTCCACGTCGTAGCCGCGTTGCCGGGCGATCTCGGCGGCGAGCACCTGCAGCGGCACGGTCGAGACCAGCGGCTGCAGCAGGGTCGGTACCGCGGGGACCTCGAGCAGGTGCGCGGCATAGGGCCGCACGGTCTCGTCGCCCTCCTCGGCGATGACGATGGTGCGGGCGCCGCGGGCCCGGATCTCCTGGATGTTGGACAATAACTTGGAATGCAGCGGTCCTCGACCCTTGGGCGAGGGCATCACCACCACCACCGGCAGGTCCTTCTCCAGCAACGCGATCGGTCCGTGCTTGAGCTCCCCCGCGGCGAAACCCTCGGCATGCATGTAGGCCAGCTCCTTGAGCTTGAGCGCACCCTCGAGGGCGACGGGGAAACCCACATGGCGCCCGAGGAACAGCACCACCTTGGCGTCGGCGAGCTCGCAGCCCAGCCAGCGCACCTGATCCGCGGTGCCCAGTGCCTTCTGCACCGCGGCGGGCATCGCCTCCAGCTCGGCGAACTCGCGGGCGACCTCGTCGGAGTATTTGATGCCGCGAGCCTGGGCCAGCGCCAGCCCGACCAGGAAATTCGCCACGATCTGGGCGAGGAAGGTCTTGGTGGCGGCCACCCCGATCTCCGGCCCGGCGTGGGTGTAGAGCACCGCGTCGGACTCCCGGGGGATCTGCGCCCCGTTGGTATTGCAGATCGCCAGCACCCGGGCCTTCTGCTCGCGGGCGTGGCGCACCGCCTCCAGGGTGTCCATCGTCTCTCCGGACTGCGAGATCGCCACGACGAGGGTGGAGCGGTCCAGCACCGGGTCGCGGTACCGGAATTCACTGGCCAACTCGACTTCCACCGGAAGCCGGCACCAGTGCTCGATGGCGTACTTGGCGACCATGCCGGAGTGGTAGGCGGTCCCGCAGGCGACCACGAAAACCTTGTCGACATCGCGCAGTTCCTGGATGTCCATCCGTTGCTCGTCCAGCACGATCCGGCCGCCGATGAAATGCCCGCGTAGTGTGTTGGCGATAGCGCTGGGTTGTTCTTCGATCTCCTTGAGCATGAAAAAGTCGTGCCCACCTTTTTCCGCCGCGGACTGATCCCAGTCGACGTGAAAAGATCTCCCTCGGACGGGCACTCCGGAGAAATCGGTGATCTCGTAGCCGTCCCGAGTGATCGTCACGATCTGGTCCTGGCCGAGCTCGACAGCGTTGCGGGTGTGCTCGATGAACGCCCCGACGTCGGAGGCGACGAAATGCTCCCCGATGCCCACCCCCACGACCAGCGGTGACGAGCGGCGCGCCGCAACGATCAGATCAGGCTCTTTGGCATGGGCGACAACGAGGCTGAACGAACCGTGCAGCCGCCGGCACACCTGGCGGACGGCCAGTGGCAGGTCGGCACAGTCGGCGTACGCCGCAGCGACCAGATGCGCGGCGACCTCGGTGTCGGTGTCGCTCCCCAGCTCCACCCCGCCGGCCTCCAGCTCGGCGCGCAGCTTGGCGTGATTCTCGATGATCCCGTTGTGCACCACGGCGAGCATGCCCGCGGTGTCGCAGTGCGGATGGGCGTTGCGATCGGTGGGCGCCCCGTGGGTGGCCCACCGGGTGTGGCCCATCCCGACAGTGCCGGCCAGTAACGCCCGTTGAGCGGCGCCCAACTCGCCGACGAGGTTGCTCAGCGCCCCCGCCTTGCGGGTGACCTCCAGCGTGCCGGCACTGGTCAGCACCGCAACCCCGGCGGAGTCGTACCCGCGGTACTCCAGCCGGGCCAACCCCTGCAAGACGACGTCCAGCGCGGCCCGGTGCCCTACGTAGCCCACGATTCCACACATGGGGCGTCACGCTAGCCCAAGTGTGATCGCGCTTACCCGCCGTGGTCGTACTCACCCACCGTAGCCGATACGGCTTGAGCTTTGACATCATCGTAGCTGCAAGATGAAAGGTCTGAACTGCGGTTAAGCACGTTAATGAGTTCGATCAAACGTTTGAACGGCTCGCGGCGCTTGGTGAACAGACATGCGCCGACTACTGACAGTAGACCTGCGATGATTAGCACGAAAAGACCGAGGACGACCAGCGACGTCCGTTGAGTGACTGCCGCCACCGGAACATCTAGATAAAAAAGGCCCGCGGACAGACCGACGAAACCAACGCCGACACCCATTCCCAGGACTCGCTTGCGCCGCCGCTGAGCACGGGTAGAGAAGCCTTGCGACGGATGAGGGCCCAGCGCCACGGGCCGATCGCCTTGGCCTGAATCGTGCATCCTGCACAACGCTCTCACGTAATCACGTCGGCCCCCGATCTCAGCAGCGAACCCGGCGGATCCGAACCGCAACCCCGGCGGGGTCGTACCCGCGGTACTCCAGCCGGCTCAGACCCCGCAAGACGACGTCCAGCGCGGCCCGGTGCCCTGCACAACCCTTGATTCCGCACATGGGCGTCACGCTAGCCCAGACGTGCGGAACCGATCCGATGACGTTCGGCTGCGGCAGCCAATAGCGCGAATCTAGCGCCCTGACCTTATACAAGATCGACACAAGCTCGACCAAGCGATCCGCGGGCTCGGGAGACTAGGCGAACAGGACCGCGGCGAGCAGGAGGAAGCCGCAGAGAAAGACGAGCACAACCCCGGTCACGACGTCGATAGCCTGAGTGCCCGGATAGGTACGCTATCCGGGCATGATGGGCCCAAGCTACCTGCTCCCTTGTCGGAACTTCTCGCCGAGCACGCTACGGCCTGTCCCGCGGATCTTCGTGCTCTCGGTGCGCCGAGTTCGACAGTGTGGTTGTCGGTTTGGCGGCAGACAGCCGTGCTGTCGAACTCGGCGACGACAGGGTTAGTCGCAACTCAAAGATCCGCGGGACTGGCCGTAGCCAGGCGTGGGAGCCGGGATCCGATACCGTTCGGGCCCATGGCACGCACTGACCCGGCGGTTCGCCGCACCACTGAGGAGCTGTCCCGGCCGGGCCCGCACGCGGTGGCCTGCGGAAACCTGGCATCAGCAGCTGACCTGCCAGGTGTGGTGTTCACTCCCCGATCCGGGCTGGGCCTACCGGCGGTCGCATTCGGGCACGGGTGGCTGCAACCGCCGGAGCGTTATGAGGAGTTACTGCGTCACCTCGCCAGTTGGGGCGTGGTCGCGGTCGCGCCAGCCACCCAGTCCGGGGTGTGGCCCTCCCACCCGCAGCTGGCCACCGATCTGCGCAGGGCGCTGGACGTGTGCACCGGTGTGCGGATGGGCGAGGGGGATATCAGCGTCGATCCCGGCAAGCTGGGGTTGGTGGGGCACGGGATGGGTGGCGGGTGCGCGGTGCTCGCAGCGGCGGAGGACCCGCGTTGCCGGGCGGTGGCCACGCTGGCTCTGGCGGAGACGCTGCCCTCGGCGGTCCCCGCCGCGCATGAGTGCAGCATGCCGGGCCTGCACCTGGCCGGGGACAAGGACCAGGTAGCCCCGGCGATCGCCCATGCCCAGCCGGTGACTCGTGCATGGGCCGGTCCGGTGCAGTTGCGGATGCTGCCCAAGGCAGGCCATCTCGGTTTCACCTCGGGTCCGCATTGGTCAGACCTTCTCATCGGCAGCGGCCCGGAGGTGGCGACCCGGCGAGCCGCCCGGGCCCTCGTCACCGCCTTCCTGCTGCGCCACCTGACCGGCAACTCCGACTACGACGTGTTACTGGAAGAGCCCTGACAGCGTGATTAGCTCTCCTCAGCAAGCCGTAAAGTGGCTTATAGTAAGCGCAGCGCCGCGCCGGGCGCACGGGCAAGGGAGCTGCCATGGTTATCGGGTACATCATGCTGGTCGTCCTCTGGATCGCGATTGCGATCTTCGGCCTGGGGGCCCTGTGGATGGTCATCAAGTCAGCAGGACGCTAGTCACGCTCTGAGTCAGCTCGCCGCCACGACCGTCGCAATCCGTTGGGCGATTGTGGTGGCGGCTGATTCGGTCGGGGCCTCGACCATCACCCGGACCAGCTGCTCGGTGCCCGAGGGGCGCAGCAGTACCCGGCCCGCCTCCCCCAGCTCAGCCTCCGCCAGGGCGATGGCGTCGGCGACTGCGGGTGCCCCCGCGACACTCGCCTTGTCCGGGACCGCAACGTTGATCAGCACCTGCGGTAGCGGGACCAGCACACTGGCCAGCTCCGCGAGGGTTCGCCCCGAGACGGCCATCTGGGCCATCAACCGCAGCGCGGTGAGGATGCCATCGCCAGTGGTGGCGTACTCCGGCAACACCACATGCCCGGACTGCTCACCACCGAGGGAGAATCTGCCTTCGGCCAGTGCCTCGAGCACGTAGCGGTCGCCCACTGGCGTCGTGTGGACCGTGACGCCGTGCGCGCGCATCGCCAGGTGCAGGCCCAGGTTGCTCATCACGGTGGCGACCAGCGTGTTGTTCGCCAGCTCGCCATTGTCCTGCATCGCCACCGCGAGCACGGCCATGATCTGATCACCGTCGACCACCGCTCCGGTGGCGTCCACCGCCAGGCAGCGGTCGGCGTCGCCGTCATGCGCGATACCGATCGCGGCCCGCTGCGCCAGCACAGCCTTGCGAAGTGGATCGAGATGAGCCGAACCGCAACCGTCGTTGATGTTGAAACCGTCGGGCTGCGCGTTGAGCGCCACTACCTCGGCGCCGGCCCGGCGGTAAGCCTGCAGAGCGAGGGTGGAGGCCGCTCCGTGCGCGCAGTCCACCACCACCCGGATGCCTGCCAGCGAATGTGGGGTGGCGAGCAGCAGGTGATCCACATAACGGTCCGCGGCATCCGGCACCGACCGGACCCGGCCGATCAACCGACCGATGGGACGGTCGAACTCCCTCGCCCCGATCCGGACGGCGATCTCGTCCTCCACCGCGTCGGGGAGTTTGCGCCCACCGGCCGCGAAGAGCTTGATGCCGTTGTCCGGCATCGGGTTGTGCGAGCCGGAGATCATCACGCCCAGATCCGCGGAGAGCGCACCCACCAGATGCGCGACCGCCGGGGTGGGCAGCATCCCGACCTGGACGACATCGGCGCCTGCCGCGGTGAGGCCCGCGGTGACGGCTGCTTCCAGCATCTCGCCACTGGCCCGCGGATCCCGGCCTACGACGGCAACCGGGCGGTGACCCAACCCGCGGTCGGCGAGTACCTGGGCTGCCGCACCGGATAGAGCCAGCGCCAACTCGGGGGTGAGCTCGGAATTCGCCAGCCCACGCACCCCGTCGGTGCCGAACAGGCGCCGAGTCTGCTGAGTCAATGGCCCGGCGGAGGTTAACGCTTCGAGTACTGCGGAGCCTTGCGCGCCTTCTTCAGCCCGTACTTCTTGCGTTCCTTGGCTCGGGCGTCCCGGGTGAGGAAGCCTGCCTTCTTCAGCGCGGGACGATCATCGATGTTGAGCTCGACCAGGGCCCGCGCGATCGCCAACCGCAGCGCGCCGGCCTGACCGGAGGTTCCCCCACCGGAGAGGTTGCCGTGCACGTCGTAGGACTCGGGCCGGTTGACCGTCAGCAGCGGCTCCCGGATCAGCTGCTGGTGCACCTTGTTCGGGAAGTATCGCTCCAGGCTGGTGCCGTTGAGGGTGAACACACCGGTGCCGGGCACCAAGCGCACCCGCACCACCGCCTCCTTGCGGCGCCCGACGGCCTGCGATCCCGACCCGCTGGGTACCGGCATGGCCGGCACGAGCGGACCCGATGCAGCAGCGGCCGACCCGGACTCGGGTGGCGATTCCTGCGGCGTGGTCACGGTGTCTGCGGAGTCCGCACTGGGGACGGTCACTGGATCAGAAGTGGTCACTGGGCAACCTGCGTGATCTGGTAGGGCTGCGGCCGTTGCGCCGCATGGGGGTGCTCGGGGGTGGCGTAGACCTTGAGCTTGCGGGCCATCGCCCGGCCCAAGGTGTTCTTGGGGAGCATTCCCTTGATGGACCGCTCCACCCGGCGCTCCGGTTTGGTGGCGAGCATCTCGCCGAACGAGCGCCGTTTGAGCCCGCCGGGGCGACCACTGTGCCGGTAGACGAAGCTGCGCTCACCCTTGTTGCCGGACAGTGCCACCTTGCCGGCATTGACGATCACCACGAAGTCGCCGGTGTCGACGTGCGGAGCGTAGGTCGGCTTGTGCTTGCCGCGCAGCAGGATCGCAGCCTGGCTGGCGAGGCGGCCCAGCACCACGTCCGTCGCATCGATGACATGCCAGGCGCGCTCGACCTCGCCGGGCTTAGGGTTGTACGTGCGCACGGACCTACCTCGTTAATCGCAGTTCGCAGGGTCTTCGCAGGATGGTCAGACCTTCTCCAAGCGCCGTACGGCTTGGTTCCCGCGACAGACCCGAGAACACGACGTTGCGTGGCCGAGCCTGGCTGGGAGCCGCGCACGTCCGCACAGCAGCGTGGAAACAATACCGGCCGGCGCGCCGGAAGGTCAAAACGGGGTACTCAGCTCCAGCGCGCCCGGTTCGCTGCTTCACCGGCCTGGTAGTTCTCGTTCGAGACCCCCAGTGCCACCCCGATCTGGTTCAGCACCTGGTTCAGGTCGGCCGCCGAGCGGTCCCACTTCGCCTGGTGAGCCTGGTAGGCGGTGGAGGCGTCGCCGGTCCAGGTCTCGACCATCGGCTGCAGGTACCGCTTGAGATCGTCCATCTCCCGGCTGATGTTCGTCCACGTCGCCTGGATCGCGCTGCGCGCGCTCTCCAGTTCGGCGAAGGTGACCAGGATCGTGCCATCACTCACGTGTCCATCTCCCCTTACTGGCCCAGGGCCTGGCTGATCCGGGTGTAGGTGGCGTTCTCCGCCTCGTCGGCCCGGGCATAGGTGGCGCCGGATTCCCGGATCTGCTCACCGATGCCCTCGAGCGCCTCGTTGAGGTTGCGCGCGTCGGCATCCCAGCGCTGCATCAGCAGCCCGAAGGCGGTCGCCGCCTGCCCCTTCCATGCTCCCGCCAGCGGAGCCAGCTGGTTTCGCAACGCCGCGAGCTGGGACTGCACGCTCTGGTTCACCTCGGTGACGTGCTGAGCCGCCGCCTGCATCTGCTCGAACTGTGCGCCGAACTGCTGTGCCATCTGCTGCGGTCTCCTTACCTGGTGGCCGGTCCGGGGCCGGGCTCACTGCGAAGGACGCCACAATGCCAGATCCGGTTCCGCTACGTGCACACTCGGACACAGAACGTTGCATGCGCGAACGGGCTAGGGGTCGGGCGCCCTGAGCGGGGCCGATAGAGTTGGCACATGTCCAGCCCGCTGTCGACTCTCGACGATCTCGAAGCTCGCTGGGGCGAGCGATGGGAACGTGACGGTACTTTCCGTTTCGACCGCACTCGCGCCCGCGCCGAGATTTTCTCGATCGATACGCCTCCCCCGACCGTGTCGGGCTCCCTGCACGTCGGCCACGTCTTCAGCTACACCCACACCGACACCATCGCTCGCTACCAGCGAATGCGCGGTCGTGAGGTGTTCTACCCGATGGGCTGGGACGACAATGGACTGCCGACCGAGCGGCGGGTGGAGAACTACTTCGGCGTCCGATGCGACCCCTCCATCGATTACCAGGAGGGCTTCGAACCGCCGGCCAAGACCCCGTCGAAGCGGCAGGACTACGTCGCGATCAGCCGCCGCAACTTCATCGAGCTGTGCGAGCGGCTGACCGGAACCGACGAGAAGGCCTTCGAGCAGCTCTGGCGGTTACTGGGCCTGTCGGTGGACTGGTCGCTGACCTACTCCACCGTCTCGCAGCGCTCGCAGCGGGTGAGCCAGCGGGCATTCCTGCGCAACCTGGCCCGTGATGAGGCGTACTCATCCATCGCGCCGTGCCTGTGGGACACCACCTTCCAGACCGCGGTGGCCCAGGCCGAACTGGAGGACCGGGACCGCCCGGGGGCCTACTACGACCTGCGATTCCACCGCAGCGACAGCGGGGACGACGTGGTGATCTCCACCACGCGCCCGGAGCTGCTCGTCTCCTGCGTCGCGCTGGTCGCGCACCCCGACGACGGGCGCTACCAGCCGCTGTTCGGCTCCACGGTGCGCACGCCGGTCTTCGACATCGAGGTCCCGGTCCTGGCGCACCGCCGAGCGGAACCGGGCAAGGGCACCGGTATCGCCATGGTCTGCACCTTCGGCGACCTCGCGGATGTGACGTGGTGGCGCGAGCTCAGCCTGGACACCCGGGCCGTGATCGGGAAGACCGGCCGGCTCGTGGCGGACACCCCGGCCTGGCTGGTGACCGAGGCCGCGCGGGCTGCTTATGCGCGGCTGGCCGGCAAGTCCAGTTTCGGCGCCGCGCAGGAGATGGTCGCGCTGCTGCGCGAGTCCGGCGATCTGCTCGGCGAGCCGCGGCCGATCACCCACCCGGTCAAGTTCTACGAGAAAGGCGACCGGCCGCTGGAAATCGTCACCACCCGGCAGTGGTATATCCGAAACGGTGGCCGCTCGCCCGGGCTGCGGGCCGAGCTGATCGCCCGGGGTAACCAGTTGAACTGGCATCCGGACCACATGCGCCATCGCTACGAGAACTGGGTGGATGGGCTCAACGGTGACTGGCTGGTCTCCCGCCAGCGATTCTTCGGCGTGCCGATCCCGTTGTGGTACCCGCTCGATGGCGAGGGCCGTCCCGACCACGAGCACCCGATCGTGCCGGACGAGGCCGCGCTGCCCGTCGATCCGCAGTCCCACGTCGCCCCCGGGTACACCGCGACCCAGCGAGACCAGCCGGGCGGGTTCACCGGTGACCCCGACGTGATGGACACCTGGGCGACGTCCTCCTTGACACCCCAGATCGCCTGCGGCTGGGAAGAGGACCCGGACCTGTTCGCCCGGACCTTCCCGATGGATTTGCGCCCGCAGGGTCACGACATCATCCGCACCTGGCTGTTCTCCACAGTGGTGCGCAGCCACTACGAGCACGACGCCCTGCCGTGGCAGCACGCCGCGCTGTCGGGATGGATTCTCGATCCGGACCGCAAGAAGATGTCGAAATCCCGGGGCAACGTCGTGGTGCCGATCGACCTGCTGCAGCAGTACGGCGCCGACGCGGTCCGCTACTGGGCGGCCAGCGCCCGGCCCGGCACGGACACCGCCTTCGATCCCGGCCAGATGAAGATCGGCCGCCGGCTGGCCGTCAAGGTGCTCAATGCGTCCAAGTTCGCCCTGGGGCTGCCTGCGGCCCCGGCCGCCGCGGCGGTGACCGAGGCGATCGACCGGGCGATGCTGGCGCAGCTGGCCTCCCTGATCACCGAGGCCACCGGCGCTTTCGACACTTTCGACTACGCGCGAGCGTTGCAAGCCACCGAGGAGTTCTTCTGGCGGTTCTGCGACGACTACCTGGAGCTCGTCAAGGTCCGCGCCTACCGCGAGGGGGCGGACTCCGACTCGGCCCGCACCGCGCTGTCCCTGGCCGTCTCCACCCTGCTGCGGCTCTTCGCACCGTTCCTGCCCTACGCCACCGAAGAGGCCTGGTCGTGGGGCCGGACCGAGGACGGTCCCTTGCCTGGTTTCACCGCCGGGTCGGTGCACCGGGCGGCCTGGCCGCAGGCCGGCGAGCTGCGCGCCCGCACCAGCCTTGCCAGGCTGCCCGAGGGTGATCCCTCCGTACTGGTCATCGCCTCGGATGTGTTGCGGCAGATCCGCAAGGCCAAGTCGGATGCCAAACGCTCCATCCGGACCGAGGCCACGTCGGTGACCGTGACCGATACCCAGCCGAGCATCGCCGCCGTCCAGGCTGTGCTCGATGACCTGCGCAGCGCCGGCAACGTGCGGGAGTTGATCACCGTGGAGCTGGCCAACGGTGCGGAGGCGGGCGTCGAGGTGCAGCTACCCGAAGCGGAGTGCATCGCCCCCTGAGCCGCGCGGACCCTGCCCCGGTCCTTCTCCGAGGATCTACTTCACGCGGGCGAGCCGTTGCGCGGCGGCGGGGCTCAGCGGAACGCTGAAGAAGCCTGCGAGCGCCCTCGAGGTAGTGGATCCGCGGGTGCGGCATCGTGCCGACGTCCGGCTCGTTGCCTATGCGCCGAGTACGACTTGTGGCAGCCCAATGGGCGTAATCGCCGGCAAGTTCTTTATGAGCGTCCGGTGGATGTAGTCTTCCACACGATCGATCACAATGGAATCGGTGGAACATACGTCGCCGACGGCGAGGAGCGAGTTAAGGTCGGTATAGTATGTTAACGCTCGCGTCCTATACACCTGCGGCCCGCTCTCATCGTGTGCGTATTCCTCGAAGCCCGGTATGCTCCACTTGACAGTGAGCCCATTCGGCGCGCCACTGCTAGGTGTGTTCAGATAGCATTCGTTGGTGCCATCAGGCAATGGCTTTATCGAGGGCTTTATCGAGTCACCGACGTCAGCACGGCTGAGGAGTTTCATCAGGAAGAAATTGCAACGACGAATACCTGTTCGTGTTGGAATGATGTCGAGGGTCGCAGTAGTGACACTTGCGGCCACCTCTTGAGATGCATCAGCCAGGCCAGCGTCGGAGCCTGCCTTGAAGTCGATGATAACAGGGAGAGCGCCACGCTGTGAGATCAACGTACACAGCGAGCCAGCTCGGGCCGGAACCGAGGTGAAGTGTAATGCGAGCTCGCCGTAGTGCAGTGTCACGCGAATTTCTCTGGGTTTCGGCAGGGGCGAGTTGGGATAGACGGGAGGCAGCAGCACTGAGGTATTTCCAGGGCAAGTTACACGCTGGAATCCGCCTCTCCCATCACCCGACGAGCCACAATGTCGTTGAACTCGAGAATGCTCTGGGAGTGGTATGCAGCCCGACGTGGATTTGTTTACGCCCGGCGACAGAAAACCATTGGGGTAGCTGAAACCATCGTGCCTGCTTGAGCTTACCCCCTTGCCGGTGGGTGATATCAACGTAGAGACCCCGTCAAAGAAGGTCTCCCGCCCCTGGCCGGCTTCCCGATCCGGGATAGCTGAAGCCTTCTGCACCATATTCAAGCCTAGACTGATGGGGTCTGCAGCAAAAGAACCTGGCGCGGTCGCAACGGTCCAGCTCATGAGTCCTGCGATTGCTACCGCCATGTACCACATTTCTTGCTTCACAAGAAATCCCCCTGTAATGGACCATGTGCCATCGAGTCGTCAGTCCGGCGACGCCCACGCGACGTGGATGAGCTGCTGGCCGGCCTTGCGGGTGACCAGGGTGCCCCGGCCGGGCAGGGTCGGGGACGGGGTGTGGTTGCCGAGCAGCGGGCCCTCGTCGGGGTTGCCACTCATCACCAGACCGGGGGTGGACAGTTCCCGGAGCCGGGCGAGCACCGGCTCGAACAGCGCCCGCCCGGCGCCACCGCAGCGCCGGGTGATGATCAGGTGCAGTCCCACGTCCTTGGCTTGGGCCAGGAACTCCAGCAGTGGCGCCAGCGGGTTCACCCCACCCTGAGTGACCACCAGGTCGTAGTCGTCGACCAGGACGTAGAGTTCCGGGCCGGACCACCAGGAACGGTCCCGCAGCTGCTGCTGGGTGACATCGGGCCCGGGCAGGCGCTTGCGCATCGAGCGCTGCACCTCGTCGATGATCGGGGCCAGTGAGCCGGCGGACATCCCGTAGCCGATGAGGTGCTCGGAGCTCAGGAACCCGAGCATGGTGCGGCGGTAGTCGACCAGGACGATGCGAGCCTGCTCCGCCGTGGCGCCCTGCACGATGCCCCGGGCGATGGTCCGCAGCAGGGTGGTCTTGCCGCCCTCGCCGTCGGCGAAGCACAGGAAATGCGGCTCGGCAACGAAGTCGAGGTACACCGGCGCGAGCTCAGCCTCGTTGATCCCGATCGGGATGCGATGCGGCTGGCCCGGCTGCGGAGCGGGCAGCTGCTGGTAGGGGATCTGCTCGGGCAGCAGCCGTACCCGGGGCGCGCCGCGGCCCGCCCAGCCGTCCCGGATGCGCGCGACCGCGCCGGCCACCCCGGCACCGACGTCCTGCGCGCTGGTGACCCCGTCGATCCGGGGTAGCGCGGCGAGGAAGTGCAGCTTGTCCCGGGACAGCCCGCGGCCGGGGCGGCCGGGCGGGACGTTCACCGCGACCCGCCGGTCGATGTCGGACTCGCCCGGGTCGCCCAGGCGCAGCTCGAAGCGAGTACCCAGCAGGTCCTTG
>OBLV0100000199.1_pt1 | contig 19571 bp, 14 predicted proteins | sample 1520071 | NCBI WGS metagenome assembly OBLV01 (sample SAMEA3888446, study PRJEB22518) | metagenome | reverse complement strand
CACCGAGATCTACACTCTTTCCCTACACGACGCTCTTCCGATCTGCCGCACCACCCGGTCCGTTCCCCCGCCCACCGTCGAGGTATCCAGGCCAGCGGTCTCCGCGCCCCCGGTGGTTACCGCAGCCCCCACGGCCGTTCCCTCGGCCCCGGCGCCCTCGATCATCCCTCCGGCACCCGTCGTCGCCCCACCGATCCCACCCGCCGGCGGCACGATCGAGCCGCGAGCCACCGCGGTAGCTCCCCCTCCCACCACCCACCGAGCCAAGCGACCCATCCCCGCAACACCCTCCACTGCCCGGCCCTCGCCGCCGATGGTGGCCAGGGACCGACCCTCGCACGGCGCCGAGGCGGGCCGCGCAGGTGCCCCGAACCCGCAGGCGGGCTCGCCCTGTACCGGGGACGGATGCACCGAACCCACGCTCACCAAAACCCCGACCTCCTGGTCCCCGAGCGCGCCGCAGTGACCCCGTGACCCCCGCTGGGGGTCGGTGACCTCCACGCCACCAGGACGCCGGTATTACCACCTGCGAACTCCCCGCATAGAAAGTTTGTCTCGACTCGCGTGGTGCAGGTCAACGGCGCACTCTAGACATATGGGGCTGTCGTTTAATGGAAAGCATCACGCAGTGTTCTCAGAATCCGTGCCTCGTGAGCAGTCGGTTACCATTCGCCGGCTCACCCTCGCTGTGGTCGGAACCGTCCTCGCTCTCACCCCGGTGGCTTGTGCCCAGGGGACCAACTCGCCTGCGGCGACACCCGCAGGTCACGCCGGAGCAAATGCCATGGTCCTCTCCGCCAGTGGTGCCCTAGCAAAGCCGAATTCCACCGCCAAGATTGTTACCTACAACCCGGCTCTGGCACCGGTCGGCGCGTCGATCACGGCGAATCTGACTCCGGATGACCATTCCACCGTGGCGACGTTGATGGTCACCGGGCTGTTGCCCAACCGCGGCTACGCCGTCCATGCCCATACCAAGGCCTGCGGCGCCACCGGCGAGGCTGCCGGGCCGCATTACCAAGATCGCATCGACCCCGCCGCGACCCCGCAAGCACCGTCGAGCAATCCTGAGTACGCCAACCCGCGCAACGAGATCTGGCTGGACGTACACACCAACGCCGAGGGCTCAGGCACCTCCCGCGTCACCGTGCCGTTCACCTTCACCGACCGGACACCCGAATCGATCGTCGTCCACGAGGCGATGACCACTGCAACAGGTCCGGGCCACGCAGGTCAGGCGGGTGCGCGGGTCGCCTGCCTCACTCTGTCCCGCCAGTGAGCGGACAGCGAGTTCAGCGGTAGCGCGCCCGGCATCGACGCAGATCCCTGGTGTTCTCAGCGTGCCGGTTTCACTACGGGGCAGCGCATTTCCAACCGCACGGCGCTGTGGTGAAACTCGGGGCTGCGGATAGCGATGAGGTGATTGCGAGGTTTCCGGACTTCTCCCTTCCCGGAAGGCGAGGAGCACGGCGGCTCGGTGCTTGGGGAGGGCGCGCCCCCGACCCAGGCCCGGGTCGCCGTCGGTTCGAGATGGCCTGCGGCTGGTAGCGGCGGTGACCCGGCCCGATCACGGGGCCGAGGTCGGAACTCCACCTGAACGGGTGCATTTGCACGTGCATTGGGGCGAGCGCCAGGCTGTCTTTGATGCACACGTATATGCACGTGCATCGGCATGCAGGGCGCCGTCGGGGACCTCGGTGGCTCGGCAGGTGTAGTCCATTCGGGTGCGACTGGGCTTGGGTGGGGCGACCTTGATCGACTACTCTTCGCGCATGCTCAAACCCACAATTACCACATTGATCCCAATAGGCACATCGATCTCTTTTTTTGAGGTTTTCGACTACCCTCAGCGCTGCAGCGGTGTGCTGGGTCACATCAACGGCCTGGCCGAAGATGGCGAATGGCACTGCCAGCTCCCGCATGGTCACGACGGCGTTTGCCTGGCTCCGGATGGCACGACGTGGTGAATCCCGACCTTGTCCCCGGCGCGACGCGGACCGTGACCTACCGGGTATGTCCGCAGGATCTGGTTACCACGTTGTTTCCTGACGCGCCCGAATTCGCCAGGAAACCAGCCGTGCTCGCCACTGGAATTCTGGTTGCGCTGTGTGAATGGCCCGCTATGGATGCATTACGCCAGTTCATCGGCGACGATGAGGACAGCCTGGGTACTGCGATTTCTCTATCCCATCAAGCGCCTGTGAGTGCCGGCACGATGCTGACCCTCACTGCCCGATGCATCGGCGTCACTGGCCGGATCAGCCGCTGGGAGGTCAACGCCCACGACGGGACACGTCCCGTGGCGTGCGGGTGGGCGGAGTTCGCGGTGGTGCGTACTGCGGCATTTCTCGAGCGCAACGGACTTGCGTCCACCGCTAGCCCGGCTCTTCGGAGCGTGACGCACCAACCAGAACGCCGCGATCTGGTATCCGCCTGAAGTATCCTCCGGTGCTGAGTGTGCCACGGTTAACGGAAGCCGGGTGGTACGCCGGACGTTAAGGCGAGGCGGTCGTCTCTGCACATCACAGCCGAGATGAATGTTCCACCGGGGACTGCTGGAGTGTCCGGCGTGAATCCGATGTGACTAGCCGTTCGAGTGGTCGGAACGTGATGCCGCTACTCACCCAGAATAAAATACCGGCCGGTCGGCTAATGGCTGTGGAGCTGTCGCGCATCGCATAGCATCGCCTGGTCGAGTTCTGGGCCGCTCATGGGGGAAGGGTCGGGTGGGCACGCTTTAAGCCTGGGTTTATCCTCGGCCGTGACATTCCCTTGGCGATCGTGAAGGAGCCCTACGCATGGCGCAGGTTGTGACCCGGACATTCATTGATGACATCGACGGGAGCGAGGCGGAGCGCACGTTCACGTTCGCTGTCGATGGTGTGGCCTATGAGATCGACTTGTCCAGCGCGAACATCGCCGAGTTCAAGGCGGCCGTCGGCGGCTTCGTGGAGAGCGCCAGGAAAGCAAAGGCTGGGAAGGGCGCTGCCGCGGGTCGCAAGCGTGGCAGCGCCACTGCGGGTCCGAGCCGGAAGCAGACTGCTGCCATCCGAGAGTGGGCCCGTAACAACGGCTTGAACGTCTCCGGTCGAGGCCGGATCTCGGCCGAGGTGATCTCGGCGTTTAACGCCGCGCATGAACAGCAGTCGGTGGCGGTGGGGTGACCGAACCCGGCGGGAACCGGCTTCTGATCCGAGCGCTCACCTCCGGTGCACTTGCGCTCGTCTTTATCCTGATGGATCTTGCTTTCGGGGTCGGCTGGCTACTGGTGGCTCCTGCCGTCGTACTCAGCGCGCTATCGGTGGTGTCGTCGATACATGTCTGGGCTGGGGTTTCTCAGTGACCAGCCGGCAGTGCTGCTGCCGTCTCCGGTAACGCCGTGATCGCTGTAGGTCATGGAGGTATTGAACGATCCACTGTGAAGACCGAGGCGCTCGCCGGGGAGGGCGTCAACGAGGGGCGGCCAGGCATCCTGTCCGCAGCCGTGAGTCGTCCCCGGCAGTGTCTCAGCCTGGGGTGATGACTCGGCTCTCCCTGGATGTGATGGTCGCCGGGATCGCATTAGCCGCATGATCCTACCGGTCGCCCCGTTCTCCATTAAGATCACAACGTGGGTCCGCGAAGGGGTGCCGCGGTCCGTAGCACCGCGGTGCGCGTCATGGCGATCGTGCTCGGTGCCTGCCTGTTGTTGGGTGCCTGCTCGACGGGCTCGGCACCGGACAGGTGGCCGCCGAATGGGAACCGCGGGCCGTGCACGGTGTCCAGGGTGAACAACGTCAGCGTGCCGATGCGCGACGGCACGATATTGCGGGCGGATGTGTACCGCCCGGCGACGCCCCAACCGGTCCCGGTGATCCTGTACCGGACGCAGTACAACAAGAGCGAAGCGCAGGTTCAGCCCTCGCGCTACCAGAGTCCGGATTGGTTCGCTTCGCACTGCTATCTGGTGGTCACCGAGGATATTCGGGGGCTATACGCCTCGGACGGTGTGTTTTCCGAGTTCGCCAATGATCAGAATGACGGTTATGACAGTGTCGAGTGGGCGGCCCGGCTTCCCGGCTCCAACGGGAAGGTCGGTATGTACGGTTCATCCTACGTCGGCGCCACGCAATGGCTGGCGGCCGAGGTGGCGCCACCGCACCTTGCGACGATTGTGCCGGCCAACACCTCCTCGGACTACTTCAACGGCTGGACTTACGAGGACGGCGCATTCCGGTTGAACTTCATCGAGCCCTGGGTGATGGAGTCTCTGGCGGTTGCCTCGGCGCGCCATAACGGCAACCCGGCCGCCGCCGGCCAGCTCGATACGGCAGCGAAGAACCTGCCCTCCTGGTTGCGGTTCGCGCCGTACAATCGCTTCCCGCCGTTGCGGCCCGACGACCCGACTGTGGCACCGTATTTTTTCGACTGGCTTCGGCACCGCACCGATGACGATTACTGGCGTCGCTGGGCGCCTCAGGAATACTACTCGCGTATCAAGATCCCCGTCTTGAACTTCGAGGGTTGGTACGACGCGTTTCTGGACGGTGGGGTGCAGAACTTCACCGGTATGGTCGCCGGTGGTGGTTCAGACTTCGCCCGCGCTCATCAACGGCTGGTCATCGGGCCCTACGACCACATCGGCTGGGGTCGACCCGGCAGCATCGAGGCGCCCCGGCTCAAGGCGCTCGGCCGCATCGCCGACTCGCCGGTCAACGAGCTCATGCTGGCCTGGTGGGACCATTACCTCAAGGGAATCGACAACGGGATAGGAACCAGCGGGCCACGGGTCGACTACTTCCGTTTCGGCTCCAACACCTGGCACACCACCACCAGCTGGCCGCCACCGGGCACCCGGATGACCCCGATGTACCTGCACAGCAATGGGCACGCCAATACCGCTGCCGGCGACGGAACGCTGTCCGCCACCACGCCGGGCCCGGCGGAGCCGGCGGATCACTACCGCTACGACCCCACCGATCCGGTGCCCAGCGTGGGCGGCCACTCCTGCTGCGCGGCCGTCGGCACCGGCACCCAGGGACCGTATGACCAGCAGGAGCTGGAGCGGCGGCCCGACGTGCTGACCTACACCACCGCTGCCCTGCCGCGGGACAGCGACGTCACCGGCCCCGTCGAGCTCACCCTTTACGCGGCCTCCAGCGCCCCGGACACCGACTGGACCGCCAAGCTCGTCGTCGTTCACCCGGACGGCAGCGCGATCAACCTCAACAACGGGATCCAGCGAGCGAGCTACCGCGACTCCGAAACCCAGCCCAGCTCCGTCACACCTGGTCAGATCTACCGCTACACCATCCACATCTGGCCGACCAGCAACCTGTTCCGCGCTGGGGACCGGATCCGGATCGAGGTCTCGTCCAGCGACTTCCCCCAGTTCGATCCCAATCCCAACACCGGCAGCTGGCTGGGTGAGACCACCGCGACCCAGCCCGCCGACCAGACCATCCTGCATGACTCCGCGCACCCGTCCGCGCTGATCCTCCCGATCGTGGCGCCCGGTGCCGAACCTCGTACGTTGCCTGGACCACCGTCGCAGTGACCGACCCCGCGACCGGGTGTTGATATTTCCGCCTTTCGGGTGGCATATGCCGTGGCTGACCCGCTCCGGTAACGACTGGTCGTGGGTGAGGGATATACGTTCTGTGACCGTGCTGCCGGGGGGCTACTTCTGCACGCTCCGTGTCGCCGCGCGGCGGATAGGGGTTGGATCATGACGCAAACCCTCCCGCCCAGCTCCGGGTTGGAGCCCGGCTCCGGCCAGGGCCGGCCGTCCCGGCTGGTCAGCACCTGGCTGGGGGTACTCGCGGGCGGCTGTGCCCTGGTCGGCGGGTTCATCGCGGTGGCCGCCGGACCGATGATCGCCTTCACGATCATCGGCACGGTGGTACTGGTCGGTCTGTTCGCCGCGGCGGCTTACCGACCGATCTTCGCGACCTACGCCTACCTGGGCACCCTGCCGGTGATCGCCGGTATCAGCGCCGGAACGCTGATCCCGCTGGTCCGACCGAACGACGCGCTGCTGGCCCTGCTGCTTGTCGGGGCGTTGCTCGGTGCTTATCTGCGATGGTGCCGGGGAGACCGGACCCAGATCGAGTTACACCGGCTCGATATCCCGCTCGGCGTCTTCCTGCTGCTCTCGACGGCGTGGCCCTTGCTGTCCATGCTGCTGCGCGGCCAGACACCGGTGACCTCTGATCTGGTTGCCGTGCTGCCGGTCTGCAAGTTGATCGGCATCTACCTGCTGGTCCGCTTCAGCGTGGCCAGTCAGACCCAGCTGGTGCGGTGCTTCCGGCTGATCATCTGGCCGGGCGCGCTCGTCGCGGTGATCGCGATCCTGCAGACCCTGCACTTCGGCCCGGTCGTCTCGTTGCTGCAGACCGTCTGGACCCCGGACAGCTCCGCGGACGCACTCAGCGAGCGGGGCACCACCACGCTCGCCTCGCCCATCGCCACGGGTGACTACCTGGTCATCTGCCTGGCCCTGGTGATCTGCTGCGGAATCTGGGGCCTGCTGCACAACCGGGAGCGGCTGGCGCTGGGCCTTCTGCTCGGTGCCGGGGTGCTCGCCGCAGGCCAGTTCTCCACCTGGATCTCGGCGGCTGTCGCGGGCGGGCTCCTCCTGTGGCGCTTCAGCACCGCCCGCCGGAACTCGATGCGCTTCCTGTGGCTCATCCCGCTCGCGCTCGCCGTCGGCGCGCCGGCGCTGATCGGCCGGTTACAGGGGTTCACCAGCAACTACGGTGTGCCCAGCAGCTGGCTCGGTCGCTGGAACAACCTGTCCACCTTCTACCTGCCGCAGTTTCACTTCGTGAACGTCCTGTTCGGGGTATCGACGAACTCCGTGCTGCCCGCTCCGGAGCGATGGCGAGACGTCATCTACCTGGAAAGCGGCTACCTGAACCTGCTCTGGATCGGCGGTATCCCCCTGCTGGTCGGGTTCGGCTGGCTCTCGGTGGTGGTGCTGCGCCGGAGTCGCGAGTTCATGGCGCGAGCAGGTACCCCGGATGCTGTCGGTGCGGCGGCCGCGGCCCTGTGGGTCTGCTGGGGGGTCCTGCTCGTCGTCACCGTTCTCGATCCACATGTGACGCTGCGGGGTGCCGGAGACCTGCTCTTCACGCTGGTCGGGATGACCGCTGTGAAGCTCAGCAGTACGGAGGCTGGACCCCGACCTGACGCCGGCTCAACCACTGATGTACTTGACCGGGACCCGACTGGTGTTGCACCGTAGGTCCGCAATGCACGTGCATCTGCGCGATCGCGCGTTGTGGGAGGTGCTGACGTTCAGTTGTACGGGATCCAGGTGCCGTTGACCGGAGCTGACCTGTACGACTGGATCGCGTTGCGCCGGGTCAGCACCGGGGCGATGGCCAAGCTCGGAGATCGCTGGCTCGAGGGTGGACGCCACGTCCCGGGGTATGTCTGCGAGGCCCTCACCGCGCTGTGCGAGCGGGGGTTGGTGACCCAGTCTGACCCGGAGCAGGCCACCGATGGGATGGCCAGAGCGGCCCTCACCCCGGCTGGCATCACCCGCTACCTGCAGCTTTGCCGGCGTCGTCAGCGCGCCGCCCGGATGCCTCCTGCCCCCGACCCCGGATCGGGTGTCAGTTGACGCACCCACCGGTTCCGCTGCCCGGGAGCTCTGCCACCGGCGTCTGTGGTGCAGGGGGACCACCGAGGGTGAAGGCGGCGGGTGCGGAGAGCTCCGGCCGCACGGCATCCGGATAGCCCATGTTGCCGATCTGTTCCTGGACGAAGGCCTGCACCTGCTGCGGGTCGACCTCGACCGCGTCCCCGTCATGGGGCGTGGGTTGAGAGATCGCGGCGACCGGGATGGTGCTGAAATGAATGTCGCCCGCGCCCATGCCTTGCAGTTGCCGGGCGAGACTGACGATGTCCCAACCCTTGTCGAGGACGGTCGTCTTCTTGATGGCCGCGATCAGGTTGTTTCGCTTCGCCGAGTTGGTCAGGGTATCTCCGGACAGCACTACCCTCGCCATGCTGGCCAGGAACGCCTGCTGCCGCTTGATCCGGTCCAGGTCGCCGTGTGGCAGTCCATGGCGTTGCCGGACAAAGGCCAGTGCTTGCGGCCCGGACACCAGCTGCGGTCCTGCCGGGAACTCCGCCCCGGAATAGCTGTCGTGGACCGCGGCCTTGAGGCAGACCGGGACCCCGCCGACAGCTTGGCTGATCATGGAGAACCCGGCCAGGTTCACCGCCGCATAGTGGTTGATGGTCAGCCCGGTGAGTTGCTCGACCGTCGCAATCGTGGTCTTCGCGCCGGCTCGGTCGGACTCGGTCTCCAGCAGCGCACCGGCCACTCCTTGGCCGCGCAACCGTTGCTGCGCCGCGAGCTTTCCTCGGGCGAATGCCGAATTGATCTTGTGTTGGCCGAAGCCGCCGGCGAGTTGCACGTAGGAATCGCGCGGGATCGAGATCGCCGTCGCCTGGCCACCGCCGGCCGGGATGTGGATCACGATCATCGTGTCCGTGCTGTCACCGCCATCGTCGGTGCTGCCGGCGTGCAGCTGTGCCAGGACCTCGGCGGGCAGCGGGTTGCCCTGCGGGTCGGTGCGGGTGTCCAGGCCCACCACCAGGACGTTCTGCTCGTCGACAGGCGATTGCGCAGCAGGGTCGATCACGTCGGCGGTCGTCATGCCGGTGGTGAGTGGGCGCAGCTGCGTCCAGCTATACCAGGTGGTACCGAATACGAGCAGCGATACCAGCGCGACCGCAACCTTGGTGACTCGGGCTGACCAGTGCCGCTTGCGGTTCCTTACCCTGGAAATATCACAGACCGTGGGCTGCCGATACTGCACGCCGCGTACCTCTCACCCCCGATCTCTCTCCCGTTATCGACGATAGTGATGAAATAGTTACCCGAGTGTCCAGATAACTGGTTGTCGGCACGGCGTTCCTTACGTTCCAGGGATGGTCGTGATCAACGTACCATACAGACTCGATGTTTTGATTCTGTGCGGATGCTGTCAGGTATGGCGTCATTCTGTGTTTTTCGCGGCGTCGTCGCTGTTAGTGTTGTGTTCGGTTTGCGCGGTGTGCGCCGGCCCTGCTCCGCGCTGCGAGCCGCCCACCGCGCGCTCGCTCCGCCGCAACCACCATGATCATGCCCCCTCCCCGGGATCCCCTTCGCTGCTCCCCTCTCGGCACCACTCTCGTATTCAGCGGGCTGCGCGGGGTAATCCGGTCCCCGCGCGCCCCGCTGAGCCTGTTGAATGCGGAGTGGGGCGGAAGTGTTGCGCTAGGCTCATGATGAGTTCGGTCAGGGCTGTCACAGACGGAGGCAACGGTGACTCAAGCGGCACAGACAGACTTTGGTTGGTACGGTCAGCTGTCAGAGTCGGAGCAGGAAATACTCAATCAAGCCCTTGCGTCCATTCCAGAGGACATCTTGTCGACGGGGGAGCGACCGGCGATCAATTCTCGGATCCGGCGACGCCTGGAGCGGGAGGGACTCCTGCCGACGGGAGACGCGGGAGGCCCTCTCGGGGTGGGGCAGATTCCTCCGGTGGCTTATGTGGGGCGAGCGGTCGGATGCCTCGCCGCGACTTATGTGTCGTTGCGGGGAATCAGTCACAACAAGCCTGCCAAGGTAGTGGCCGAGTCGATTGCCCGGGCAGTGGGGGGTTGTGTCCCCGGTGATGTCGATGCGGTCTCCTCCGACATTCTCACCTACCGGAAAGAGATCGCGAAATCCCTCAGTGCGATCGGGCTCCCCGCGCTGGGTGATGCGCTGATCGCGAAAGATGCCGGGACCTACCAGTCCTGACAGGGGAGTTCCGGCGCACGGGCGCAACCGGGGTCGGGTGGCGGGGCTAAGGTGCCGCGCAGTAGAGGCGAAGGGACCCCCGCAACGTGATGATCGGTGCGCGAGAGGGCACTGCTGCGCTCAGCCCGTCGCGCTGGCGGCTGGCAGCACCGGCCGCGCTGGTGGCAGGGGTGTTGCTGGCGGTGAGCGGCTGTTCAAGCACGGAAAGCGAGCAGCAGCAGGCCGGGCAGGCGTTCCTCTCCGCCTGGGCGCGAGGAGACATCCCCGCGGCAGCGCGCGCCACGGACAACCCGCCGGCAGCTCAGACGGTGTTGCAAGCGACCCAGCGGGCCCTGGATCCCACTGCCGCCACGCTGGTCCCCGGCGCGGTCACCACTACCGACAAGCGCACCACGATGGCGTTCACCGCGTCCTGGACGTTGGCCGGGCTGACCGCCCCGTGGCGCTATCCCGGCCAGCTCCCGCTGGTCCACGGCGACGACGGCCAGTGGCGGGTGCACTGGCAACCTCAGGATGTGCACCCGAGGCTCGGCGTCTCCGATGTCCTGGTGCTGGACCGCACGCTCCCGCAGCGCGCGCCGATCCTCGATGACCAAGGGAACCCGCTGGTCACCGCTGCTTCCACCATCACGGTCGGCGTCGAGCCCAAGCTGGTCACCGATGTGCAGAGCCTGGCCGCGACGCTCGCCTCGGTATTGCATGTGGACGCCGCCGACGTCGTCACCGCCGTCGGCAAAGCCCGGCCGACCGACTTCGTACCGGTCATCACCCTGCGACAGCCCGACTACCTCGCGGTGCAGTCGCGGATCCACGACCTGCCCGGCACCGTGTTCCGGACCGGCACCCAGCTCGTCGGTCCGACCCAGCATTTCGCCCAGCCGCTCCTCGGGCGGGTGGGCACGCCCACCGCCGAGGCGCTGCACCAGGTGGGCCCCGCTTACCTGGCCACCGACCAGGTCGGGCTCTCCGGGTTGCAACAGGTGTTCAACGGCCAGCTCGCCGGGACCGCGGGCGCCACCATCGCGGTCCAGGACGCGGTCGGGCACACCGTGGCCCAGGTCGGCCAGTTCACCGGCACGGCGCCGGCCCCGTTGCAGACCACGTTGGACACCCGGGTCCAGCAGGCGGCCGAGTCCGCGCTGTCCAAGGTTGGGTTACCGGCTGCGATCGTGGCCGTCCGCCCCTCGACCGGAGCGATCCTCGCCGTGGCCAACAGCGCCGGCGCCCCGTTCAACATCGCCCTGGCCGGCCACTACCCGCCGGGCTCCACCTTCAAGATCGTCACGGCGACCGCGGTGCTGAGCAGCGGGACCGCCCGGGCCGACACGCCGGTGCCCTGCCCCGGCACGGTCACCATCGACGGTCGCACCATTCCCAATGAGGACTCCTTCAACCTCGGCACGGTCAGCGTGACCGACGCGTTCGCGCACTCGTGCAACACCAGCTTCGCGTTGCTGTCCCAGAAGCTCCCGCCGGGCGCGCTCGACCAGGCTGCCGCCGAGTACGGCTTCGAGGCCGGCTGGCAGCTACCGGTCGACTCCTTCAGTGGTGCCTACACCCCGGGCCGGGACGCCGTAGCGCAGGCTGCGAACGCGTTCGGTCAGGGCACCGACCTGGTCAGCCCGCTGTCCGAGGCGCTGATGGCGGCCACCGTCGTCCACGGTTCGATCCCGGCTCCGATGCTGATCTCCGGGCAGCCCGCTGCGGCGAAGAGCCCGCCACCCAGCCCGCCCGCGGCGGTCCTGGCCGACCTCTCGCGCTTCATGCGGGCCGTGGTCACTCGCGGGACCGCGACCGAGCTGGCTGGAGTGCCCGGCGGGGCGGTGTCCGGCAAGACCGGGACCGCCGAGCACGGCACCACCCGCCCGCCGCAGGCCGACTCCTGGTTCACCGGCTACCAGGGGGACCTGGCCTTCGCGGTGCTCGTGGTGAACGGGCAGACCAGCGGGGTGCCCTCCAATCCCATCGCGCGCAGCTTCCTCACCGCGCTGCGCAGGTGAGCCGGATGGTCAACCGGGCTGGGTCGGGCGCGGGGCGAGCCGGCTGCACAGCAGGGTGAGCGCGGCCACCGCCGCGAGGATGAGCACGGCGAGCTGGGCTCCGGCGCCGAGGTGGTCCCGCTCCAGGCTGAGAGCCAGAGTGACCAGGGCTACGCCGAGAGCGGTGCCCAGGCTGCGGGTCATGTTGACCAGCCCGCCTCCGGTCGCGGCGGACCGGCCGGGGATGGCGGTCATGACCAGGGCGTTGTTGGCCGGGATGAACACGCCCAGGGCGAGGCCGAGCAAGCTCAGCAGGACGGCCGTCCAGCCGGTGGTCGCTGGTGCCGCCAGCAGCCCGGCGAGTGCTACGAGGCTGGCCCCGGCGCCGAGGCTGGCCCGGCGGCGATCATTCCACCGTGCTGGCAGGAGCTGTTCCGCCGCGGTGGCGGCGAGGGCGAATCCGGCCGGCAGCGCGGTGAGCACCAGCCCGGCGTGCAGTGCCGATGAGCCGGCGGCGGTGAGCGTCACCGGTATCAGCACCAGCGGGCCGAACAGCACCAGGTAGCCGCCGAGCGCTCCGGCCAGCCCGGTGCCGACTCCGTGCCGGCGCAGCAGGGCCAGGTCGATCAGCGGTGTCGCCGCCCGGCGCTGGCGGGCGACGAACCCGCCGGCGGCCGCCGCCGCGCTGACCAGCAGGACGATCGCCGCCCAGCCGGGCAGTGCCAGACCCGAGACGACCGAGATACCCAGCAGGAGGCTGGTGGACGCGCTCGCGAGCAGCACCGGCCCGCTGCGGTCCCACCCCCTGGCGGGAGTGCGGTCCTGGGTGCGGGGCAGCAGGTAGAACCCGGCCACGATGGCCAGTACGCCGACCGGGATGTTGATACCGAACACCCAACGCCACCCCACCGTGGATACCAGCAGGCCGCCCAGGGTGGGACCCAGCGCCAGGCCGATGGCCTGCGCGGCGGCTTGGACGCCCAGCGCGGCGCGCATCCGGTGCGCCGGGGCGCTGGTGGCCACCAGCGCGACACTGTTGGCCTGCAGCATGGCCGCTCCGATCGCCTGGATCACCCGGAAACCGATGAGTGTGCCGAGCGTGGGCGCCAGGCCGCAGGCGGCCGAGGCTGCGGTGAACACGATGAACCCGTAGAGATAGGTCAGCTTGCGACCATGGACGTCGGCGAGGCGCCCGATCGGGATGAGCAGCGCGGTCAGGGCCAGCAGGTAGGACAGTGACACCCACTGCACCGCGGCAAGCGAGGTATGGAACTGCGCCTGCAACGGCCGGTAGGTGAGGGTGACGATGCTGGCGTCGAGCTGGCCCATGAACGCGCCGAAACACACCGTGCCCACCGCCAGCCACCACGCATGCGGCCACTTGCGCAGCCACCCGGGCCGGGCCCGTTCCTGGCCGAGGACGCTGAAGGCGGAAACGCCGTTCCCCACTCGGCCGACTGTATCGGTAACCGATATAATCGGCGACCGATGTACCCTCCGATATGCTCCTCGTATGGGTGCAGCTTCTTCCTCGCCACAATGGACTTTTTCCGATGCCGGCGTCCTGACCGAGGTCGTCACACGGTTGCGCCGGGCGCTGCGCACCAGCATTCGCACCGACTACCCCTTCGAGTCGCTGCCCATGGCCCAGGTCGAGCTGCTGCTGGCGCTGCGCGAGAGCCAGCCCGCCCGGGTCGGCGAGCTGGCCACCCGGTTGACCCTGGCTTCCAACACCATCAGTGGGCTGGTCCAGCAACTCGTCGAGTCCGGGCTGGCCAGCCGCGGTCCCGATCCGCGCGACCGGCGGGTAGCTGTGGTCGCTCTCACCTCCCAGGGTGAGACCACCCTGCAGGAGTGGGAGCAGGCCCACCACCAGCGGCTCGGTGCCGCGTTGTCCTGCCTCGACCCCGCGGACCGGGCCGCGGTGCGCGCCGCGCTACCCGCGCTCGCCCGCCTCGTCGAGCACCTGGCCCAACCGGCGGACACCCCGGTTGGCTAGGTCTGGGGTCGGGCGACCATCTCGGTCTCGGCGGAGGCCAGCGGGACCGGCTTGGACCGGGGCGCTGCGGCGGGTTGGTTGGCGGCGTGCGAGATGCGGATCAGCAGCGCGATGAGAATGTAGTTGGCCAGCAGCGAGGAGCCGCCGTAGGACAGGAACGGCGTGGTCAGCCCGGTCTCGGGGATGAGGTTGGTGACCCCGCCGGTGACGATGAACACCTGCAGCGCGATGGTCATCGCCAGGCCTGCGGCGAGCAGCTTGCCGAAGGTGTCCCGGATGGACAGTGCGGTGCGCATACCTCTGGTGACCATCAGCAGGTAGATCACCAGCACCGCGGCGAACCCGACCAGGCCGAGTTCCTCTCCGATGCTGGCCATGATGAAGTCGGCATTGGCCACCGGCACCAGTTCCGGGCGGCCACCACCCAGACCGGCCCCGAGCACCCCGCCGGTGCCCAGACCGAACAGGGACTGAGCCACCTGGTAGCCCGATCCGTAGTAGCTGGCGAAGGGGTCCGACCACACGTGCACCCGGACCTGGACGTGGGCGAACAGGTAGTAGGCGAGCACGCAACCCACCACGAAGAACCCCAGCCCGATCAGCACCCAGGACAGGCGTTCCGTCGCCGCGTAGAGCATCGCCAGGACCACACCGAAGATCAGGAGGGAGGCGCCCAGTTCCTTCTCCAGCGCCAGCACCGAGATCGACAGCCCCCAGGCTGCGAGGAGCGGGGCGAGATCGCGCGGCCGGGGAAACGTCATCCCCAGGAAGTGCCGGCCCGCGGAGGTGAACAGTTCCCGGTTGGTGACCAGGAACCCCGCCGCGAAGATGATGATCAGGATCTTCGCGAACTCGCCGGGTTGGATCGACACCGGGCCCACCCGCAGCCACAGCTTGGCGCCATTGATCCGGGAGATGCTTCCCGGTAGAACCCCGGGCAGGGCCAGCAGTCCCAGGCCCACCAGCCCGGCCGTGTAGCCGTATGCCGACAGGCTGCGGTGGTCGCGTACGAGCCACAACACGGCCACGAACAGCACCAGGGCCACCGCGGTCCACGCGACCTGGCGGGGCGCATTCCCAGCCGGCAGGGCATGGCCGGCGTCCAGTGCCTGCGCTGCAGCGGCGAGATCCAGTCGATGGATCATCACCAGACCCAGACCGTTGAGCAACGCCGCACACGGCAGGATCAGCGGATCTGCGCGGGGTGCCAGCCGGCGCACTGCGGTATGTGCCACCAGGAACATGCCCAGGTAGGACAGGCCCAGGTACAGCAGAGACCGGGACAGCTGCTGATTCTGATCGGCCTGTACCAGCACCAGTGCCACCGTGACCAGGCCGGCGGTGAACACCAGGAGCCCCAGTTCGATGCCACGGCGGGTGAGCCCCAGCCACCCGTGCGCGGACGCCGACGTCCCCGAAGTCGTCCCTGACGTTCCCACCGTCCCCGACATCCCTGAAGTCACTGCCTCATCCCAGCGGGGAGCGCGACACCGGCTTCACGCGTGGCGACGGGACGTATCCGCATGGCGCGACCCTAGGGACTCGCGGGTCGGTGCGGTGTCAAATGGACCCGGACATCAGCCCAGACTCTGGGCACTGCGGGCGTAGCTCTGCGCGAAGCCGTACACCTGCCGCACGTAGTCCAGTGAACTGTTGTAGGACAGGATCGCCCGCAGCCATCCGTCGCCCGAGCCCAGGTTTCGGTTATCGGCGCACAGGTACTGTGCGGCGGCCAGCGCGGCGTTGTCGATGTTCTGCGGGTTGGTCTTCCCGTCACCGTGCGCGTCGGCCCGCCATACCGCCCAGCTCGACGGGATGAACTGGAAAGGCCCCACGGCGTGGTCCCAGATCTTGTCGCCGTCAAGCAGGCCACCGTCGGTGTCCGCGACGGACTTGACGCCGGGTGCGCCGTTGAGCGGGACACCGACGATCGGTGTGGGGGGGTAGCCACTGGGGAGCAGCGTGCGACCACCCATCGTCCCGTGCTGCGACTCGACCATCCCGATGCCGGCCAGGGTCACCCAGGTCAGGTGGCAGTTGGGATGGGAGGCGGCCATCGCCGCGTGTCCGAGGGCGTAGGCCTCCAGCGCGCGCTGCGGGATGCCCGTGGGACCGGACATCCGGGCGGCCCAAGCGGCGAAGGCCAGCTGCGGTTGGTACTGCAGTTCCTTGTCGGCCTTCGGCAGCTGCAGCGGGATGGTGACCTTCTTGGTCGCCTGCGGGGGCGCGGGGGTGGCTGGTTGGGCCTGCGGCTGGGCGGCGGGTTCAGGTACGTCGGGCAGTGCGGCGGGCGCGGCCATCGCTGCGGGGACGGGGCTGGCCAACCCGCGATCAGGCAACGGGGCACCGACTGCGCTGAGGCTGGCGACGATGAGGCCGGCGCACCCCAGCGCGCCACCGGATACCAGACCTCGCAGCAGGTAACCGCCTACCCGGGACGGTGTCTTCGTCTTCCGGGCCTTCGGGCTGTCAGCACATTTCGTGCTATCCGGAAGGCCATCGGGGAGCTGGACCGTCTTCGTGCCGTCACTCACATCCCAGTTCAACGAGTGACCAGGCGCGCGGACACGATGTTCGTTAGCAGAGGTAGGGAGGGACCCTAGCTGACGGTGGAAGCAGGGTGACCCTGGGCCCTCAGCCGGTGATGGCGGCGACGGCGCTGATCACGCCCAAGGTCGTCATGACGATCGCGGCGACCCGGGCGATCCAGGTCAGCGGGATCCAGCGCAGCAGTTGGCGGCCACCGAGGATGGCCAGCCCCCCGACGGCCCACAGGCCGAGTGTGGCGCCGATCCCGACAGAGATCAGGTCGTGGTACTTGGCGGCCAGGTTGGCCGTGGTGATCTGGGTCAGGTCGCCGAGCTCGGCCACGAACAGCACCCCGAAGCTGGTCCCCGCGACTTTCCAGAACCCGGCCGGCTCGTTGCGCTTAGTGCGGCCGGGGGACATCGCAGTCCCCGCCCGGGGCGTCCCCGGCCCGTCCCTGCTGGGCGCGGTCTGATCGTCACCTTGCTGGGCGCGGCGCAGCATCAACACCGCACCGCCGAAGAACAGCACCGCCACGACAGCTTCCACGATACGTGGGGGGGCCAGGCTCAGCGCGCTGCCCGCGGCGACGGCGATGATCACATGGAGGGCGAATGCCGCTGCCACCCCGATGAATACGAAGCTCGACCGGTACCGGGTGCCCAGCACCAGGCTCGCGAGTGCGGTCTTGTCGGGCAGCTCGGCCAGGAACACGATGCCGAACACCGCGGCCATCAGGGTCGGGTTCACCTCCGGGCTCCCTCCTCCGGTTCCCCTTACGATTGATTATGTTAGCAAGTAATGAAATGTGTTGGCACATTGTGGGTGCCGCTACTGATCGGGGGGACCACAATGGGTCACCATGAGCGATGAGCCCGCCCCGGTCACCGAAGTCCTCGCGCCCGAGGGCGTGCAGCCGACCGGCCCGCAGCTGGCGGCTGCGGCGAATACCTTCGACCTGCTGTCCTCTCCGGTTCGGCTGCACCTGGTGTGGCTCGCCGCTCAGGGCCGTTACGACGTCGGCACGCTGGCCGCCCAGATCGGCGTGAGCGTCTCCACCGCGAGCCAGCACCTGGGCAAGCTGCGCCTAGCGGGTCTGGTCAGCGGCCGGCGGGAGGGCAAGCGGCAGATCTACACCGTCGAGGATCCGCACATCCTCACCCTTATCGAGCAGATCTTCGCGCACATCGCCCCCGACGGCACCCTGGCTCCCGACCCCCCACTGCCCCCTCCCCCCCGACATGTCTCCATGTCGGGAGCGGTGTGGGGTGGTTGGGGCTATCAGCGGGCGGTGGGTGCTTCCCTGCCCGCGCAGCAGAGACGCCAACGCGGCGATGGTGGCCATGATCGCGGCTGCGGTGAACACGATGACCAGACCGTGATGGAACGGTGCGGAGATCAGCTGGGGGAAGAACCGGGTGCCGGTGAGCACCGAGACCTGGGGCGCCGGCAGCTGCGCCAGGACTCCGGTGGGCTCCAGTAGGTGGCCGATCGGGTTGGCGCCGAGGAAGGCGGCGAACAGCGTGCTCACCGGTGGTAGGTGGGCGGCTCCGGCGGCGACGTTGGTGGGCACGCCCTGCGCCTGCAACCCGGCGCTGAGGGTGGCCGGCAGCGAGGTGGCCAGGCCCGCGATCATCAGGGAGAAGAACACCCCGATGGACAGTGACGTCCCCGAGTTCTGGAACGTCGAGCGCATGCCGGAGGCCACGCCGCGCTGGGTGACGGGCACGCTGCTCATGATCGCGGAGGTGTTCGGGGCGGAGAACATCCCCTGGCCGATGCCGCTGAGCACCAGAAGCGCGGCGAACTCCGGGTAGTGGAAGTTCACCGGGAGCGCGAGCAGGCCCAGGAATGACGCCGCCACCAGGGCCAGCCCGCCGGTGGCCAGCGCCCGGGTGCCGAACCGGTCGGACAGGTGCCCGGACAGCGGCCCGGCTAGCAGGAAGCCGGCGGTCAGCGGCAGCAGGTAGATCCCGGCCCACAGCGGGGTCTCCTCGTAGTCGAAGCCGTGCAGCGGCAGCCAGATGCCCTGCAGCCAGATGATGAGCATGAACTGCAGGCCACCGCGGGCGATCGCGGTGAGCAGGGCGGCCAGGTTGCCCGCGGCGAACGCGCGGACCCGGAACAGCGCCAAGCGGAACATCGGTTCGGCGATGCGGGTCTCCAGCAGGCAGAAAAAGGCCAGCAACCCGATGCCGGTGGCCAGCCCGCCGAGAACCCAGGGGTTGGTCCAGCCTGTCGGGTGCCCGCCGTAGGGCTGGATCCCGAAGGTGATCGAGATCAGCAGCACGGCGGCACCGGTGGTGAAGGTCAGGTTGCCCACCCAGTCGATCCGGGCCGGGCGGCGCGCGCCGATCTCCCGCAGGCTGCGGTAGGACCAGATCGTGCCGGCGATACCGATCGGCACGTTGATCCAGAACACCGCGCGCCAGTCGACCACGGCGAGCAGGCCACCGGCGAGCAGCCCGATGAACTGCCCGGCCAGCGCGGTGATCTGGTTGATACCGAGTGCCATGCCGCGTTGCTCGGCCGGGAATGCGTCGGTGAGGATCGCCGCCGAGTTCGCGGTGAGCATCGCCCCGCCGACGGCCTGCACCACCCGCAACCCGATAAGCCACAGCGCGCCGGCGGCGCCGGTGAACGGATCGACCGACAGGGCCAGCGAGGCGAGGCTGAACACCAGGAAGCCCAGGTTGTACATCGGTACCCGGCCGAAGATGTCGCCGAGGCGCCCGAACGTCACCACTAGCACGGCCGATACCAGCAGGTATCCCAGGATCATCCACAGCAGGTAACCGATGTTTCCGGGTGCCAGCGGATCGAGCCCGATACCACGGAAGATCGCCGGTAGCGCGATGATCACGATCGTGCCGTCCAGCGACGCCATCAGCACGCCGAGCGTGGTGTTGGACAGCGCCACCCACTTGTACCGCTGCGGCGCCGTGCCGTGCTCCACGGTCACCGCCGGGCGCACGGTCGTTCCGCCGACATCATCTGCATGAGGCACACAGATATTCAATATAAGCTTATCAATTGAACTGTACGAATTGACCTTCTTCCCGGGGCGCGGCACGGCAGGCGCACAATCACCAACGGTGGTCAGCCGGCGGTGCTGGGTACGGTTGCGGCATCCACAGGAACCGGCGGCGGGAGAGGGGTGCGACGTGGAGGTAGGTCGGAAGCCGGCGGAGCTGTCCAAGGAGCAACGCCAGCAGCTGCATCAAGCCCATCAGCGAGATCGGAAGAGGACACGTCTGAACTCCAGTCACATCACGATCTCGTATGC
>OBLV0100000198.1_pt1 | contig 19590 bp, 16 predicted proteins | sample 1520071 | NCBI WGS metagenome assembly OBLV01 (sample SAMEA3888446, study PRJEB22518) | metagenome | reverse complement strand
TCGGCGTGGCGCTCGAACAGGCCGGGATCGAGGGTCGCGGCCAAGGCGCTGATCATGCGGGCTTCGTCGGGGCCGTCGAGATCGGCACCGATCGAACAGCACCCGCGGCCGAGCTCGGGCGCCGGCGTGGGCGCTATGCCGAGGCAGCCGCGACCGAAGATGCACGTCCACCGCGAGGTCAGGAACGACCGGTCGAATCGCCACAAGGTCTCGCCGTCGTCGATCTCTACCACCGCCTCGATCGGCGGCGCCTCGTTCGACTCCACGGCACCGCAGGGTACCGGCCGACGCGAACCGTGAGCCGAACGAGCGACTCCTGTGGGACTTGTCGCCTTTGTGGGCGAAGGGGCGCGCTCTACGCCAAAAACGCCCACAAGGTCGACAAGTCCCGCAAGACCGACCCTTTCATGACCCCATTGACGCCATACCGTAACCCCAGGAAAACGGCGTCTTGCCAGGACGTAACGCCACCTCCGTTTGGCTGCAATTCGTTTTCCTGACGCCGGCAAGAAAGATAGATGTTACCCAACGGGGATAAACCGTTACCCGCAGGTTTGCTCCGGACAAACGGACGAATATACGAAAGGTTGTCCTCTATGCGGGCTATTCGAACACGTATCGCCGTCGCCGCAGTCGCGGTCAGCGGCGCCATGTCGCTGTCGGGGGTTCTGGGCTTGGCCCCGGCCTCGGCTCAGACTCCCCCCACCATCTCCTCCCTTACCTTCACCGCTCCGGTTGGAGCGTCGCTGGACAATCCGCAGGGGGTGGCAGTCGACGGAGTCGCCATCGATGTCGCCAACACCGCCGACAATGTTGTCGCCAGCGTCGTCGGCACCACCACGTCCACCATCGCCGGCTCGTACGAAGGCTTCGGCGACACCGGCAACAATGGCCTGGCCACCGCCGCGACGCTGGCGTCGCCGGCCGGGCTCGGCGTCGACAGCGGCGGCGACCTGTTCGTCGCCGATACCGAGGACAACGTGGTCCGCGAGATCACAACCAGCGGCATCATCATCCAGGTCGCGGGCAACGAGAAAGAGGGCTACAGCGGCGACGGCGGCAACGCCCTCAAGGCCAAGCTCGATGCCCCGCAGGATGTGGCGGTGAACGCCGCGGGCGACGTGTACATCGCCGACACCGACAACAACGTCATCCGCGAGGTGACCCCCAAAGGCAAGATCAGCACCTTCGCCGGTACCGGCAAGGCCGGCTACTCCGGTGACGGGGGCAAGGCCACCAAGGCCAAGCTCACCTCGCCGACGGGGGTTGCGGTCGATGCCCTCGGCAACGTGTACATCGCCGACGCCGGCAACAGCCTGATCCGGCGGGTCTCCACCACCGGCGTGATCACGACCGTGGCCGGCAACTACGTGCTCGACCAGAGCAACGACGGCAAGGGTGGCTTCAGTGGCGACGGCGGCCCGGCCACGTCGGCCCAGTTGAACAGCCCGCAGGGCGTGGCCCTGGATCAATCCGGCGACCTGTTCATCGCCGACACGTTCAACAACGCCATCCGCGAGGTAACCCCGGCCGGAACGATCAGCACCATCGTCAACACCACCGGCAAGAAGGGCAGCGCGGGCAACGGCGGCCCGGCAACGGCGGCCAATCTCAACAGCCCCTACGCCGTGGCGGTCAGTGACGGCACCGGCAACGTCTACATCGCTGACACGTCAAACAACCGGATCCGAGTCGTCACCGGCCTACCGATCCCCACCTTCATTGCCGGCGGCCCGACGGCGCCGTGACGGGCCCGAAGACCGACCGACCCCAGACCCGACCCACGCACCCAGAAGAGGATCCCGTGACTGACGAAAATAGTGCCGAATCCACCCCCTTCAACACCCCCATCTCCCGGCGCCGGCTCCTGAGCGGCGGCGCCGCCCTTGCCGGCGGCGCACTGCTGGCCGGCTACCTGCCGGTCAACGTTCGTCGGGCCGTGGCCGCCGCCGACCCGAAAGCCGCGTTCAACCCAGCCAATGTGAAGCACATCGTCCTGTTGATGATGGAGAACCGCAGCTTCGACCACTACTTCGGCACGCTGTCGGGCGTCCGGGGTTTCAGCGACCCCAAAGCGGCGAAACTGGCCAACGGTCGCTCCGTTTTTCACCAGCCCGACCCCGACAATCCCGACGGATATCTCCTTCCGTATCACCTCGACAGCACGACCTCGAGCGCTCAGGCGGTGCCGTCGCTGAGCCACGCCTGGCAAATCCAGCACGAGAGCCTCAACGGGGGCGCCATGGACTCCTGGCTGCGGGCCCACATCGCTGCCGACAGCGATGCCAACGGCCCGTTCACGATGGGTTACTACGACAGTGTCGACATCCCGTTCCAGTTCGCCCTGGCCAACGCCTTCACCATCTGCGACAACTATTTCTGCTCGGTGCTCGGACCGACCCATCCCAACCGCTACATGTGGATGACCGGGACCGTCGACCCCTATGGCCTGCATGGCGGCCCGGCGCTCGACAACAATGCCGCACCGGGCACCTACTCGTGGCCGACCTATGCCGAGGCGCTCCAGGCCGCCGGCATCTCGTGGAAGTGCTACCAGCAAGCGGACAACTATGGCACCAACGTCTTGGAGAACTTCTCCCAGTTCCGCGACGCCGATCCGACCTCACAGGTGTACCAAAACGTCTTCGGGGTCAGCACTCATTTCGACAACTCCCCGGCCACCGATCCCACGATGGCCTTCGAGGAGGACTGCGCCAACGGCACCCTGCCCACGGTGAGCTGGATCTTTACGACCAGCACGCAGTCCGAACACCCGTCGTTCCTTCCCGCCGCCGGGGCCCAGTACGTGGCGTCGAAGCTCAACGCCCTGGCTGGCAACTCCGAGCTTTGGAACTCTACGGTGTTCATCCTCGACTACGACGAGAACGACGGTTTCTTCGACCACGTGATACCGCCCATCCCCCCGGCGGGCACGCCCGGCGAGTATGTGACATTGAACTCGCCCGGTGGGACCCCCGGCGGAGGCCTGTCGGTCGGCGCCGGCTTCCGGGTGCCCTGCACCATCATCTCCCCGTGGACCGTCGGTGGCTATGTGTGCTCGGACGCCTTCGACCACACCTCGGTGCTGCAGTTCTGCGAGGCGATTACCGGCGTCGCCGTGCCGAACATCAGCGCCTGGCGGCGTAAGACCTTCGGCAACATGGTCTCGGCGTTCCAGTCGAAGCCCGTGGCCCCGCCGGCCATCCCCGCGGCCAGCGCCTCGGCCACGGCGGCCGAGCTGGCCTACCAGATCGGCCAGGAGAGCTTGCCGCTGCCCAAGGTGCCCGGCGCCACGCAGTCGGTTCCGAAGCAGGCTCCAGGTACCCGTCACCACATCGGCTAAGACCTGGGGAAAAAGGGGCCGGGTCGCCATACCCGACTTCGTTGACAGTTCAAGTGTGGTTTGAAATCATCGGACGATGCTCGCTGATACCCGGGGGATCGAGACCCACCGTCGGAAGATCCGGTGAGCAGGCAGTATTGGCGGCCCGGGGACGACCCGGGCCACCGCCTGTTCGCCACGCTGTATGACCGCCAGGGCCTTTCTCTTGAGTTCGGTACCACCTTGGGTGTGGTGAGGGTGGCCTACGAAACATGGGGCACCTTTTCCCCAGATCTTGACAATGCGATCCTGGTGCTGCATGCCCTCAGCGGCGACAGCCACGCCGCCGGCTCTGGCGGCTGGTGGGATGGCCTGATCGGCCCGGGCCTGGCCATCGACACCGACCGTTGGTTCGTCGTCTGCCCCAACGTGCTGGGCGGCTGCCAGGGCACGACCGGCCCGTCGTCGCTCGACGCCGACGGTCGGCCCTGGGGCTCGCGCTTCGCCGAGCTGACGGTGCGCGATCAGGTGGCGGTCGAGGCGGCGCTGGCCGACCGGCTCGGAATCGGGCGCTGGGCCGCCGTCATCGGCGGGTCGATGGGCGGCATGCGGGCACTGGAATGGGCCGTCACCTACCCCGACCGGGTGGCCCGGCTGATCGCCATCGCCTGCAGCGCGGCCGCCACGGCCGAGCAGATCGCGCTCTGCGCGATCCAATCGCTGGCCATCCGGGGCGACGCGGCCTTCGCCGGCGGCGACTACTACGACGGGCCGGGGCCCGTCACCGGTCTGGGCCTGGCCCGGCGCATCGGCCACATCTCCTATCGCAGCGAAGCGGAGTTGGCGGTCCGATTCGGCCGCGATCGCCAGGACGGCCAGTACGCGGTCGAGAGTTACCTCGACCACCACGCCGACAAGCTGGTCGGGCGCTTCGACGCCAACAGCTACCTGATCCTCAGCCGGGCCATGGACCATCATGACGTGGGCCGCGGGCGGGGCGGGGCGGCGGCCGCCCTGGCCCGCGTCACCGCCGCCTCAACGGTCGTGGCCATCGACAGCGACCGCCTGTACCGGCCGTACCAGCAGTTTGACCTGGCCGCGATGCTGCCGGGCCGCCCCGAGGTGCAGATGGTCTCCTCGGCGTGCGGCCACGACGGCTTCCTGATCGAGACCGAACAGGTCGGCAAGGCGGTGGCGCAGGCCCTGACGTAGGGCCGACAGGCCCGTTCATGAGCCGTTGGGGACGACCAACGGCGCGTCGGCAATGCCGGTGGTAACGGACGTCGTGTCCGTGAAGGTCGAGCCAATCGGAAGGTAGGCCACATCGGATCCGTCGACGCTCCCAACCAGATACCGGGTGTAGTTTGCCCGCACCGCGATCGGGTCGAACATACCGATCAGCTGAACCTGCTGGGTGGTCGACTTGGAACTAAGGCGATACGAACCGGGAACGGGTGCAAGAGCCCCGTTTTGCCCAGCGAGGTTCGATATCGATCAGGTCGCTCGTTAGGCCAGCAGATCTTTCACCGCGTCGCGGAGCAACGCCCCGAGCTCGTCGGACGGCACGGCCGTGAAGGCGTCACCGGAGAGGATGACCCCGCTGGCGATGGCGCCGAAGGCGCACGCGATGCGGACCCGCGCACGCAGCGCGATAGCGGGATCGGCCAGGACCTGGCGCAACTGCTCCTCTAGGTCCTGGTGATTGCCTTCATGGCCCTTCTCGTGGATCTGCTCGAAGGCCGCCCGGTTGCGCTCGTAGAGCAGGAAGACCTGGCGGTTGGCCAGCATCTGGTCGATGAAGGCGTCGAGCAGGCGAGCCCAGGTGTCGGGGGTGGACTCCTCCCCGGCCAATCCCGCGAGCGCCTGTTCGAGAACCTGATGGAGGCGCATGTGCAACGCCATCAGGATGTCTTCCTTGCTGGGGAAGTGGTAGTACACGGCGGCCTTGGAGTATCCAAGCCGTTCGGCGATCTCCCGTAACGATGTCTTGTCGTAGCCCTGCTCGATGAACAGCTCGAGCGAGATGTCGAGGATCCGGTCCCGGGTGCTGGCCCGGTCCTGGCCATCAGAGCCGGATCGTCCATCTGGGGCGGGTTCTCCGCCGCTGGTTCTTCGAGCCATGGAATGAATTATACTTGCCGACCGGCAAGGAATGTGGTTATCTAGTGGCATGACTTCTTACTTGCCGACCGGTAGGCCAGTTACCGGTACCCACCCCTCGGGGGTGAACCATGGCATCTGACCGCATGATGATCAGTGCCGAGGGCCTGACCAAGCACTACGGCGACACCATCGCCCTCGCCGGCATCGACCTCGACGTGCCCGCCGGCCGCGTGTTGGGCGTCCTCGGGCCCAACGGCGCCGGCAAGACGACGGCGGTCAAGATCCTCACCACCCTCGCGCTCCCCGACGCAGGCTCGGCCCGCGTCGCCGGCCATGACGTCGTGAGCGAGGCGCCGGCGGTGCGCAAGCTGATCGGCGTCGCCGCCCAGGACGCCACGCTCGACGATCTGCTGACCGGCCGGCAGAACCTGGTGATGATCGGCGAGTTGAGCGGGCTCAGCCGATCCCAGGCCAAGGTCAGGGCGAAGGAGCTGTTGGCCTCCTTCGAGCTGACCGATGCCGCCGACCGGGTGATGAAGGGGTATTCGGGCGGGATGCGCCGGCGCCTTGACCTGGCGGCCAGCATGGTGGCGCGCCCGCCGGTGTTGTTCCTCGACGAGCCGACCACCGGCCTCGATCCGAGCAGCCGGCAGCGGATGTGGGACATCATCCGGGGACTGCTCGCCAACGGTGTCACCCTGCTGCTGACCACCCAGTACCTGGAGGAGGCCGACATCCTGGCCGACCAGATCGCAGTGATCGACCACGGCCGGGTGATCGCCCGAGGCACGTCGAGCGAGCTGAAGGCCGCCATCGGCGGCGCCCGGCTCGACGTCACCTTGACCGGCGCCCATCCCGGCGCCGTCGCCGCCCTCCAGCCGCTCGTCGACGGGACGGTTCTTGTCAGCGACGACGGCCGGCGGCTGCACGCCACCATCGAGCAGAGCTCAGGACTGGCCACGGCGGTCGTTCGCACGCTTGACGCCGCGGGCATCGATGTCGACGACGTCCAAGTGCTCCAGCCGTCGCTGGACGACGTGTTTTTCGCCCTCACCGGGCTGCCCCCTGCCGACGCCCCCGTCGCCGGCGACGAAGGTGACCGGGACCGTGCGTCCGACCTGGAAGGAGCCCTCAGATGACTGCCGCCGTTTCCACTGCTCTGCCTCGATCTGGGTCGGCTGCTGTTGCGCCGGCCGCGTCCGAGCCGACCCCGGCCGGGCCGGTCGGGGCTCGGGCCCGGACCCGGGCCCGGGTCCGCGGCCTCTGGCACGACGTCGTCGTGCTCACCCGGCGCAACCTGGTACATATCTCCCGGGAGCCCATGCAGTTGTCCGACGTGACGGTGCAGCCGGTGTTGTTCACGCTGCTGTTCATCTACATCTTCGGCGCCGGGATCGCGGTGCCCGGAGGCGGCAGCTACGTGAACTTCGCCCTGGCCGGGCTGCTGACCCTCAACCTCACGACGTCGGTGACGGGCACGTCGGTTGGCATAGCCACCGATCTCAGCACTGGGGTCATCGACCGGTTCCGGACCTTGCCGATGTGGCGGGCCGCCGTGCTGGTCGGGAGATCGGTTTCCGACATCATGACCGCGACCCTGTGTGTCACGATCGTGGCCCTGACCGGGCTGGCCATCGGCTGGCGCCCCACGGCCTCGCTCCCGTCGATACTGGCCGGCTTTGCCATCGCCCTGTTCTTCAGCTATTCGCTGTCGTGGGCCAGTGCCTGCGTCGGGCTGGTCTCCAAATCGCCAGAATCGGCGGTGTCGATGGGGCTGCTCGTCCTGTTCCCATTGGCCTTCGTGTCCAACGCCATGGTGCCGACCCAGCACATGCCGCTGCTGCTGCGGACGATCGCCAACTGGAACCCGGTGAGCGCCCTGACCAGCGCCTGCCGTCGGTTCTTCGGCAACCCCAACCCTTCGGCCACCATTCACGCCTGGCCCATGCAACACCCCGTCGTGGCGTCACTGGGCTGGTCGCTGGTGATCCTCGCGGTGTGCGCCCCATTGGCGACCATGCTCTTCCGGCGGCGGACCACCGGGTAGGCGGCCGGCGGGCGGCCTCCCGGCTGGACGTGAAGGCCTACCGATCCATCCGGCCCCTTCACCGAGCACCCCGATCTCGACCCGGGATGTCAGGGTTGTAGAGCCACGCATTGATGGACGAAACGCAGCTTTTCGATCACCTTGGGACTGAGGACGAAGGGATAGAGCACGTCTTTCCCCATGCTCCGGTTGATGGCGTTCAGGGCATACGTCAGCGGGAGCCACTCGCCGATGATGTCCGAGAAACTGTCCTCGGGATCGATACTCGGAGCGGCCATGAGGGAGGGCCCCAGATTCGGGTCGAAAGGACCGGTTTCGGACCGGGGGCCGGACACGATCACCCCGTGCGAGGCCGCCGTTTGCAGGGTGTCGCGAATATGGAGGTAATGGGCCCACGTCTCGGCCCAATCCTCCCAGGGATGGGCCGCGGCATATGCGCTGACGTAGTTGTCGGCCCAACCTGGCGGCGGACCCTGGTCATAGTGTCGATGCAGGGCAGCCTGGTAATCGGCCCGCTCGTCGCCAAACACGTCGCGAAAGCCCGCCAACCAACCCGGTTGGGGCAGGATCAGGACCTGCCAGTAGTAATGGCCGACCTCGTGGCGGAGGTGGCCGAGCATCGTCCGGTAGGGCTCGCTGAGTTCGGTGCGCATCCGCTCCCGGTAGACGTCGTCGGATTCGGCCAAGTCGATGGTGACCACGCCATTGGCATGACCGATCGTGATCGGCCGGCCCCGGCTGGTCAGCAGGTCGAACGCCAACCCCGCCTTCGGGTCGTCGTAGTGCGTGACGATCGGCAGTCCCAGCTCGAGTAACTGGAAGACGAGCCGGCGCTTGGCCGCCTCGGACCGCACGAACAGCTCCGCCACCCGCTGCTCGCTTTTGAGTTCGTCGTCACCGGGACGGGTCCTGGTGAGGCGGCACGACCGGCAGAGCCGGCCGGGCTGCGGTGGCACCCAGTTGCAGCCGGCGAGTTTCTGGTTGGCGCAGCGCGACCCGCCCGCCACTTCGACCATCGTCCGTTGCAGTGGGTCGAATCCGAGCCGAGCGTGGCATCGCAGGCACTCGTCGTTCTCGAAAAACACCAGCTGCCCGCAGTGGGGACAGGCAAAGGCCCGCATCGTCGCTCATCCTTGGGGAAAATTTGGTGGGTTGCCGACAACCACGTCGTTCCCGTCGCACCCCCCATGGTAACGTAACGAACGTACGTTCCCCTCGGGACGATCGTCACAGCTGTCCAGCTTGCAGGTCGCTCTTTTGAGACCTTTCTTTCCTGTGTGGTGTGAAGTCCTGGGAGCGGCACGGTCACGTGCGAGTGGCTGAGTGAACCTGAAAAGGCGGTGATCGACTACACGAGCCGCTTCGACGCAGGTCTGTGCCCGATACCGCCATCGTGGTCCGTGAGGCCGCGGCAGGCGAACTCGCCGCATCCACGCTTAAGGCGCTGGCCGCGGTGCGCGCCGCCCAGGCCGAAGCGGGCGGAGGACCGGCCACCCAACGGCGGAGGAAGCGTCGCGCCCATAAGACCGGCACCAGTGTTGGCCGGCGCCCACGACACCCTCGAGTCCCAGACCCAGGGTGACCAGCTACGGGTGTCGGCCAAGAAGCGCGACGACCTTCAGGAGGTGATCAAGCTCCTGACGGCCGAGGACTTCGGCATCTCGCTCAATTCGAGAACTTTCGGGACTGACAGAACAGGGACCTAGGTCGCCGACCCTCGCGAACCCAGGCCGACGCGGGGATTCTTCGCGCAAAGTTACCTCCACAGGTAACAATGCGCGAAAAATCCCTCGAAGGATCCGTTACAAAACAACCTTGGTGTGGGCCCGGCTGGTGCCAGGTGGCAGTGATCCATTGGCCGAGAGAGTCGCGTTAGTGTGGCCGCCTTTGAACGAACGGCAGACTCGTCTGGTGGCCGGCGCGGAGGCCCAATCGTTGGGTTGGGGCGGGGTGACGACGGTGTCGACGTTGTCGGGTCCACGCAGGACCCATCGCCGTCGTCAGAGGAGTGCGGCGGCTCACGCTGGCGGTAGCCGGTAGCCGGTAGCCGGTAGCCGGTAGCCGGTAGCCGGTAGCCGGTATCCGGGCAGGCGGCAGGCGGGTAGCGGCAGGCGGCAGGCGGCAGGCGGGTGGCGGCAGGCGGGTGGCGGCAGGCGGTCGGGGGCGGATGCTCGGGGCGGTTTGCCGGCGGCGGGTGGCGGCAGGCGGGTGGCGGCAGGCGGTCGGGGGCGATGCTCGGGGCGGTTTGCCGGCGGCGGCCGGCGGGTAGAACCGCGCTATCCAGAACCCCCCTCGGGCGGCGGGTACGCACGTGTTCACAAGCCTCGCTTCCGCCGCCCGAGGCCGATTCTGCCGGCGCCCGAGCTATGTCGTCAGGCGTCGAGCTATGTCGTCAGGCGTCGAACTCTGTCGTCAGGCGTTGAACTCTGTCGTCAGGCGTCGAGCGCTGTCGTCAGGCGTCGGACTCTGTCGTCAAGGCGTGGAGCGACGTCGGGCGGCCGGCGACATAGATGACCACCGATCCCGCGCCCTCGCTTCGCCAGGTGCCGTCGCCGTCACGGATCAGCGCGGTCTGCTCATCGATCGCGGCGATCCGCAGGCCGCCGGTGGCCAGCTGGAAGGTGCGGTGAGCCTTCTCGGGCGACCAGGTGTTGGCGTGGGGCAGCACCGCGACCTACTCGATGAGGCCGAGGCCGAGGGTGAGCGCCCCGCCCCGAGGGTCGATCATGGGGTCACACAGCGCCATGGCGCCGGCCGAGCTGCCGGCGACGACGGCACCCTCGCGCCACGCCCCTTCGAGTGCCTCCCACACCTTGGAGTCCTTCAGTACCGATCGGAGGTGCAGGGGCGAGCCTCCGCCCAGGTAGATGAACCGGGCCTCCCGGACGGCAGCGGCGTTGGCGCCGTCCTCGGCGTCGGAGCGCCCGACGACCATGAGGCCCCGGACTGCCCAGCCGAGTCCGGCGAAGTAATCGCTAGCCCAGGCCACGGCCCGCTCGGGGTGCTCGTAGGCCGCGGCTGTCGGCAACACCAACACCTCGGCCCCGCCGCTGGCGGCCAGCAGGCCGGCGTCGAACGTGCAGCCGTTGCGCCATTCGGCCCCGCCGATCAAGGCCAGAGGCCCGGGATGGTTGTCCACGTTCATGATCCTCCCATTCGAGGGCGCAGCGCGGGCGCAGCGGCCAGAACGGACATGGCGGCGTCGGGCTCGCCGATCGGCGAGCGCCAGGCCACGCCAGCGACGCACGAGGCGAACAACGGGCCGGCAGCAGGCAGGGCAAAACGCTCGCAGTCCGACACCGACAGGCCGGCGCCCCGCAGCGTTGCCACAGTGTCGCGGTCGAGATGGCAAGCGCCAGCCAGCCGCGACCACAGCGGGGTCAGGGCGCGCTGGGCGTGGCCGCGCACGCCGAGGGCGGCGACATGCTCGATGAACAGCAACCGCCCGCCCGGCGCCAGCCATCGGGCGATCGAGGCCGCGGCGGCGCTGGGGTCGGCCACGCAACACAGCACGAGGGTCGAGACGATCGTGTCGAACTCCCCTTCGGGCAGGTCGGCGTCGTCGATCCCGACCCGCCGGGCGTTGAACGGGATCGTCAGGGTCGCCGCTCGCCAGGCCAGCCGGTCGGCCATCGCCTGGTCGGGTTCCAAGGCGAGGATCGATGAAACCCTTCCAACGCGGTAGTGGCGCAGGTTCAGGCCGGTGCCCGCCCCGATCTCCAGCACCCGCCCCTCGGCAGTGGCCAGCAATCGCCGCCGCCGGGCGGCCAGCCCCCGAGCCTCGGTCGCCGCCAGGGCCCAGTCGTACCCGGCCGGAACCCACCAGCGGCATGGCCGCGCGCCGGCCCGGTCGTACCCGGCTGGAACCCACCAGCGGCATGGCCGCGAGCCAGCCCAGTCGTACCCGGCCGGAACCCACCAGCGGCTTGGCCGCGCGCCGGCCCGGTCGTACCCGGCCGGAACCCACCAGCGGCTTGGCCGCGCGCCGGCCCGGTCGTACCCGGCCGGAACCCACCAGCGGCTTGGCATCGCGCCGGTCACGGTAGCGGCGTTTTGGCCGCCCCGATAGGTTACTACTCAGTAATATAAGGCCATGACGGTCAGGCGGCTCGGGGTGGTCGGTTCGGGGATCATGGGGGCAGGAATTGCTGAGTGCGCGGCCCGGGCTGGGGTCGAGGTGGTGCTGCAATCCCGCCGCCCGGAGGCGGCGACGGCCACCCTCGAGCGAACCCTGGCCAGGCGCGTCGATGACCGGAAGATGGAAGCCGGTGAGCGAAACGCCGTCTTGTCCCGCGTGATCACGACCGCCGACCTCACGGATCTGGCGGACTGCGACCTCGTCATCGAAACGATCGTGGAGGACCTGGCGGCCAAGCAACAGCTGTTTGCCCACCTCGACCGGTTCTGCCCCGAGACCGTCATTCTGGCCACTAACACCTCGACCCTTCCGGTGATCGAGCTGGCGAGGGTCACTGGGCGGCCCGACCGGGTGTGCGGCGTGCACTTCTTCAATCCCGCGCCGGTCATGAGCGTGGTGGAGATCGTCCGCCCCGTGACGGCCAGCGACGAGACGATCGCCCAGTGCCGAGCCTTCGCCGAGGCATGCGGTAAGCAGCCGGTGGAGGTGAAGGACCGAGCCGGCTTCATCGTCAACGCCCTCCTCTTTCCCTACCTCAACAATGCCGCCCGGATGCTTGACGCCGGCGTCGCCACCCGTGACGACATCGACACCGCCATGAAGGGCGGGTGCGGGTTCCCGATGGGCCCGCTGGCGCTGCTCGACCTGGTGGGCTTGGACACCAGCGTCGCCATTCTCGACGTGCTGCATCGCGAGCTCGGTGACCCGAACTACGCCCCGGTGCCAACGCTGCGACGCATGGTGGAGGCCGGCTGGCTGGGCCGCAAGAGCGGCCAGGGGTTTTACTCCTACCGGTAGCCTACGATCCCACCACATATGGATGACGCCCAGTTGGTGGTGGCCGCGGGCGAGGGCGATGGCAACGCCTATGGCGCCATCTACGACCGCTACGCCGACCGCATCCACGATTTCTGTGCGTCCCTCCTCCGAAATCGAGCCGAGGCCGCCGATGCGCTCCAGGAGACATTCCTGGTCGCCTTCACCACCATCGGCCGCCTGGCCGAGCCCAACCGGCTGCGGTCATGGCTGTACGCCATCGCCCACCGGGCGGTGCAGGACCGCGCCGCCGGCGGCGCGCCGGGGGCCGACGACATCGACGCCATCTTGGGTGCCGGCGTCCGCGGCCAGCGTCTCTCCCGGGCCGAGCTGGCCGAGTTCGTCTGGGATGCGGCGGGCGGCCTCGACCTGGCCGATCGGGCCCTGCTCGATCTGCACCTGCGCCAGGGCCTCGACGGACGGGATCTGGCCGGCGCAACCGGTTTGACCACGACCCAACTCGAGGCCCGCCTGCCCCGGCTCGAAGCCCGGGTCGAACGGAGCCTGGGCGCCCTGGTCGTCGCCCGCACGGCCAACCGCACCTGCCCGGACCTGGCCGCCATCTTGACTCGCGAGGAACAAGACCCGACGCCGGATTTCCGCACCGAGCTGACGGCGCATGTCGATGACTGTGAGCGCTGCAACAGCAGCCGGCGCATCGCCCCCAGCTCGCTCAACCTGCTGGCGTCGGCGCCGCTCACCCCGGCTCCGGCCTACCTGCGCGGCGTCGTACTTGGCAAGGCCAGCGGGGAGAGGCGGGAAGCGGCGCCCGCCTTGGCCGGTTGGGAGTTTCGCGACGACGGCTTCCCCGAGCTAGCGGGTACGGGTCGAGATCTAGGGGAGGCGAGCAAACCACGCCGGCGGGCCGCTCCGGCCCGGCCGGCCTTTTCCGACACCCAGCCGACGGCAGTCATCGGTCGCTTCGAGGGCTCTTCGTCCCCCAGCCGGGCGGCGACGGCTTACCTGCCGAGCGTCGGGTCGCCGCCTCTGCCCGATGCGCCTGATCGGTCGGGCCGGTCCGGTCGGCCCGACGGCCCCGACCGCCGGGGCATGGTGATCGGCGCCCTGGTGGGCGTCATTGTCCTGGTCGCGGCGGTGGTCGTGGTCCTGGCCAGCCGGGGTAACAGCCCATCTGGCACCGTCAGCGTCGGCACCAGCACGACGTTGGGCGGCACCACGACGGCGGCCACGGTGACGACCACCACGTTGACCACGTTGCCAGTCATCGTCGCTCAGAGCACCACGACCAGCACGACCGTCGCCATCGGGCAGCTCGTGGCTGGGGCCAAGAACGTCGATTTGGGGGTCAACACCATCAACTCGCTGCTGCAGCTGAGCAACAGCGGTGACGCCGCCGTCACCTTCACCGCGACCGCGGCGGGAACCGGCCTGAGCGTGAGCCCGGCCGCGGGCTCGGTGGCCTCAGGTGCCAACCAGACACTCACCATTTCCCTCGATCGCACCATGGCCGCCCCGGGCCCGTTCACCGGGTCGATCCTGATCGAGACGCCGCGTGGGACCACCAACATCGCGATCACGGCGTTGGTTGACCCCGGGCCCACGATCTTGGTGCAACCGGCATCGCCGGCCACGGTGGCGTCGGGCGCAACCAACTGCAAGGCCCCCACGACAGCGGAGATCATGGCGACGGTGACGGCGACCCAGCCGTTGACCGAGGTCGTGCTGCACTTCCAGTACGCCACCGGCGGCGACGGGGCGGGGACGAGCGATATGACGATGACGGGGACCGTCTATACCGGTGTCTTGCCCCCATCGACCGCGATGTTCAGCACGAAGGGGACGGTCACCTGGTGGGTCACCGCCATCGACAGCGCCGGCCAAACCGGCACGTCGAGCAATCAGATGCTGACCGTCTGCTAGTTGCTCAAATGACGCGGCCTCGGATTGCCATGGCCACCGCGTGGGTGCGGTTGCGGGCGCCTAGGCGGTGCACGATGAGATGCACTTCCTTCTTGATCGTGCTCTCGGCGTAGACCAGCTCGTGGGCGATCGCGGCGGTGGTCCAGCCCTCGGCCAGGTAACGCAGGACGTCGACATCGCGCTCGGAGAGCCCGGCTCGATGAACGAGATACGGGCTCACTTCGACGAGGTCTTCGTACTCGTCGGGTGACGGTACGACGGCCAGGTTGGGCCCGCTGCGTTGACCGCCAGCGGCCTCCTGACTGTACGAAAGGGATGAGACCGATGCGACAGAGATGGCCATACTCCTTCCAGACGGACGAGCGCTTCCGGGGTTACTCGCCGATACTCGGCAGCTTGCTCTTAGCCGCCCTCTCCGTCTAGGGGGAGGGCTTCCCTACTGGGCGAAAACGGTCCCCATTTTCCCCAGATGGGGTTCTTCAGACTCGGCCCTCGAGAACCACCAGGTCGGAGGCCGTCAGGACGGCGCCGTCGAGCAGGTACTGGCCCAGGTCGTCCTTGGCGTGGGTGCCTTCGAAGAACCTGCCGCTCTCGGCCAGCCGCCGCCGGACCCGCTCGATGTGCTTGCGCACCGCCGTTCCGGTCCAGTCCGGCCCAAGGAGGTCGGCCGCCTCCTGGTAGCTGAGCGGGTGGGCGCCTCGCCGGGGCCAGGCTCGCAGCAGCGGTGAGAACACTGCAACCAGCGCCGCCCGATCGCTCTTGGTCAGGTGCAGCTCCTCGCCCGCGATCGTGTCCGAGGCGGCGAACTCCCCGGGCCGGCGCATCGCCAATGCGGCGTCAGGCACGTGGATGTCCAGGCGGTGGGTAAAGATCGCCCCCGGAACCAGGACCCCGAGTGGCGACACTGCGATCGCGTGTCGTTGCCCGGGCCGGAAGGTGATCAGCGCCGAGCCGTAGCCGGCGTCGAGCAGCAGGTTGCGCTTGGCGCTCAGGTTGGACAGCCACCACACGTCCTGGTCGAACTCGATCGCCAGCGCCCGGGCCGAGATGCCCATGTCCTGGGAATCGAGGCCGGTGACACCGGTCAGGTCCACCAGTGAGGGTCCGGCCGCGCCAGGATGGGCGGGCGCATCGGCCCGCCCGAACACCAACGGCCGGTTGGCAGTGGCGATGAGCCGGTCGTCGCCCACACAGACGAGGACGTCTGCTGCGCTTTGTGACGCCGGGCCAACCACGGCCACTTCTCGTGTCACGACGGACCCTACCTTAGGACGGAGAACGGGACCGAGGCGTGCGGAACCGCGCGAGCTAGCACTGCCGTACACGTACGTAGCCATTTTGTTGGGACGCGACGCCTGATCGCGCGATGCTGGTAGCGGCATGGAAGCCGAAGTCCTGGGGTCGGAGGGGTCGAAGGCGACGGTCGCCACCGCGGAGGTGTTCCGCGTCGGCCCGTTCGATGACCCTGACCGCTATGAGATCGGCGAGCCGGTCGAAGCCGGGGCCGAGGGCATCTTGTACCGGGGCCAGCTGGTCACCCCGACCACGCGGCTGTCGCTGCCGGTCGCCGTCAAGGCCCTGCAACCAGTCTATTCGGAGCGGATCGACCAGTGGGCAGCCCGTTGGCGCGACCAGGTGGAGCTGCTGCGCTCGCTGCACATCCCCGGCCTGGTCGGCGTGCGCGAGGGTTTCGTCGGCCCCCTCCCCCACCTCGAAGGCACCCAGCCGTCGGGACGCAATCTCTACCTGGTCATGAACTGGGTCGAGGGCGAGGCACTCGATTCCTGGGTCCTGCGCAACCGCCAGATCGATGTCGGCAACGCCTTGAAGCTGCTGCTGCCGGTCGCGGTGGCGGTCGACACCATGCACAGCGGCCAGCTCACCGGCGGCGTTCCGGTTGTCCACCGCGACATCAAACCGGCCAACATCCTGATCAGTAAGGACAGCTCGGTCCTTGTCGACTTCGGCCTGACGAGGGGGCTGTCCAGCGGCCACCCGGTCGGCCGGGCCGGCACCCCGGGCTACATCGCCCCGGAGGTGGTGGCCGGCGGCGCCTACAGCCCGGCGGCGGACCGCTACGCCTTCGGCGCCACCGTGTTCTTCCTCCTGACCGGGCGCCACCCCTCGCCGGCAATCAAGCCGGCCCAGTCGCGACATCTGCTGGAGACGGCGCCGGCCACCGGTTCGACGCCCAGCGATCTGGTCGACCGGGTGGTCGCCATGCTCGATCCCGACCCCGACCGGCGACCGGTCGCCCTGGCCAACTGGATCGCGCAGCTCCGCCAGAGCAGCTTGGACGACGAGACCCTCGCCACTGGGCTGGCCCCGCCGGCGCCGGCCCGGGCCCGCCAGGCACCGCCGCCCGACACGCCGCTCGCCAACGTCGGCCCCTCCGGATCGACCGGGACGTTCGATACCTTTGGGACCCTCGGCTCAACCGGATTGGAGCCAAATGGGTCGCCCAGCGCGATGGGCCCCCAGCATCGCAGCGCCGCCCGCCGCAACCACCGGGCCCCGTTACACGCCCGGCAGCGGGCCCGGACGACGCGCAAGTACGCGCTGGCTGCGATCCTGACCGTGGCGTTGGTCGCGCTGGCCAGTGACGCCGGCGCGGCCGACCACCCGGCCCACGTGGTCGCCACGGTCGCGGGGGCGTCGGCCAGCGAGACCGGATCACTCGGGACGGGCAGCCGGGCCACGGTGAGCGGGGTCGGGGGAGCACCGGGCTATGCCATCCGCAGCACCAATGCCCTCCCCGAGACGGGCACGACCGGTACGGTCGCCGCCACGACGACCACCACCATCGCCGTCGCCGGCATCCGGCCCTGCCACAACAGCGACGACCCGGCATGTGGGCCGTTCCATTGGGTCACCCAACCCGCCGACGCCCCGCTGACGGTCAATTTCACCTACCTGCCGCTCGATCCGATGCCAGGCCAGCTGGTGACGTTCAGCGTCGTGCTGGACGATCCCGACGACAATCAGAACCTCCAGATCGACGCCGCCTACTTTGGCCAGGAGGCCGGCAACAGCGCGCAGGCCGGCGCGACGGGCGGTCTCGTCGCCGCTGGTAACAGTTGCGCCACGCCGCACGGCGCCTGGACCGCTCCCCGGCCCAGCGGCCACGGTCACCTGGCGACGACCATGACCTACATGTACACCTCGCCGGGGAACTACCAGGTGTCGTTCACCGCATCGAGCGGCGCTTCGTCCAACCCCTGCGCCCCGCCCGACCCCTACGCCAGCACGGGGACCAGCGCCACCGAGACGGTCACGGTGGCATCGCCCCCGCCGCCGTCGACCACCACCACCTCGACCACCGCGCCGCCGGCGCCGACGACCACCACCTCGCTGCCGGACTCGTCCGACTGACGCCGCCCTGGTCTTACGGGGGTCGTTAGCGGGGAGTCTTCGTTGCCGGGAAGCCTTAGTTACTGGGGAGTAGCAAAAATCGTCGGTTTCGGGCGACAATGGAGCGATGGCTTCCGCCCGAGCGCCGTGGATGATGCGCACCTACTCCGGCCACTCGACCGCGGCGGCGTCCAACCGCCTGTACCGGACCAACCTGGCCAAGGGACAGACCGGTCTGTCTATCGCTTTCGACCTGCCGACCCAGACTGGTTACGACCCCGACGCCCCCGAAGCGGCGGGCGAGGTCGGCAAGGTCGGCGTCCCGGTCGTCCACCTGGCCCACATGGCCGAGCTGCTCGACGGCATCCCGCTGGCCGAGATGAACACCTCCATGACCATCAACGCCACCGCCGCCTGGTTGCTCGGCCTGTACGTGGCCCACGCCGCCAACACCGGCGTGGGCGCCGACCGCCTGGCCGGAACGACCCAGAACGACATCGTGAAGGAGTACCTGTCTCGGGGCACCTACATCTTCCCGCCGGCCCCCAGCCTCCGCCTCACCGTCGACACCATCGCCTGGACCGCCCGCCACGCTCCCCGGTGGAACCCGATCAACGTGTGCAGCTACCACCTGCAAGAAGCCGGCGCCACCCCGGTCCAAGAGCTCGCCTACGCCCTGGCGACAGCGATCGGGGTCCTCGACGCGGTGCGGGCGTCGGGCCAGGTCTCGGTCGAAGCCTTCCCGACCGTGGTCGGCCGGATCAGCTTCTTCGTCAATGCCGGCATACGCTTCGTCGAGGAGACCTGCAAGATGCGGGCCTTCACCCAGCTCTGGGACGGGATCTGCGCGTCGCGCTACGGAGTCGAGGATCCCAAGCTGCGCCGATTCCGCTATGGAGTCCAGGTCAACTCCCTCGGCCTCACCGAGTCGCAACCGGAGAACAACGTCCAGCGGATCGTGCTCGAAACCCTCGGCGTGACGCTGTCGGCCGACGCCCGGGCCCGGGCCATCCAGCTCCCGGCGTGGAACGAGGCCCTCGGCCTGCCGCGACCGTGGGACCAGCAGTGGTCGCTGCGGATCCAGCAGGTCCTGGCCTATGAGACCGACCTGCTCGAGTACGACGACATCCTGGCCGGGTCGCACGTCATCGAGGCCCGCACCGCCGCGCTGGTCGAGGCGGCGACGGCCGAGCTCGACGACGTGCTGGCGATGGGAGGGGTCTTCTGCGAGGCGGGCATCGGCGAGGTCAAGGCCCGGCTTGTGCGCAGCGAGGTCGAGCGCACCCGGCGCATCGAGTCCGGCGAGCTACCGGTCGTCGGCGTGAATGTCTTCACCACGTCCGAACCGTCGCCGCTTACTGGGGACGACCTGATCGAGCGGATCGACCCGGCAGGCGAAGCGAGGATGGTCGAAGATCTGGGAAAATGGCGTGCGTCGCGGTCGTATGTCGGGGTCCGCTCCGCACTCGACCAGCTCCGGCAGGCCGCCGAGGACGGGTCGAACATCATGCCGGCCACCATCGCCCTAGCCCAGGCCGGCGGCACGACGGGCGAGTGGGCCGGCACCTTGCGCCAGGTCTTCGGCGAGTACCGGGCCCCGACGGGCGTCTCGGGATCGGTCGGCCTGCGGGGCACGGAGATGGCGTCGCTACGCGCCCAGGTGAGCGCCCTGGCGGCGCGGCTCGGGGGGCCGCCGCGCCTGCTGGTCGCCAAACCCGGGCTCGACGGCCACAGCAACGGGGCCGAGCAGATCGCGGTGGCGGCCCGCGACGCCGGCTTCGAGGTGGTGTACCCCGGTATCCGCTCGACCCCGCCGGAGATCGCGGCCGCCGCCCGCGACGAGGATGTCGACCTGGTCGGGCTGTCGATCCTCTCGGGATCACACCGGTCGTTGGTGCCGGCGGTGATGAAGGAACTGGCGGCGGCCGGCGT
>OBLV0100000197.1_pt1 | contig 19695 bp, 19 predicted proteins | sample 1520071 | NCBI WGS metagenome assembly OBLV01 (sample SAMEA3888446, study PRJEB22518) | metagenome | reverse complement strand
GATCGTGATGTGACTGGAGTTCAGACGTGTGCTCTTCCGATCTGCCAGTTCTACGCGCTCATAGTGTGCGCCCGCCCGATCCACGACGACTTCGTCCCTCATTCCGTGGTGACTTTCGGTTTCCGTGGGGACTTTCCGTTGTTGAACAACCGTACGGCCCCACGGTTACCGAAAATCCCCACGGATTGGGCGGTTCTTGTCGCAGGGGCACAACGACCCGACTCGGTTGGCCGCGACGCGGCGAGCGACGGACTGGGCCGTCGTGGCTCCGATGCCCGATGGCGGTCTCGAGTGCAAAAGGCGGCCTCGAAATCGTGAGGCTGGCCACGCCTTGTGGTCCCCGCCATCGCGGGGGCCACCAAGCGCTGGGGCTCACAGAACGACGAGGCCGACGGGGGCGCCGGCGGCGGGAAGGGCAACGGGGGAGCCCGACAGCTCCGTCAGGTTGGCGCCTTGGACCGCAAAGGTCGTGATGGTGTGGCTGGCACCGCCGGTGACCGACAGCGTGCTGCTGTCGGGCGAAACCCGGGCATCGATCGATCCGGCGCCGTTGGTGAAGGGGGTGCTCCCAAGAAGCACCAGGGGGCGCTCCCAAGAAGCACCAGCGAACCATCACCCATGATGGCGTAGCTAGAAATCGACTCCGAGCCGGTATTCACGGCGAAAAGGTATTTGCCATCGTGGGTGATCTCGACCCAGCACGACGGGGTCTGCTCGTCGGCGAAGGGCGAATTGCCGATCGAGGTGAGAACGCCGCCCTGGTTGTCCCGAAACGCCGAGACGGTGCCGGCGCCCGCGCCGGCATGGGCGTTGCTAACGAAGAGCTGGGTCGGGTTCGTCGGACGGAACTCCGAGCCGATAGGGCCGAGACTCTGGGCCGGGAAGGGCGATTCGGGCGCCGCGATCAGGTTCCCGTCGGGGCTGACGGTGAAGCTGTCGATCAGCGACGTGGTGGCACGGGTGCCGATGAGAGGGGTCCCAGTCGAGCTGAACAGGACATCACCGACGGCCGAGCCGGCGGGGACCGCGATGGCGCGCCGATAGCGAGGCCAGCGCGGAGTCGATTGCCTCGTCGTAGCGTTCATCGACGGACGCGTCGGCGGCCGGCGATGGGATCTCGGCCACGGTGTCGGGATTGGCGAGACGCCGGGTGCGGGCGTCGCGGCCGGCGAGTGCCGGCGGGGTCGGCCGGCGCTTCCGTCCCAGGTTCCGGGGGGTATTCCTCATGATGGTGAGTAGCCAAGCCCTGGGGGTAGTCTCCATCGAAGGTGTCGATCGATCGAAATGCCCTCGCCAGGGTTTCCCCGACGAGGTCCTCGGCATCGACAGGACGGGCGACCATGGTGCGGGCGACACGTATCAGCAGGACGATGTGGGACCACCAGTGCGGCTCGCAGCATCGCGGAGGGTGCTTGGCCTCCGACGCAGGAGGTCCGTGTACCGGCAGGTGGTCGTCCTTGTCACACCGAATCAGATGGGTGAACGCCGCAATTGCCGGTCCCGTGGTGAAATTAGATTTTCTTTGATTGCAAAATCAGCAACCTATCTTCGGACTCGCCACTAAATTGACCAAGCGTGTCTTGGTCAGACTCGTATTCCTGTTTATCAGGAGCGTAACGGCGTTCGACCCGACAGCCATAGCCCGATCTGACGCACAGACGTAAGAGAAGGACGAGGCGCGCTGGTTCCACCCCGATCCGAATCGGCCATTCTGGTATCGTCTGAGGCGGGCGCGCGAGGGTCGGGGTATGGCGAAATCGAAGACACTGCTTGGGCTGGGTCAAACCTGCTGTGATCACTGAGGCGGACGCGGAACTCGAATCGTGGATCGCCAGCGTGGTCGAGCCCGCCACCGTGTCCGCCGGGCCGCCGATTACCGGTGCCCAGGGCAGCGGGATCAGCCTTCACCTGGTGGCGCTGGCCGCTTACCCGGCCCTCCGCGGCGCCCGGCGCCCGCCGATCCAGGCCAAGCTCCGGTACCTGGTGACGGCGTGGGGGCAGACGACTGCCGAGGCCCATCGATTGCTCGATGCGGTGCTACTGGCGGCCGAGCAACGCGACGGTGTCGACGTTGAGCTCGAGGTCTTGGACGGCGCCACGTGGCTGGCCATGGGAGTCCGGCCCCAGGCGGCATTTGTGCTCGTCGTGCCGGTTCGCCAGGACATCCCGAGGGCCGCCCAGGCGACGGTGCGGGCGGATCCGGAGGTCCATCTGGGGGTCATGGGATCGCTGGACGGTGTGGTCCTCGGCGACGGGGATATACCAGTAGCCGGAGCTGAGGTTGTGCTGGCCTCGCCGCGGCGCACGGCCTGGACCGACCGGAGGGGCCGTTTCCATCTGGCTGGCGTGCCTGTTGGCGCCGCCGCGTTGACCCTGGAGGTCAGCGCCCGAGGCCGTTCTACCACCGTCGAGGCGTCGGGTTCACCCGAATCTGACGAGCCATTTATCGTCCGCATCGAACTGCTGGAGGCTAGCGATGGTTGAAATGCTCCACCCGGGTATCTACGTCCAGGAGATACCGAGCGGCCCGCGGCCGATCGAAGCGGTAGGGACGAGCACCGCCGGTTTCGTCGGCCGGGCACCGGATGATTCGGCGGTGGTCGACGTGGCCAAGCTCATCACCAACCCGACGCAGTTCACCAACGAGTTCAACCGCGCCGGCGCTCCCGATACCGACCTGTCGAGGGCGGTGCTGGGATTTTTCCTGAACGGTGGGCAGCGGTGCTTCGTCGTGAATCTCGGTCGTGACGGGCCCCTTAAGGGACCCGAGGGCACCAGGCGGGGCCTCGACGTCCTGATGCCAATCGACGAGGTGGCGATCGTGGCTGCGCCCGGTTTCACTGGCGTGGCCGAACAGGGGGCGCTGATCGACCATTGCGAGGAACTGTCTGACCGAGTAGCCATCCTCGATCCACCCGACATCACCGATCTCGGCCGGTTCATCGAAACCGACGACGCCGCGCCGGCCCCCAAACCGAAGCCCAGCGCCGGCGAGGGCGACGGGCCATCGAGCCCTCCGGGGCCCGCGCCCACCGCGGCGGAACGAACGGGGCGGGTATTCCCGCGCCGGTCCAGCTATGCCGCCGCCTATTTTCCCTGGCTGGTGGCGCAGGACTGGCGGACCGGCACGACGGTGCATGTGCCTCCGTCGGGCCACATGGCGGGGATCTGGGCCCGCACCGACGCCACCCGAGGCGTGCACAAGGCGCCGGCCAACGAACCCGTACGGGGCGTCATCGACCTCACCTACCGAGTTGTGGATGGGGAGCAGGACCTGCTCAACCCCATCGGGGTCAACTGCATTCGCAGCTTTGTGTCCGAGGGCATCAAGGTGTGGGGGGCGCGTACCGTGGCATCGGACGCCCAGTGGCGATACGTGAGCGTGCGACGCCTGTTCAACATGATCGAGGAGTCGATCAAAAACGGTACACGCTGGGTCGTGTTCGAACCCAACGACCGGACGCTCTGGAAGTCCATCTGCCGTGACGTCGGCGCCTTCCTGACCGGGTTGTGGCGCGAGGGCGCCCTCATGGGCAAGACACCCGAGGAGGCCTTTTTCGTCAAATGCGACGAGGAGACCAACCCCCCGGATGTGATCGACCAGGGGAAGGTGGTCATCCATGTGGGGATCGCCCCGGTGAAGCCGGCCGAGTTCGTCCTGTTCCAGATCAGCCAGAGTGACAGCGCGGCAGCGAGGAGCGTGTCCGGTGAGTGACACCACCGCTGGGGCTGGGTCAACCGTCGATCCGTACCGTGCCTACAACTTCAAGCTGGTCATCCAGGGCATCGCCGAAGGCCACTTCACCGACTGCACCGGGCTCAACGTCCGGGTGGTGGCGATCCCGTATCGGGAAGGGGGCGCCGGCAACGTGGTGCGCCAGGTTCCGGGCCCGGTCGAATACGGGCCGGTTACCCTCCGCTACGGCCTTACCGCCTCCCGGGACCTCTGGGACTGGATGAACACGGTGGTGCGAGGTGCGATCGAGCGCAAGAACATCTCGATCCTGATGCTCGACACCGATGGGGTCACCGAGGCGCTGCGCTGGGACCTGATCAATGCGTGGCCGTCGGAGTGGTCCGGTTCCCCGCTCGACGCGCTGAGCAAGGAGGTCGCGATCGAGTCGATGACCTTGGTGTTCGAATCGATGAGTCGGGCCTGAGCGATGGCGGCGTCGTGGTGGCGCATCGTCGCGGCCTGGCGCCGGCTGTGGCAGAGACTGGTGGCGGACACCGGACAGTTGCGCCCGCGCCGTCGGCCTGACCGGGTCACGCCGACGGGCGGTCCGCCGGCGCACTGGCTGGCCTACCTCCGACGTCGTGCGCCCGATCTCACGCTGCCCCTGCCAACGTTCCGAGCCGGCTCGGCCGAGTCCGGCCGAGCCATACTGCCCCCCTCTCGCGCCGAGGACCCGCCGCGTGCCCGGCCCGACCCACGAAACCGGCGGCTCCCGGTGCCGGGGCCGGTGGCGACCGGCGTTCGACGCGCCCGGCACCGACTGAGCGCGCTCACCTCGCCGTTGCTGACTCGCCGCTCGGTTCCGCCAGGCGGGGTCGGCCATGCCGGGTTGGCCCAATCGGTACGGACCGGCGGCCAGCTGCGGCCGGAGAAGGCGCAGGCTGACCTGGCGCCCGAAGCGCTTCGGTCTGCTGCTGCCCGCCCCGAGCCCGGACTGACGTCCGGACCGGCTCGGCCCAAGCGCGGCCGCAGGCCCCCACGGCCCGAGGCCCGCCAGATTGGCCGAGCGGCTCGGCCCGGGCCCCGCCAGACTGGCCGAGCGGCTCGGCCCGAGCCCACCACCGCCGGGCGGCACGACTCGCTCGCGACGTGGCCCGCGCTGGAATCGCCGTCCCCGACTCAATGGGATGGCCCCTTTGCTCCACCGCCCGAAACTCCAGCCACAAAGCAGTCTCCAGCTACAAGGCAGTCTCCGGTCACAAGGCAGTCTCCAGCCACAAGGCAGTCTCCGGTCACAAGGCAGCCTCCAGCCACAAGGCAGTCTCCGGTCACTGAGCCGTGGTGGGGGAGGGCTTGGGAAGAGGGGCCCGAGCCGGCCGCCCGGCAACAGTTCCCGTCCCTGCCGGCCCTCGACGTCGTCGCCCGCAGCGCCGTCAAGGCGACCGAAGATTGGTGGCCTGCCCTCCCCGAGCCGGTGTCCGAAACCGACGACTGGCAGTCGATCGTGCGCCGCCAAGCCCACCTCATGGACTTGGCCCGCGAGCAACAAGGCCCCTGATGGAGCGGGTGGCGTTTCTGATCGAACCGTCGCAGGAGCGGATCGGTTGCCTGCTCAACCCTGAGTCGGTGGTGATGAAGCGGGCGGCGGGCATTCGTCCGGCTGGATCGGGCGCCGGGCGTTTCACCGGGATCCAGTTGGCCGACGACCCGCTCCTTTTCACCGGGGGAGGCCGTACCACCTTGGAGTTGGACCTCCTGTTCGACGTGTCACTGGCCGGATCCACCATCGAGACATCCGACGTCCGCGACCTCACCAGGCCGATCTGGGACCTGGCCGAAAACCACGGCGGTCCTGACGGGTACGGGCAGCCCCGCCTGGCGCGCTTCGTGTGGGGCAAGGCGTGGAACCTGCTCGGGGTGGTCACCGAGGTCGCCGAACGGCTCGAGCAGTTTGCCGCGGACGGCACGCCGACGCGCTCCTGGCTCCGCCTGCGCATGCGCCGGGTGGGACGACCCTCCGACGACGATTCGAGCGAAGGGGCGCAGCCCGGTTGGAATCCGGAGGACCTTTCGACCTCGCCTCCGGTCACCGACAATGACAGCGCCTACCAGGTTTCCGGCGGCGGCGAGGAGGCGGCGGGCCAACCGGCCTCGCCCGCGGGGAGCGAGCGGCTCGACGACATCGCGGCCCGGAGCTACGGCGGGCGCTGCGATCTGTGGCGGTGGATCGCCAATGCCAACGGGATCGACGATCCACCGTGGGCCCCTCCCGGCCAGGTGCTGCGTCTTCCCCCGGCTCCAACTGGTAGCGCGTGAGCAGCCACATCGGCAGCCTGCCGGTCGTGTTGGTGGCGTTGGACGGCGCCGAACTCCCGGCGGCGCAGACCAGCAGCCTGGTCGGCGTGCGGGTCCAGCAGCGCTGCAACGTGCCGGCGGTCTGCGAGTTGACCTTCGCGGAGGGCAACGGGGCACTCCCCGACGCCGGACTCGGCTCGGCATTGCGAGTTGGCGTCCGGGGCCTCCCGGACCCGCTGTTTGCGGGCGAGGTCACTGCCATCCACCACGGCTATGCGGCCGACGGCAACCATGAGCTACGGCTGCGGGCTTATGACAACCTCCACCGGCTGCGTAAGAAGCGCCAGATGGTGGCCCACACCGACGTCACCCCGGCCGGCATCGCATCGGTCCTGACGGCGGGAACAGGCCTGGACGTTCGTGCCTCAGCAGACGGGCCCCCAACCAAGCGGCTCTTCCAGCGGGGCGAGTCCGACCTCGACGTGCTCAATCGGGTGTGCGCCCGCGCCGGGCTGTGGTTCTCGGTACGCGACGCCACCCTTTACCTCTTCGACGCGGCTGGGCTGTCGGGGGCCGACGTCGCCCTCCGTCTCGGCGAGGGGCTGCGCGAAGCCGGCATCGATGTGAACGCCGACGCGGCCTGCGCCGTTGTCAAGGGCACCGGCTGGGATGTGGCGAGCATGGAGACCCGAAGCGCCGAAGCCAACCAGCCCCGAAGTGGCCGGCGGGTCGCGGCCTCGGCACCGCCCCAGTCGGTTTCCTCCGACGGTGTCGTGTTCGTCGAGGACCTGTGGGTGCACGACGATGGCCAGCTCCGGGCGGGACTCCAGGGCCGCCTCGACCGCGACGACGCTCGGGGGGTGATCTTTCGGGGGGTGGCCGAGGGCAACCCCCGCCTCCGGCCGGGCGCCACCATCGCCGTCAGCGGCGTGGCCTCGGCGATGGCGGGCCGCTACGTGGTGACGGCGGTGGACCACGTGATCGACCAGGACCGCGGGTTCGTATCGGAGTTGTCGACCGAGCCGCCGCCTCCGCCCGCGCCGGCCGCGGGGGCGACGTCGCCGGCCCTGTCGCTGGGCCGGGTCGTTGCGGTCAACGACCCCGACGGCCACGGACGGGTCCGGGTGGCGCTGTCGACCCTCGGTGACTGCGAAACGGATTGGATGCCGGTGTTGACACCCGGCGCCGGTGCTGGCAAGGGCCTGGTCTGCCTGCCCGACATCGGAGATCAGGTGTTGGTGCTGTCGCCGTCGGGCAACCTGGACAACGCCCTGGTGGCGGGCGGCTTGTACGGCGCCGGCGTGGTACCCGATCCGGGCGTCGACGGCTCTTCGGTGCGGCGGTACACCTGGACCACGCCGGGTGGCCAGCGGATCCGCCTCAACGACTCCGATCGCAAGGTCCAGCTCGACGACACCACCGGCAACCGCATCGAGCTTGGCCCCGACCTCGTGTCGATCCACGCCATCACCGATCTCGTGATCGAGGCGCCAGGCCGGGGTGTACGGATCCGGGCCAAGACCATCGATTTCGAGACGGCGCCATGATCGTGGTCACCGAGGCGTCGGTGCTGCGCTGCGGCCACCGCACCGGCCACATCAAGCTGATCACCTCGCAAGCATTGGTGCGCATCGACGGCAAGCTGATCCTGGTGCGCGACGACCCCGAGCACCGCGACATCGACTGGTGCGACAACGGATCGCCCACCACCAAGTCGTGCCAGCACACCCTCCAGGTGCAGACGGGCTACTCGGCCCTCCTTCGCATCGACGGCCAGCCCATCGTGCTCGACAACCTGGAGGGGGTGACCGACGGCTTCCCGCCCGCCGGAGCCTCGTTCCAGGTCCAGTCGGTCAACCAGGCGCTGGTCTCGGGGGACGCGTGAGCACGACGAAGGGGTGGCGGTTCATCCACCCGGACCTGGACGAACCGGGACCCCGCGCCGGCCTCTCGCAGACCCCTACCGGGGCGGTGGCGATGGTCGAAGGGGCGGCGGCGGCGCGCCAAGCGCTCCTGCTGCTGTTGACGACCCGGCCCGGTGAGCGGGTGATGCGCCCGTCGTACGGCTGCGACATCTACCGGCTCATTTTTTCCCCGAACGACGCCACCACCGCCGGCCTGGCCATCCACTACGTCCGCAGCGCGGTGGAACGCTTCGAGCCTCGGGTGGAGCTCACCGGCGTGGACGCCGGTCCAGACCCCGACCACCCCGAACGATTGGTCGTCACCGTCGACTATCGGGTTCGCCTAACGCTGGCGGCGGGGCGCATCGAGCTGGCGGTCGACCTCCAGGGCGGCCCCTGATGCCGTTGCCCTCGCCCAACCTGGACGACCGCAGCTACGCCGACCTGCGGCGCGAGGCGCTGGAGGTGGTGGCGAAGCTGTGCCCGGAGTGGACAGACCTTTCGGCCAGCGACCCGGGTATCACGCTGTTGGAGGTGTTCGCCTACCTCACCGAGGCCCTCTTGTACCGCCTCAATCGCCTGCCCGAGAAGGCCTACGTCGCCTTCCTCAACCTGGTGGGCATCCGCCAGCAGGCGCCGGCGGCCGCCATCGTCGTCCTTGAGCTTTCGCTGGCCGCGCCGACGGGGGCGGCGGTGCGCATCCCAAGGGGTACGACCGTGACCGTCGACGGGGCGCGGGGCGATTCGGCGCCGGTATTCACGACCCTGGCCGACGCGACCATCGCCGCCGGAAGCCGGGTCGGCACGGTGCGGGCGGTCAACGCCGAGCTTGTCTCCGACGAGCTCATCGGTACCGCGAGCGGCCGTCCCGCCCAGCAGATGGCGGTCGGTCGTCCACCCATAGTACTGGCGACCGACCAGGATCTGGGCCTGCGGTTACTCGTCGAGGTGACGGCGGAGGAGCTGGCCGGACGTCCGGCCGGCGGCACCATTGACGGCCGCCCGTTCCGGGAGTGGAAGGAGGTCGACGCCTTCGTCGATCTGGGTGACGATCGTGAGGTGTTCCTGGCCGATCGGCTCGAGGGCGTGATCACCTTCGCCCCTGCCCTGCGCCAGATGGGGCCACCTCCCGGCGGGGCCGATACGGTCGCCCTCCTCGACACCGAGGCGCTCGCCGCGACGCCAAAGCGGGGCCGTCAGGTCCGGGCCAGCTACTGGCGGGGCGGTGGCGTGGCCGGCAACGTGGCAGCCGGCGTGCTAACCCGGCTGATCAGCCCCCCCTTGGGCGTCGACCTGCGGGTCACCAACCCCAGGCCGGCGGTGGGCGGACGCGATGGCGAGTCGTTCGAAAACGCCATGCAGCGCGGCCCGCAGGAGCTCCACCGCTTCAACCGAGCGGTCACCGCCCGGGACTACGAACTGGCGGCCCTCCAGACTGGGCTCGCCGGGCGGGCCAAGGCGTCGGCCAAGCGGACGGAGTGGCGCCACGCCGAGCGAGGAACCGTCCAGGTGCTGTTGGTCCCGGTGCTTTCCGCCGAAGCGGTGGTCGGTGCCAGTGCCCGCGACTACATCGATCGGCAGACCGACGAGGCCCTGGTCCGGGTGGCCCGGTTCCTCGACGACGCCAGTATCCTGGGCACCACCCTTGAAGTGGCTTGGGCCCATTACAAGCCGGTGTCGGTCCGTGCCACCGTCGTGCTCCACCACGGGGAAAACGTCGCGGTGGTCGAGCGTCGGCTGCTCGTCGCCCTGCGCAGCGTGATCTCGCCGCTGCCGGCGCCCAGCCCGTCCGGTGCCGGCGATAACCGTCCGCCGGTACCGGCCGCCCCCGCCGGCTGGCCGTTCGGCCAACGCCTGCGAGCCTCCGACGTCTACGACGTGTTGTTGCGCGACGCCGGGGTGCGTTACGTCGAGAACCTTGAAATGCAGTTGGGTGTCGCGCCGTCGGCCATCTCCACGATCACCGCCGACCCCAACCAGCCCGAGACGTGGTACTGCGGGAGCGCCGGAAGCATCTTTCGCAGCATGGACGATGGGACCGGTTGGGATCCGGTGGCCACGCTCGATGGTGTCGCCGTCGAGGTCGTCCGCACCCACCCGAACGTTCCCGGATTGGTGTTGGTGGCCGGAGTGGTGGCCAAGGACACCACCCGCAGCGAAGTCTGGGCGTCCCGGGACTGCGGCGAGTCCTGGGTTCGGCTGAAGAACGTCGATCACGTCAACGACATCGCGATCCTGCAGCAGCCCCAGGGTGACGTCGCGTTCCTGGCGTCGGATACCGGACTCTTCCGGCTCTCGATCCCCGCATCGCTGCGCGGCGTCAGCCCTGACCTCGTGAGTGTGCTCCAGCTCAGGTTGCCGGACCAGGCCGGAGGGCGCGGGGTCTATGCGGTGGCGGTGTGCGACTACGACCGCGGCCCGTCGAGCGTCGCGGCGTCGCTCAAGGGCGGCGACTACGGCATCGTGTTGTCGCACGCCAACGGGGACACGGGCACCTTCCTCCCTCCGACCGCGACCGGCTTCGACATCCGCCGGCTGTGCCTGCGGGTGGACAGCACCCGCCGCTATCTCCTCGGGGCGGTGACCGCGCAGATGACCGAGCAGGGCGTCGGTGCCATCATGACCGAGTTGGTGGGTGCCGAAACCAACCTCCAACCGAGGTGGAGTCGCCTCGACACGGGGTGGCAAGGCGGCGGCTGCGAGGACCTCGCCGTGGACGGGGACTGGCTGGTGGCCGGGTCGCACCGCCATGGCGTGCTGCGCCTCAACCTGGCCGCGTCGAATCCGGCGTGGACGGAGTCGTCGAAGGACTGCCTCCTGCCCCGCCGTGACGAACCCGACAGCCCCTTCGAGCCGGTCGAGCAGATCGCGATCCGGGGCAGCATCGTGCTGGCGGCGGCAGCCCAGCACCTGTACAAGATGGCCGACGTCACCATCACCGAGGATCGCTGGGCGCCGGCCTCGGAGTCGTCGTTCACGGATCAGGTCACCCTCTCGCCCGGCTGGCTGTTCACCTCGGGCGATCACGTGCTCGACGTGGTGCTGTGAGGCCCGCCGAGATCGCGACCCTGCTTCCGGGCGTGATCGGCCGGACGCGGACGCCGGGTGCCGCCGGCGACGTGCTCTCGGCCTTGCTGATGGCGATGGAGGCCATGCACCGGCCGTGTGAGGACGTGCTGTCCCGCGTGCCCGATCTGTTCGCGCCCCAGGTCACCGACGACGCCATGGTGGGTTTTCTGGCCGGATGGGCCGACGTGGATCGTTACGTCCGCAACGATCACGACGGTACCCCCACCCTGCCGAGCGGGCTGGGCCATCTCCGCCAGCTGGTGTCGTTGTCGGTCGAGCTCTCCCGGCGCCGCGGCACCAAGGCCGGGCTCAAGCTCTTCCTGGAGGTGGCGACGGGAGTAACCGGCTTCGTCGTGCTCGACGAGCGCGACGGTGTCACCCCGCCATTCCACCTTGTTGTGCGGTTGCCGGCCGACGCCGAGCCGTTCCGTGACCTGGTGCGCGAGATTGTGGCGGCCGAGCGACCGGCCCATATGACCTTCAATCTCGACCCACCCGATCCGCCCCTGCCCCCTTCCACGCTTGGAGCGACCTGATGCCCAGCAGCTTCCCCGTCACCGCCACCAGCAATATCGTCGTCCTTGATGCCAGCCGCAAGGGCACCGCGTCGCTCACAGTCACCAACGCCGCCGGACGGCCGGTTCGGGTCCGGATGACTCCGGCGGTCTCAGGCTCGACCGGCGCGTCGTGGATCATGGTGGACGGCGGCGGCGAACGCGACCTGCCGATCGGCAGCGCCCAAGAGGTGAAGGTCACGGTCCAGGTGCCGCCCGAGGTGGCCGCCGGCGACTATGTATTCCGGGTCGACGTGGTGGCGGAGGACAAGCCCGAGGAGGACTTCGCCCACGGCCCCGACCTCACGATCAAGGTGCCCGCGGCGACGACCAAACCCAAGCCCTTCCCATGGTGGATCATCGCCGTGATCGTGGCCGTGCTGCTCATCGGTGGTGGGATCATCTACGCCTTCGCCAGCAAAGGGGGTGGATCGAAGAGCACCCCGACGACGACGACGAGCAGCACGAGCACGACGCTTACCCACTTCATCGTGCCCAACGTGATCGGTCAATCGTTGTCTGCCGCCACCATGGTCCTCCAAGGTGACCACTTCATGACGGCCTATGTCGAAGCCGGCGCAGCCAGCACCAATTGCAACGAGTTGGTGACCTCCATGAACCCCGCAGCTGGTAGCACGGCTGCGGTCGGCAGCCTGGTCGTGATGGCGGTCCAGCCGATCCCCTTCCGCTGCATCATCGTCCGTACCTTTCCTGGGGGCGTGTTGCACTTCTTGGGGACCACGACCACCACGCAGCCGTGATTCAACCCGAGATTCCCCTGATGCCGGCTTCCCGCGGGTCGTGAACGTCAAGGTTGTCGTCCTCGTCCTGGCGGTGATCGCCATCTTGATGTTTGTCGTCATCGGCTTGTCGGTGCGACCGCAGGGCTCGGCCACGCCGACGACCGGCGGCTTCTTCACGAGCCTGCAGGACGACCTGGGAGGCACACGGAGCCTGAAGGCGTCGGAGCTGGAGGCGTCGCACCAGGGCTGTGTACGACCCGGAGGAGCGGGGATCGCCTTGGCGCCCGCCTCGGCGTGCACCATCGCGATCCCCGACGGTGTCAAACGGGTGGCGCTGGCGCCGGCGCCGGGGTCGTCTTCGCAGGTCGTCGTGACGATCGTCGACCCGAAGACCGTCGACCAGACGCACCGCCCCCCCGACCAGTTACGTTTCAACGTCCTCGACAACGGGAGCTCGCTTCAGGTGTCGTGCCCCGGGTTGCAGCCCTGCGCTCTCGACCTCGTCAAATAGGTCCGGCGACCTAGGTCGTCAAGGCGCTGTCCCGGCGCCACCCGCCGCCGGCGATGGCCTTGACGATGGCGATGATGGCACCGACCAGCGTGACGATCCCCCAAATGATGGCCACGATCGCCACGATAAGGGCGGCCAGGGCGTCGGTGATGCTGACCAGCGGAAGGGGCACAATGCCCTGAAGGAACCCGATCACCAGGGTGAGGAGGAGGGAGAGCAGGAGAAAAAAGACCAGCCCTTTCTTCTCCAAAAATCTGGGCTGGGCTACGACCAAAGCGACGCAGAGCGCCAACTTCAACAACATGATCAGTGAGAGGGCGACGGTCGCACCCGATCGGTCGAAGAATCCGAAGAGTACAAGGTAGGCGATTGTTCCGAAGGGGGCGGAGAGAAACAAGGTCACCATGAACAGAAGCTTCACGAACGCGTAGATGGCGGCCAAAAAAGCCGCGACGATAATGATGATGCTGACGATGAGGTTGATGACGCCCTGAAGTCGGCCCACCAGCTCCTGCTGGAAAAGGGAGGCGCCCACCAGCGCCAGGCTCAGTAGGAGCAGGCCGTCGAGGTAGGCCAGGTCGGCAATGGCCAGGCCCGGCGGCCGACCCTGCTGGTTCAGCTGATGGAGGCGGTTGGTGAGGGAGCTGCGCTCGTCGGGGGAGAGCGAATCAAACTGCTGGGCGCCATCGTGCGACGAGGTGACGGCAGCCACCGGATCGTTGGGCAACCGTGGTGTGGCCAGGAAATGAGACCCCACCTCAACGGCCACGACCAAGGCGGCCAGCACGATGGCCAGAAGGAGGAACGGGCGGCGCAGCGCTTGTCCGGCTGACTGGTCGCCGGGCATGGTTAGCGCCTGCTGCTTCGGGTCACGCGGTGTTGGAAGGCGTCGTGGTCGCGCCGGTGGTCGCCGCCTCCACTTCGATTCGGGGCGCCAACACGGGCCCACCGGCGCTGCGTTGCACGCCGGAAACTCTAGCTTCCCGCCCTCGCATCACCGCCGATGGAGCACCTTGGCGGTGTTTCTTCAGCTCAAGGCGCCTGGATGTCTGCGCCTTCGAAGCCGGCTCACCCTGTTGCCCACCCTGCCCCAGCGCCCCGAACATCGGAGTCTTGTGGGCGAAGGGGCGCGCTATACGCAAACAACGCCCACAAGGACGCCAACTCCCACAAAAGTCCACCCGAAGGCTCGTGTTCGATGGCGCTGAAGCCGCTTCGACGACGCTGAACCCGCCGGCAGGGTGGCGCGGCCGGTGCGAGCGAGTAGGACGGCGGCGCCCTCGGGTTGGGCTCCCACTTGCAAACCCGCTGCGCGCCCCGGGGATTCCGTCTGATTCGCCTAGAGGGGGCGGGGTCCACGACCGGCTAGCTTCGCCGCCGTGGGTGGCCGGGCGGTCGAACGACTGAGACGGGTCGCGGCCGGGGTGGTACTGCCGGGCGTTTTCTATCTCGGATTCTTCGCTCTGTTCACCTGGCCCTGGTCGGAACACTTCGGCTCGCAGTTTTTCACCGACACCGGCGACGGCTACCAAAACGTTTGGAACATGTGGTGGGTCAACCACTCCGTCACTGTGCTGCATCAGTTGCCCTGGCACACCAACTTGTTGCACTGGCCATACGGCACGACGCTGCTGGGCCAGACCATGAATCCCTTCAACGGGTTCGTCGGCATCGTGTTGTTGCGCTTCCTTCCCCTGGTCGAGGCCTTCAACACGATGGTGGTGTTCTCCTTCGTGGCCACGGGCGTGACCGCGTTCTGGCTGTGCTGGTACTTCTGCCGGCGCTACCTGCCGGCGCTGATCGGCGGTTTCATGGTGACGTTTTCGGCGTACCACCTGTCGAAGACCCTCGGCCTCATGCAGCTCGTCTCCCTCGAGTGGGTGCCGCTGTTCATCTTGCTGTGGTGGCGCCTGCTCTGCGCCCCACGGGTTCGCCGAGCCGTAGGCACCGCAATGGTCCTGCTGCTCGTCGTGCTGTGTGACTACTACTACTTCCTCTTCTGCGTGCTCGGCGCCGTCGCCATCGCCGGCCATCTCCGTCGCAAGTCGCAGCTCGTCGTCGACCGCCGGGCCAGCGCCGTGTTCCTCGCCATCGGTGCGGTGGTGGTGGCGCCGCTGCCGGTCGCCCTGGTCCTGTCCAACGTGGGCAACGCCATGCAGGGCGGCCACGCCAGCCAGAGCGTCGACCTCCTTTCGCTCGTGATCGACGGCATCCGCTGGCGTTTCGGCAGCCTCACCCGCTGGTACTACGGCTCGGTCACGACCAATATCGCCGACTCGACCGTCTGCCTTGGCGTGACCGCGGCGATCCTGGTGGGAGCGGCGGTCGCCGTCCGTAAACGGCTCGGTCCCCATGTCGGGTTCTGGCTGGCCTTCGCGGCGGTGGCGGCGGTGTTCAGCCTGGGACCGAGACTGGTCATCGGCGAACGCAACACCGGGATCCCCCTGCCCTTCGCCGCCCTCCGCGACGCCCTGCCGCTACTCGAGTACAACCTGGAGCCGGACCGGATCATCGTGCTGACGACCATCGCTACCGCCGTGCTGGCGAGCATGGTGTTGAGCCGGCTCGACCTCACCCACCTCCGCGGTCGGGTGGTGATCGCCCTGGTCTGCGTTGGACTGGTATTCGAGCTGTGGCCGGCGTCGCCGCCCGACGCGCCGGTTGGCCGGCCGGCCTACGTTGTCGCGCTCAAGGGCCTCCCGGCCGGCGGGGTGATCGACGATGCTGCAGTGGCCGGCGGAAGCGTCGACAAGTCGCGGCAGCTTTACGACCAGGTTCTCGACGGTCAGCCGCTCGCCTTCGGCTACATCTCCCGGACTCCTGCGACGGTGGCGGCCGACGACGCTCGGCTGCAGGTGGCCATCGACGCCCACCAGTACCGCGTCCTGTGCCACCAGTACCGATTCCGGTACCTCACCTCGCCGGCGAATCGGCCGCTGCCAGGCGCGCTCAAGGTCCTCTACGACGATGGCCAAGCCATCATCTACGACCTGTGCTGAGGCTGGTCGCCGCGAACGGGGTGATCGCCCGCAGGGTCGTCGCCGAACGAGGCGACCCGGAGCCGGGTGCGGTGCGTCACGGCGGGATGGTCGGCGACTTGGGTGCCCACGAAGTAGTCCTTCTGCCAGGCCGTCGCCGGGCGCTCGGCGTCGGCGAGGAACTCCGAGCGCGACGCCTCCCACGCTCGGTAGTCCGCCTCGAGGTCCGAGTCGGCTTCCAACTTCACGATGGAGGGAACGGCGGCTTCGACCGCCGCTACCGCAAAGGGCTGGAGAAAGCAGATCGGGTCGCCGGCAGCAAACGAAACCCAACGGTTTGGGGTCACGATGCGCCAATTCATCGTGAAGCTCGCCGTGGCCCAGTCGGTCTCGACGAGGCCTTCGAGGGGATGAGCCCCCTCGACCCAGAAGTTGGGAGCGCCGCGCACCAAGAGGTTGAGACCGGGCGGCGTGCGGAACACGAAGGGGATGTTGAAGGTGACGATGCCCGAGCCGAAGTGATCGGACACGTAGTTACGGCAGGGATGGGCGGGGTCTCCGACGCTGACCTCGATGTTGCCGACCGGGTCGGCCCCGTTCCACCGGGCCTGCACCCCAAACGGCGTACGAATCACCCATCCGGCCTGGTTCGCCATCACCAGCGGCAGGCAGCGCATCGCAAACCGGTTCGGTGTGGCATCCATCCAGCTCCGCCGCTGCGACGCCGGCTCGGGGACGAAGCCGGTGGTGCGGCTGATCGAGTACGCCGTCAGCGGCCACGAGCCGGTACCGGTTGGCGGATTGCCCTGGCCGTCGGTGGGTGGCGCGGCGCAACCGGAGTCGTCGTCTTCCAACTCGAACCTCCTCGGACCCCACCAACTGATACGACTGTAGCGAGGACCGGCGGGCGGGCTGGACTCCGGGGTGGCGATCGGCGACTATCTGTGCATGCGTCTGTTGACCCGCGCCCGGCTCCTCCTCCCCGCAGTCGCGGTCACCATCGTGCTGGCCGCCGGTTGCAGTGGCGGCTCTAGCAGCAGCGGTCCGAGCAAGGCCACGGTCCGGTCCACGACGGCGGCGGACGTGGTGTCGGTCCTCAACACCCACCTCGTCGCCCTGAAAGGATCCGTCAGTTGCTACGGGCAGGCGCCGGGGGTTGTGGACTGCCACGGGACGACCGCTGACGGCAAAGAGGTGCTCGCGACCTTGGTCGCCAGCACGTCGGGGTTGAGTTGCAGCGGGCCGATGGTCGTCAACATCAACCGGGTGCAGCTCGCGTCGTTGCCCGACGAGAAGTGCAGCTGAGCGGTCAGTCCGCCTCACGGAGAGACGACCAAGCCGGGGGCAGGCGATGGCGCGATAAGGAATGTGGTCGAGGCCGCGTCGGTTTTCTCTGCTCGTCGAAGGCAAGGTCTGGGGAAAAATGGGGCGTTTCGTCCTGGCCGTTTCGCCCGCGCCCGAGCGCGAGGTGGTAGAGAGGGCTATGACATTGCCGCCGCTCGACGCTCGCTACCCCGAAACTCGAGAAGCGCTGCGCTCGCTGGCCTGCTACGTAATTTCACCAGCCAGAAAACGGGTCACCGGCCGGATCGGCCTACGACCCTTCGGTGCCGGGTTCGCTACGCCGCCATTCGACGATGGATCCCGCATCGCCGTTGCCGGCGATCAGCTGGCGCGCGTGCCGGGCGCCGCGGTCCCGATCACGACGCTGCGGGCCGGTGCCGACTTCCTCGACCTCTCGCTGACGGCCGACCCGGGGGTGGGGAGCGACCTGCCGACCTACGAACCCGACGCCAACTTGCCCGTCGATGCCGGCGCGTCCTTGGCCCTAGGCGACTGGTATCGCTTCGGCCAGGAGGCCTTCGACCACCTGGCGGGGGTCAGCAGCGCCACGGTCACCGAGGCCCAGATCTGGCCCGAGCACTTCGACCTCGCCGTAACGGCCCAGCTTGCTACCGGCGAGAGCGTCAATGTCGGCTTCTCACCCGGAGACGGGTTTCACGCCGACCCCTACCTGTACGTCGGGCCCCACGCCTTTGAAGGCTTCACCGACGCGTTTTGGAATGCACCGTTCGGCGCCTACCTGCCCTATGAGGAGTTACGCCACTCCGAGGAGGCCGCCCTCGCCTTCATCGGTACCGGACTCATGCTTGCTGCCCGCCCTTAGACGAGGAAGGGATCGGCCACCACCTCGACCAAGGCCGGGCCGGGGTGGGCGAGAGCGGCCGGCAATGCCTCGGCCAGCTGGTCGGCCGTCGTGACCCGGTAACCGGCCGCGCCGCACAGCTGCGCAAAGGCGGCGAAATCGGGGTTGTGGAGGCTCGTCTGCCACACCTGCCATTCTCCCGCCCGTTGTTCCTTGCTGATCTTGCCCAGCTCGCCGTTGTTGAGCACGACGTGGGTGATGTTCATGCCGTATTTGACTGCCGTCGTCATCTCCATGGCGTACTGGCCGAATCCGCCGTCCCCGGACACACTCACGACCGGGCGGTGCTTACCCACTGCGGCCCACGCGCCCATGGCCGCCGGGAACGCAAAGCCGATGGAGCCGAGGTACCCGGACATCAGCACGTCCTGGTGACCGGATACCTCGAAGTAGCGGCCGAACGAGTAAGCGTTGTTGCCGACATCGACGCACAACACGGCGTCGTCGGGAACGAGCGTGCTCATGGCATCGAACACGGCGGCGGAGTTCACGCCGTGGCCGGTGTCGTCGCGCCGGCGGCTCGCCTTTTCGGCCCGCCAGATCGCCCATCGCTCCGCCACCTCGGGCCGCAGGTCGATGCACGTCGTTCCAGCCTCGGCGAGGGCCGAGGCGAGCAGTCCGGCGGTGACACCGACGTCGCCGAGCACCGGTACCTCCACTGGGTGGAATCGACCCAGCGCCATAGGGTCGAAATCGACCTGGACGATGGGTTTGTAGGACGCGATGCCGGTGTGATTGGAAAAGGAAGCGCCGAAGGCCACCACCAGGTCGGCTTCATTCATGAACCATGAGGCGATCGGCGTCCCGCTGCGGCCGAGCACGCCGCAGCCCAACCGATGGTGGTCTGCTATTTGGCCCTTGGCCTTGAAGGTGGTGGCGATCGGAGCGCCGATTTGCTCGGCCAGCGCCGTCACCGCGGCCATGTGATGGCGGGCACCGTTGCCCACGATGAAGAGGGGCCGCTTCGCCGTGGCGATTCGTGAAACGGCGGCGGTGAGGGCCTCGGCGGGCGGGGCGATCTCGCGGCTGGCAACCCGGCCTACGGGGCCGCCGGCCCGTGCCCCCAAGGCGGGACGGTTTTGCACCTCATCGGGGAAGACGAGGTGGGCGACGTCACGCTCGACCAACGCCGTCTTGCACGCGAGGGTCACCAACTCGGCGTGGTCACTCTCGGCCAGGACCGTGTGGGTGAAGCGGGCAACGGCGGCGAAGGCGGCGTTGAGGTCGACGTCTTGGAAGGCGCCCCGGCCCAACACCTTGGATGGCACCTGGCCCGACAGCGCCAGGACCGGTGCCCGGTCGACCTTGGCGTCGTAGAGCCCGGTCAGGAGGTTCGTCGACCCCGGTCCGGCGATGCCGAAACAGGCGGCCAAGCGGCCGGTCAGCTTGCCGTAGGCACTGGCCGCGAACGACGCCGCGCCCTCGTGGCGGATCCCGATGAAGGTGAGCTCGCCGCGCTCCTCGGCGACGCGGAAGGCGTCGGCCAAGCCGAGGTTGGAATGGCCGACCATGCCGAAGACGTGGTCGACGCCCCAGTTGATCATCGTTTCAACCATCACATCCGACACCGTGCGGACCCTCGGTACCTCGGCCGCCAACGCCACATAGACGCCGTCGGCCCGAACCTCGGTGCGGTAGCCGACCGGCGCGTCCTTGAAGCCGGGCGGCGGGGCGCCATTGCACGGCGAGTAGTCGTAACCGTGCCAGGGGCAGCGCAGCCACCCCTTCTCGATCGACCCTTCGCCGAGGGGCCCGCCCT